>JADMIO011367289.1_pt1 | contig 13217 bp, 16 predicted proteins | sample 8958161 | NCBI WGS metagenome assembly JADMIO01 (sample SAMN16585339, study PRJNA669376) | soil metagenome | isolation source: Crop rotation soil | place: USA: Cullars Rotation, Alabama | collected 2011 | reverse complement strand
GCGAGGCTCCAAATTTGGGACCGATGCTAACAAAGCGCCTTTAACTTAGCGGTAAGCCGCAGCCTTAACGTTTGGTTTCCAGACGCAACAAGCGCCGGCCCAGCGAGCTGGACCGGCGCTCAAGCAACAGACGTTCGGTCGAGGTTTAGTTCGACGTATTGTCCGTCGCATTCGTGTTCGGATCGCCGTCGGTGGCGCGCTGCGTTGCGTCGGCAGCGTTGTTGGCGGTTTGGCTGATGTCGGCCTGCGCGGTTTGCGTGGCTTGGTCGGCGCGTACGCCAGCAGTTTGAAACGAGCCTTGGTTGTAAGCGAAGGCGATAATCGCGCCGGCGACGATCAATACGCCGAGCAGCATGCCCCAGCCAAAGCCGCCCTTCTTCTTCGGCCGCTCGATTTCAGTGGTGCCAACGACGTTGCCGTCAACGTCGCGTTCAACGCGGGTTTCACGAACCTTGCTCATCGCTGTCTCCTCGAATTTCGGGGAGGCAACGCCCGTCAGCGTACGTGGTTCCCGCAGCGTTTACGCTGTCGCCGCGATCCGCCACACCGGTTGTTCCAAACCTTCGCGAAATGCGAAGCGCTGCAGGTGCGTGACTACAACATTGCCGAGCCGTGAGGCTTCGCTGGCGTTGGCGGCGTCGATGCGCACATCGAGTCCGCTTTCGTCTGCGCCCATCAGGCACACGTTCTCGGCATTGAACGGAACGTGCGCCTCGGTGGGCGTGAAAGTTACCGGCATGCGGTGCGCCCAATGCTTGCAGAGCTGCAGCAGGTAGCGGCTCGCGTTCGCGGTCCTTACCCGCGTTTCGATACTGTACATGGGAGGAGGCTCTCAGTTAGCTGCGCTCAATCGTCTGCGCCGCGGCATCAATTGCTGCCGCGATTGCGCTCGCTTGCTCGTCGCTGATGGATCCGCGCTCCATGCGCAGATGCAGCGCCATGCGGAAGTTCTGGATCGCCCGCACGATTTGCGGCGCTTGCCCGCCCATCGAACGCTCACGCACCCCGTTCATGTGCGCGTTGATATGATCGAGCGTGTCTTTGTTTTGCGCCAGCTCGGCCTCGCCTTCCGGCGTGATGGCGTAGAGCTTCTTGCCGCCGTCTTCGGCGTTGAGTTTCGCGAAACCCATCTCTTCGAGCATGGTCAGCAGCGGATAGACGACGCCGGGGCTCGGCGCGTATTGCCCGCCTGTGCGTTCTTCGATTTCCTTGATCAGCTCGTAGCCGTGACGCGGCTTTTCCGCGATCATCGAGAGGACCAGGAAGCGCAGATCGCCCTGCTCAAACATGCGCCGGCCACCGCCATGGCGATGCCCGCCCCAGCCGCCGTGCCGGCCGCCGCCAAAGCCGCGCCCAAAATGCTCGCCACGGCCGCCACGGCCCTCGCCGCGAACCCCGCGCTCGCGATGTCGATGAAAATGCATGATATTCTCCGTTAGGTCTAAGATATATTCCGATATATCTGTCGATAAGATATATCTAAGTTCGATCTGGTCAAGAGGCTTTCGGCGCGAAAGTGCGTTTTGGTTGACCGCCCGGCCCTGACGTTGGCAGGTGCGCGACACACCAACGGAGCACGCGCATGGCCGACGAATGGACGTTTCCGAAGGGCAACCTGATGGCCGGCAAGCGCGGCTTGGTCATGGGCGTCGCCAACGACAAGTCGATCGCCTGGGGCATCGCCAGCCAACTCGCGGCGCAAGGCGCAGAGCTCGCATTCACCTATCAAGGGGAAGCTCTGGAAAAGCGCGTGCGTCCGCTCGTGGAGTCAATCGGCTCGCAAATCATGCTCGAGTGCGACGCCACTAACGACGCACAACTCGACGCCGTGTTCGAACGCTTGGGCACGGTATGGGGCAAACTCGACTTCCTGGTTCACTCCATCGCCTTCTCCGACAAGAACGAACTCAAAGGCTCGTTCATCGAGAACACCTCGCGCGAAAACTTCCTCCGCTCGATGGACATCTCCGCGTTCTCGTTCGTCGCCGCCGGCAAGCGCGCAGCCAAACTCATGGATCGCGGCGGGTCGATGCTAACGTTGACGTATCTCGGCGCCGAGCGGGTGCTGCCGAGCTACAACGTCATGGGCGTGGCGAAAGCCGCGCTCGAAGCGTGCACGCGGTACATGGCACGCGACCTCGGTCCCGAAGGCAAGCGCGTGAACGCCATTAGCGCCGGCGCCATGCGCACGCTCGCCATCGCCGGCATCCAAGGCGGACGCGGCCTCATTTCCACCGGTCGCGAATGGTCGGTGATGAAAGAAGATACGAGCATGGAAGGCATCGCCGGTTGCGCACTGTGGCTGCTCTCCGACCTCGGCCGCTCCACCACTGGCGAAATCATCCACGTCGACGCCGGCTTCCACATTGTCGGCGTGCCGGATACTGGCGGCGAGTGACGCAACCTCGCCTCGGCACACAAGGCTACAGCGCCGAAGCGCCAAACCTATTGCACGTGTACGAAGCGCGCCCGTTCGCCGAAGCGCATCCAGGCATCGTCGATCTCATTCCGCCATCGCCGCTGAACGTGCTCGACATTGGCGCGGGCACCGGCCGTGACGCCGCCTGGTTTGCCGCGCGCGGCGACATGGTGACGGCGATCGAGCCGACGCGCGAGATGCGCGAGGGCGCCATGGCGCTGCATCCCTCGCCCAACATCAGCTGGATCGATGACGGCTTTCCCGAGCTCGCCAGCGTGCGCGGCAAGAGCTTCGATCTGGCCTGGATGTCGGCGGTGTGGATGCACTTCGATGCTGAAGAGCGTCGCGCGATGTTTCCGACAATCGCGATTCTGATTGCGCCGCGCGGCGCGCTGATGATGAGCTTGCGTCATGGGCCGGTCCCGCCCGGCCGGCGCATGTTTGAGGTCAGCGCCGAGGAGACCATTGCGCTGGCCGCGAAACATAACCTTAGCTGCACCTATTCCGGATACGGCCAATCCCTGCGCGACCCTACGGCACACTGGACGCGCCTCTGGTTCACGCACGCGTAAATTTCGCACCTCCTGTCACATCGGCCTAAGCTGCCTCGTCTTGGGCGCAGACAGGAGATGAGCGCATGTGGCGGCGATGGCTGGCGGGTGTGCTGGGCGCATTCAACGCGCTCAACGGCGTGGTGATGCTCGCCGACGGCAAGCACTGGTACGACACCGTGCCTGGCGTGGTGTTCACCGGCCCTTACAATCCGCATTTCGTGCAAGACATCGGCGCGGCGTTTCTGGTGGCCGGCTTCGGGCTCGTCGCGCGCGCATGGCGGCCGCGCTACTGGCCGGCGGCGGTGGCGGGTGCCGCCTTCTTCGCCGCGCACGCGCTGATCCACGTCATCATGCTCGTCGGCATGATGCTTGGCCTCTGTAGCGACGAAGCCTGGCCGTTCGATATCGCGCTGGTGATCGTTCCGGCCGCACTGGCGCTGCTCGTCGCCTTCCCAAGCAAAGGAGAGACACGTGCTTAAATCCATCGCCCGCAATCGCGTCCGCGCGTTTGGCGACCGCTACGGCTATGACACAAGCTACATGACACACGTCCTCGACGCCTCGCCCGCCGCCTTCTTCAAGTTCGCGAAGTTGACCGAAGCCGCGAACCACCGAGAATCGGCGCCGATCGACGCGTATTATGCGGCCAAGATCGCCGGCGCCCGCGCCGAGGATTGCGGGCCGTGCGCACAGCTGGTGGTCAACATGGCGCTTGAAGCCGGCATGCACCGCGACCAGATCGAAGCTGTGCTGACACGCAATTTCGAAGCGATGAGCGAAGACGCGGCACTCGGCTTCCGTTTCGCCGAAGCCATCATCAATCGTGCGCCGAATGAAGACGAAGTGCGCGACGCCGTCCGCCATGCCTGGGGCGAGAAAGGCGTGGTCGATCTCACCTTCTCGCTGCAGATCGGGCGCATGTTCCCGATGATCAAAGCCGGCCTCGGCTATGCCAAAGAGTGCCGGCGCGTTGTGGTTGGAGACAAGCCGGTGGAGGTCGCGCCGTTGGCCGCATGAGCGACGCGCAAGCTTTCGAAGCTCACCGCGGGCGGCTTACGGGTCTTGCTTATCGCATGCTCGGCAGCCGCGCCGACGCAGAGGATGCCGTGCAGGACGCGTTTCTGCGCTGGTCGGCCGCGTCTGAGCGCGAAGCGATTGATAACGACGAAGCGTATCTTGTGCGCGTCGTCACGCGCCTGTGCCTCGATCGTCTGAAGAGCGCCCGCGCCAAGCGCGAGGTCTATGTCGGCCCGTGGCTGCCTGAACCGGTGGCCGACGTTGAGGCGCTCTCGCCGCACACGCATGCCGAGCTCGCCGACGATCTCTCATTTGCGTTGTTGTTGGCGCTCGACCGCCTCTCACCCGCCGAGCGCGCGGCCTTTCTGTTGCACGACGTGTTCGACGCACCGTTCTCCGAGGTCGCGGAAACATTGGAGAAGAGCGAAGCCGCGTGCCGCCAGCTGGCCACGCGCGCGCGTAAGGCTGTGAAGGACGCACGCCCGGCGCCGGCGACGCCGGCCGGCGAGCACGAGCGCCTGCTGCATGCGTTCGGCGTTGCTGCAACCAGCGGCGATCTTGCGGGGCTAAAGGCGCTTCTGGCCGAGCAGGTCGTGACCCTGAGCGACGGCGGCGGCGTCAAATCCGCGGCGCTCAATCCGATCTTCGGCGCTGACAAGACCGCCCGCTTCCTCATTGGTCTTGACCGCAAATTTGCGCCGGGCGCGCGGACGCTGCGGCCGATGCCAATCAACGGCGCGCCGGGCATCGCCATCTACCTGAACGGCGAACTCGACAGCGTCGCCACCATCGCCGTCGAGCACGGGCGCATCGCCGCGCTTTACATCGTTCGCAATCCGGAAAAGCTGGCGGCGTTCGCGCACGCCTAGTCAGCGCCGTCGGCGCCGACTTGAGCGTCGCGCAAAATCGCTTGCGCCTTGGCCTCATCCTGCTCACGCACCATCAAGCGCCAGCCTGACTCCATCATCGACGGATCGAAATCGGCGGCGAGCACATTGAAGTCCGGCATGAGGGTTTCGATGCCTTCGCTGCGCAACAGCGATTGCGCAACCATGCATTCGGGGCGCGAAGCAAAGCGCGCGAGAGTTACGAGAGCGGCCACGGCGTTCGCTTAACACGCGACCGCCAATGACCCTAGTCGCCGCCGCAGCGCTGTGGCGCAGGTCGCTATGCGGGGGCGTAAGTTTGCGGTACTTTGCTACAGCGGGTGAAATTCAGGCCGAAAGCGGCGTTTATGCCCACGTACATGGATATTCACGAACTGCCCGGCGTCACGCCGGAAGCCGTCGCCGAGGCGCACCTCCAGGACATGAAGGTGCAGTCGAAGTATGGCGTGACGTACCACAAATACTGGATCAACCAGCGCAAAGGCAAAATCTACTGCTTCTGCGAGGCGCCTTCGGCGGAGGCAGCTGACGCGGTGCATCGCGAAGCACATGGCCTGCCGGCGGCGCGCATCATGGAAGTGCTGCCAGAAATGGCTGAAGCCTTCATGGGAACCGCGGAGACCAATCTCGACGGGGCGGTGGTGCTGCCGCAAAGCGCGAGCCACGATCCCGGCACGCGCACGATCTTTTTCACCGATATCGTTGGCTCAACCGCGCTGACTCAGAAGGTCGGCGATGACGGCATTCTGGCGCTCCTGGAGATTCACGATCGCATCGTGCGCGATGCGCTCAGCGCCAATCGCGGCACGGAGGTGAAGCACACAGGCGACGGCATCATGGCCTCGTTCATCTCCGCCAACTCAGCCGTGCGCTGCGGTATGGACGTGATCAAGAACATTGCCGATGCGCGCGATGAGAGCGCGCCGTTGCGGGTGCGCATCGGCATCGCCTCCGGCGAGCCGATCGAACGCGCGAACGATCTGTTCGGCGCGACGGTGCAGCTCGCCGCGCGCCTCTGCCAACACGCCGAGCCCGAGCAGATTTTGATCTCAAACGCGGTGGCTGAACTCTGCGTCGGCAAGATGCTGCCGATCCGTGAGATCGGCCGGCTGGCGCTGAAAGGTTTCGATGATCCCGTGCACGCGCACGCGGTGGCGACGCGCTAGCGCACGTCACTCCGGGTCGCGCCAGCGATGCCATCGGATTGGGATGAATGCGCCGATCAAAATGAAGAGCAGCGCAGAAAACTCGAAGAGACTGTGCGTCGTGAGCCGCTCGCCTTCAAACGAACGTGTCGCTTGCGCCTCGCGGAGCACTGCGAGCGCGTTGAAGAGATCTTGGTCGCAGACCATGACGCGATATCCGCCGAGCCCAATTTCGCTGAGCGGCTTCACACTATTATGCCAGTAATTTTGAACGAAGGTTGGAATGCCCGAAGCATCCAGCGCCGACGCCACGACCAGCGCTTCGCTACGATCGTAGTAAACCGCGACCAGCCGCAACCCCATCCGCAAATGCTAACAGTGAGACTCGCAAACAAAAAGCCCGCCACTCTCGCGACGGGCTTTCAGTTTGTGTCTGACGTGACGGCTTAGTCGCCTGAGCTTTCGCGGCGCGGGCGATCGCCACGGTCGCGGCCGCCACCGCCGTGACGGCGCGGACCACGGTCGCCGCGGTCACCACGATCGTGGCGCGGCCCGTGATCTTCAGCGTCCGCGCCCATTTGCGCGGAGAGATCTTCGCCGGTGGCCTGGTCAACGACCTTCATCGAAAGCCGCGTCTTGCCGCGATCGTCGAAGCCCAGCAGCTTCACCTTCACGACGTCGCCTTCTTTGACGACATCGCCCGGCTTCTCAACGCGCTCCTTCGAGAGTTGCGAGACGTGCACGAGGCCGTCCTTGGCGCCGAAATAGTTCACGAAGGCGCCGAACTCCATCACCTTCACGACCTTGCCTTCGTAGATCTGACCGACTTCCGGCTCGCTGGTCAGCGACTTGATCCACTTCACCGCAGCTTCGATCGATTCGGCGTTGGCCGAAGCGACCTTCACCGTGCCGTCGTCCTCGACGTTCACCTTGGCGCCGGTCTTTTCCACGATTTCGCGGATGACCTTGCCGCCGGTGCCGATCACGTCGCGGATCTTGTCGGTCGGGATTTGGATCTGCACGATGCGCGGGGCGTTCTTGCCGACCTCATCGCGCGGCGCGCTCATGGCCTTCGCCATTTCGCCGAGGATGTGCATGCGCCCGGCGTGCGCGCGATCGAGCGCCACCTGCATGATCTCCTGGGTGATGCCTGCGACCTTGATGTCCATCTGCAGCGACGTGATGCCCTTCTCGGTACCGGCGACCTTGAAGTCCATGTCGCCGAGGTGGTCTTCGTCACCCAGAATGTCGGTCAGCACTTCAAAGCCGTAGTCCTCGAGGATGAGGCCCATGGCGACGCCCGCGACCGGCGCCGAAATCGGCACGCCCGCGTCCATCAGCGCCAACGACGAACCGCACACCGTCGCCATCGACGACGAGCCGTTCGACTCGGTGATCTCGGAAACCAAGCGCACCGTGTACGGGAATTGCTCCGCACCCGGCAGCACCGCCTTCATCGCCCGCCACGCCAACTTGCCGTGGCCGATTTCGCGGCGGCCGGCGCCGCCCATACGCCCGGTTTCACCGACGCTGTAGGGCGGGAAGTTGTAGTGGAGCATGAAGCGCTCTTTGGTCGTGCCGGAGAGCGCGTCGATGAATTGCTCGTCTTCAGCCGTGCCGAGCGTGGCGACGACGATGGCTTGGGTTTCACCGCGGGTGAACAGCGCCGAGCCGTGCGTGCGCGGCAGGAAACCCACCATCGCTTCGATCGGGCGCACCTTGTCGACCGGACGGCCGTCGATGCGGCCCTTCTCCTTGACGATGCGGGTGCGGACGATGTCGCTTTCGACTTCCTTGAAGGTTTCCTTGAACACGTTGGCGTCGGCGCCATCCGGGTTCGCGTCGCTTTTCACCAGCTTGCCCTTGGCTTCATCGCGAAGCGCACCGACAGCGGCGTAGCGTTCGTCCTTCTTGGTGATCTTGTAAGCGTCGCCCAAGCGCGGGCCGACGGCGGCGACGATCTTCTTCTTCAGTTCGGAGTGATCCGGCGGCGAGAAGTCGAACGGCTCTTTGCCGGCTTTTTCCGAAAGCTCGATGATTGCGTCGATCACGGGCTGCATGCCCTTGTGCGCCAGCGACAGCGCCTCAAGCATTTGCGCTTCGCTCAGTTCCTTAACTTCCGACTCGACCATCATGATCGCATTGGCGGTGCCGGCGACGACGAGGTCGAGCTGGCTCGTCTTCATCTGTTCGATCGTCGGGTTGAGCGCGGCCTTGCCGTCGATCCAGCCCACGCGCGAGGCGCCGATCGGGCCCATGAACGGCACGCCGGAAATGGTCAGCGCCGCGGAGGCTGCGACCATCGCCAGGATGTCGCTCTCGTTCTCGTTGTCCCACGAGAGCACCGTGATGATGACCTGAACTTCGTTCTTGAAGCCTTCGACGAACAGCGGACGGATCGGGCGATCGATCAGGCGCGACAGCAGCGTTTCGCGTTCGGTCGGGCGGCCTTCGCGCTTGAAGAAGCCGCCCGGAATGCGGCCCGAGGCGAAGTACTTTTCTTGGTAATTCACAGTGAGCGGGAAGAAATCTTGGCCCGGCTTCGGTTCCTTCGCGAACACGCAGGTCGCCAAGAGGGCGGTTTCGCCCCAGGTCGCGAGCACAGCGCCGTCAGCTTGACGGGCGACGCGCCCTGTTTCGAGCGTGAGCTTGCGCCCTGCCCAATCGATGGAAACGGATTTGGTATCAAACATACATCTTACTCCAGCCGCCCAGGCCGGTGCCTGAGAAGCCATGTGCGCAAGCGGCGGATCCGCTGCGCGAATTGCCTCCGGCCCGGATGGACGGAGGTTCGTCTAGTCAGCGCGCGCACCGCGCGATGACCAATTTGTGGGGTGCTGCGTGAGGTCGGACGCAAGAGCGCCGGCACCCCTCACCTGCGCTCGCAAGCGAGCGCTGTCCTCTCCCACAAGGGGAGAGGACGAAACTTTAGCGGCGCAGGCCCAGCTTTTCGATCAGCGCGGCGTAACGCTTCGTGTCACGCGCCTTGAGGTAGTCGAGCAACCGGCGGCGTTGGCTCACCATTTTCAGGAGGCCTTGGCGAGAGTGGTTGTCCTTTTTGTGCGACTTGAAGTGCTCGGTCAGATTGTTGATGCGCTCCGAGAGGATCGCCACCTGCACTTCCGGCGAACCGGTATCGCCCTTCTTTTGAGCGTTGTCTTTGATGAGCGCGCTCTTGCGCTCCGCGGTAATCGACATCGGCTCTCCTAATCAGCCAAATGAAACACGCGCGTCGGCTTGAACTGGCCGGCCCGCACGTCACCCAGCGCAACCGCTTTGCCTTGAAACAAGGCCAGCGCCGCACGGGAAGCATCCTGTCCGGCGATGGTGCGGTCTCGGAATTTCGGCTTCAGGCTCTCCATCACGTGAGGCAGGAGAACAATCGGCCGTCCTTGTCTGAGCTTGAACGCGTCCTCACCGTTAATGGCCAGTGCCGGGATGTCGTCCAGCGCGGTCTCAACGGGTTTCAGGCGTTCTGACGCGGCGCCCTTCTGACCTAAAAGCTGTAATTCGTCCAGTGTGACGCTCTCGCTTTCGCGAAATGAGCCCACCGCCGTGCGCCGGAGCCGCCAAACGTGGCCTTCCGCGCCGAGTTTGGCGGCCAAATCCCGGACCAGAGCCCGGATGTAGAAGCCTTTGCCACAGCGGACCCGGATGGAGACCAGATCCGTTCCCTCATGGCTGGCGATCTCGGCCTCGTGCAAAACCACGGCCCGCGGCTCAAGTTCGACGGTTTCGCCCGCCCGCGCCAGGTCGTAAGCGCGCTCGCCCTCGATCTTCACGGCGCTGTATTGCGGCGGCAGCTGCTCGATTTCGCCGAGAAAGCCTTTGAGGGCTTCGGCAACCTGCTCGAGGCTCGGCCGGACCTCGCTCTCGCCGGTGGACTTGCCCTCGCGGTCCTGCGTGTCGGTCGAAACGCCCCAGCGGATGGTGAAGACGTACTCCTTCTGCGCCTCCATCAGGTACGGCACCGTCTTGGTCGCCTCGCCCAACGCAATCGGCAGAATGCCCGAAGCCAGCGGATCGAGCGTGCCTGAGTGCCCCGCTTTCTGCGCGTTGAACACGCGCCGGACGGCTGACACGGCGTGTGTTGAGGTCATGTCGTCAGGCTTGTCGAGCACCACCCAGCCGGAGACGTCGTCACCCTTCTTTCGGCGGCTCATACTCGCTCCTCCTCAATGGAGGAGCTGTCAGCGCTCCGCGCTGACTGAGGAGGTGAGGCCAATGGTCTTGAGGAGTGAGCCTTCGAAGGCTTCTCTTTCACGACCGAGGGCGCACCTCCTCCGCCGCTCCGCGGCGCCTCCTCCATCGAGGAGGAGGCGATGTTTATCGCCATGCTCACGCGTCGTCCTCATGTTTCAGATCGCGCGCGACTTCTGGGCTCGCCAGCAATTCGTCGATGTGGCGCGCTTCGTCGTAAGAACCATCAGGCTGGAAATGCAGCTGCGGCGTGAAGCGCAGATCGACGGCCTTCGCCAAACGTCCGCGCAGAAATGGCGCTGCGCGCGTCAGCGCATCGGCGATCACACGCGGATCGGCTGGTCCGAGCGCGGAGACGAAGGCTGTCATGTGCTTCAGGTCCGGCGAGGCGCGCACCTCACCCACCGTTACCGACACGCCCTGCAAATCCGGATCGCGCAGATCTTCGCGCGAAAGAATATCGACCAGTGCGTGCCGCACCAGTTCACCCGCGCGCAATTGGCGCTGGCTGGCGCCGCTGCTGGCCTTGCCGCGATGCTTCATCTCATTGCGCCGCGTAGGAGAAGTTGCCGCAATAGATCGGGTCTTGGCCGCTGCCCGGCGCATTGTCGCCGCGAAACGCTGCGACTTTGAACACCCAGGCGCCGGTGGCGTCGACGAATTCACTGACGGCCAGGTAGCGCGTCGTGGCCTGCCCGCAGAGACCGCCAGCGGCGGCGGCAGTCGGCGCCAGCGTTTCCTGACTGACCCGGTAGAGCCACGCGCTGACCCGCGGATCGCCGCCCAGCAACGCCGCAAAACTTTGACCGCCAACGCCCGAGCGCGCGTCGGCGGAAACCACCTGATAATTTTGCGCCTCCACCGTCACGCCGGTGGCGTACGCAAAAATCAGCGGCCCGCCCCGTTGCCGCTCGATGCTGACGCGCAGATTCCCTGTGGTGTTGCGGGTGCGGTCGTTCACCGCGCGCCATTGCTGGCGCGACACCGCCGGTTCTTCCTGCGGCACCGCATCAACCGGTGTGTTTTCCGGCGAGACGATGGTTTGCGGACGCACGTCCGGCCCATTCTGAGAATGATCCCGACGCGAGCATGCCCCGGTCGCAAGCACGGCGGCAGCCAGCATGACGACAATAACACTGCGCATCGGAAACCCTAGAGCGAACGCTGAACCACTTCGAGGCTGAAGCATTCGATGAAATCGCCCTTTTTGATGTCCTGGAACTGGCCGAAGCTCATGCCGCATTCCTGACCCACGATCACTTCGTTCACTTCTTCCTTGAAGCGCTTCAAGGTGGTGAGCGTGCCCATTTCCTGGATGACGACGTTGTCGCGCAGGATGCGCACCTTCGCGCCCTTGCGCACCACGCCTTCGGTGACCTTGACGCCCGCGACCTTGCCGACCTTAGAGATGTTGAACACCTCCAGCACCTCGGCGTTGCCCAGGAAAGTTTCGCGCGTTTGCGGCGCGAGCATGCCGGACATGACGCCTTTGATGTCGTCGATCAGGTCGTAGATGATCGCATAATAGCGGATCTCGACGCCTTCACGTTCGGCCAGATCGCGCGCTTCCTTCGAGGCGCGGACGTTGAAGCCGATGATCGGCGCGCCCGAACCTTTGGCGAGCTGCACGTCCGACTCGTTGATGGCGCCGACGCCTGAAAGCACGATGCGCGCGCGCACTTCTTCGTGCGCCAGCTTCTCCAACGATCCGACGATCGCTTCCGCCGAACCTTGCACGTCGGCCTTGATAACCAGCGGCAATTCCTTGGCGGTCGAATCCTTGAAGCGCGCCATCATCGATTCGAGTGAGGTGCCCGTACGCGCGCCGCCCGTGCGTTGCTTCTTGGCGCGGGCGCGATAATCAGCGACTTCGCGCGCGCGGTTTTCGTTTTCGACGACATTCAGCACATCGCCCGGCTCCGGCACGCCTTCGAGACCCATGATCTCGACCGGCTCCGACGGCCCCGCCGCTTGCAATTGCTGGCCGCGTTCGTTGGTGATGGCGCGGATACGGCCGATCTGGGCGCCGACAACGACGATGTCGCCGCGCTTCAGCGTGCCCTTCTGCACCAGCACCGTCGCAACCGTGCCGCGGCCCTTGTCGAGCTTCGACTCAATCACCGTCGCTTCGGCGGGGCGATTGGGGTTGGCGCGCAGGTTCAGCACTTCCGCCTGCAACAGGATGGTTTCGACCAGATCGTCGAGGCCGGTCTTCTTCAGCGCCGACACTTTGACGATCTGGGTGTCACCGCCGAATTGTTCGGCGATCACTTCGTGCTGCGTGAGTTCGCTCAGCACCCGGTCCGGATTGGCGTCCGGCTTGTCCATCTTGTTGATGGCCACGATCATCGGCACGCCTGACGCTTTGGCATGCTGAATGGCTTCAACCGTTTGCGGCATGACGCCGTCATCGCCGGCGACCACCAGCACGACGATGTCAGTCACCTGGGCGCCCCGCGCGCGCATGGCGCTGAACGCGGCGTGGCCCGGCGTGTCGAGGAAGGTGACGCGCTGGCCGCTTTCGAGGCGCACCTGATAGGCGCCGATATGCTGGGTGATGCCGCCGGCTTCACCAGAGACCACATCGGTCTGCCGCAGCGCATCCAACAGCGAGGTTTTGCCGTGGTCGACGTGGCCCATGATGGTCACGACCGGCGGGCGCGGCTCCAGATTCTCGTCGGTGTCGACGACATCGCCGGAGAGACCTTCTTCAACGTCGGATTCCGCGACGCGGCGTACGACGTGGCCGAATTCGGTGGCGATGAGTTCGGCCGTATCGGCGTCTAGCTCGTCGCTTTGCTTCATCATCTGGCCTTGGCGCATCATGAACTTGATGATGTCGGCCACCCGGATCGCCATCCGGTTTGAGAGTTCTTGAACCGTGATGGATTCCGGAATGATGACTTCGCGCCGGATTTGTTCGCGCTCGCCGCCGCCCATCAGCTTGGCGCGGCGTTCCTTTTCCTTCTGCTGCGCGCGGCGATAGGCCGCCAGC
>JADMIO011430633.1_pt1 | contig 13218 bp, 10 predicted proteins | sample 8958161 | NCBI WGS metagenome assembly JADMIO01 (sample SAMN16585339, study PRJNA669376) | soil metagenome | isolation source: Crop rotation soil | place: USA: Cullars Rotation, Alabama | collected 2011 | reverse complement strand
TCCGTTCCTCAAGCGCCCGCCGGTCGTCGGGGTGAATAAAGGACAGCCCCAGCTCGTAGGTGACCGCACACTCCTGCGGCCGCATGCCGAATATGCGGAAATGCTCGTCCGACCAGGTCAGGCGGTCGCCGGCGACGTCCCAACTCCAGCTTCCCACGTGAGCAACCTGCTGCGCCTCGGCGAGCAGCGATTCGCTTCGGCGCAATGCTTCGTCAGCGTGCTTGCGATCAGTGATCTCGATGCTGCTGCCAATCAGGCGGATGGCGTTGCCGGCCGGATCGGGCACCGCGACCCCGCGCGTGAGCATCCAGCGATACGATCCATCCTCGCACCGCGCGCGGTGCTCGAACTCCAACTCTTCGGTTCTGGATGCAACGTAATCCTCCATCGCCTCCTGGAAAGGCATGGCATCATCCGGATGCAACAGCAGCATTAAGCTCGGGAAATCAGTCGGTACTTTCTGGTGCTTGTAGCCAAGTTGTTCCCAGATGTTGGTGAAATCCACCTTTCCGTTCTGCAAAACGCCATCCGGCATATCGATTTCCCAGATGCCGATGTTGGAGCCGCGAACGGCGAGCTGTATGCGTGCGTTGGCCCGCTGCATCGCCTCGTCGGCGCGTCGGCGCTGGAGGACGACGGTCGCCTGGTTGAGCGCGACGTTCAGCAGCAGGCGATCATCATCGGTGGGAAAATCTGGACGACTGGCGCCGGCGACGAACAGTCCGTCTTCGCCGTCCACGCCGATCGTCAGGATCACCATGCGCACCGTTCCCGCGCCGAATGGGTTGGGGATGGACTGTGCGACGTTGAAGGTGGGCGGCTTCAGCCAGGGCGCCAAGGCCGTTGCGACGTCTATCCGCGTGCCATTGGCAGGCTGGTTTGAAGCGTACGCTTCTTTGATCTCCGGACCGCCGTTGTGATTGCGAAAACGTATCAGAACGAAGTCGAGCGGCACGACGTTCAGGACCACTTCGACCAGGCTCTCGGCCAGATGCTGACGGTCGAAGTTTGCCCACAATGCCGGCAGCGCGGAAAGGGCGATGACATCTCGGAGCGTGCGGCGAATTGCGAGCGTCTCATCAGAATGCGGGTCCATCGCCGGCAGACCTTATGCTCGGGCCGTCGTTCCTGCATTCTCCCTTCGCTCGGCCAACTCGAGCAGGAACTGGGCCGGCGGAATATAGAATGGATTCACCTGCAAAATGCCGCCGATGATGACGGCCGGATGGACGCGCAGCGCGTCCATCACCACCGACGAACTCATGCGCGACAGGTCATAGGTGCAGCAGACGGTGCTCGCCGTATATTTCTCCACGACATCATTCAACTTTGATTCGTATTCAATGAGATCGCGAACCCCCGGGCGATCCAGCATCGCCCACTCGGCGCCGCCGATGATGCGCTTCGTCTTTCCGTCGGCAAGCAATCGTTCGATCAACGATAGCTGGCGATTCTTGTCAAAGTGTCCGTCCGGCAGGTAGACGTCTTCCCAATGGCAGATCTCGAGTTGCCGCGAGAGTTCGGCGTTGGCGACATCAATGCCGGCTTCCTTCAGTCGCCGAATGTGATCGGCATGACGTTCGCCATCGACGATGTGAAATGCGCAGTCCCCTTGCTCGAACCCTTCCTTGATGAAGGGAAGAAGGACGCGGTACTCTTCCTCCTTGTTCTGAAAGAAACCGCACACATGTCGAAACTGCCCGAGAGCGGCACCGCCAAGACGACGCGATTGCTGCAACTCGTTCATCGTTTCTCCTTCATGCAGTTGCCCGACAGCCAAGGAAAGAAAGCTCGCACGCTACCCCTTATAGGATCTGAAGACGTTTCCTCCTAACGTATAAAAGTTTGAAAACCAGTAAGTTATTCCCCGCCTCCTCCGGTTCCGCACGCTGCATCTCTGCCGTATGATGTCACCGCCAAAGGCCATTCATCACGTGTTGCCACGGTCGGTTTTCACATCGTAAGAGGTCTCTGCACCACGCAGCGACAGGACGTTTGAGCGAGGTGCAATGTGCCACGGATTTTACTTGTAGACGACTTTCCATCACTGCTGCTGGATCAGTTGAACCATCTGTTCGTCGCACGCGGCTGGCAAATCGATGTTGCGCGAAGCGGCGCAGAAGGTCTTGAATGTGCTGCAACGTCCGCGCCAGATGTCGTCCTGCTTGATGTGAGCCTGCCGGACCTACCGGGTTTGGAAGTGCATCGTCGGCTGCGCGAACAGGACGCACGTCTCCCGGTGATTTTTATCACCGCCACTTCAACCACCGACACCGCCATTGAAGCGATGCGGCACGGGGCTTACGACTACCTCTTCAAGCCCGTCGACCTGCGACAACTGGAGAAGGTGCTTGTAGAGGCAATGGAAGTGGGCCGGCGAATGAGGGTCCGTACGACGGTCGGCGATGCGCCACTGTCTGATGGCGACGGCACAGAGGCGATCGTCGGCCGCTGCGCAGCAATGCTGGAGGTCTATAAGGCAATTGGCCGCGTTGCGGATCAACGTGTGACGGTTCTGATCACCGGCGAAAGCGGAACGGGTAAAGATCTTGTCGCTCGGTCCATCTATCAACACGGCGCCCGAGCGAAAGCGCCGTTCCTTGCCATAAATTGCGCGGCGATTCCCGAAAATCTACTGGAAAGCGAACTGTTTGGGCATGAGCGCGGGGCATTCACCGGGGCGGATCGACGACGGATTGGAAAGTTCGAACAATGCAACGGCGGAACAATCTTCCTGGATGAGGTCGGCGACATGCCTCTGGCAACGCAAGGGAAGATTTTGCGGCTGCTTCAGGATCAGACATTTCAGCGCGTCGGAGGAAACGAGACGATCCGGACGGACGTTCGCGTTATCGCCGCCACCAATCGCGATCTGAAATCACACGTGAAATCCGGACAGTTCCGATCGGACCTCTACTTTCGACTCAGCGTGTTCGTCATTACGGTGCCGCCATTGCGCGATCGCCAGACCGATCTGCCGACGCTCGTCCAGTACTATCTGCGCCGGTACAACCGTGAGCTCGGGCGAGAGATCGAGACCATCGCGCCGGATGCGATGCACAATCTCCGCAGCCAAACGTGGCCTGGAAACATTCGCGAACTGCAGAGCGTGCTGAAGCAAGCGCTGTTGTTGGCGCACGGTACTGAGTTGATGTTGGAATTCTTACCGGAACATTTCAAAGATCAGCCCGCCGAGGCGAAGTCCGGCACGCCGGCGGAAGGCAGCCTTGTGTCATTCATCGATGATCGTCTGCGATCGGGTACGACCGCGCTGCATTCCGAAGCACATCTCGAACTCGATCGCCTCCTGCTGGCGCGCACGCTTCGCTTCACCGGCGGAAATCAGCTTCACGCCGCCAAGGTTCTTGGCATCGCGCGGCAGACCCTGCGCAACCGCCTCCACGAGTTGAACATCAGCGTTGTCAAGTCGGTGGATCGTCCAAACGACGTCCTGAATTAGCCGTATTTGGTGGATCGCAAATGAAGAAACCCTCGCATCCGCCGAGGGATACGAGGGTTCAGATAAGCGAGCGCGACGGGACTCGAACCCGCAACCACCGGATCGACAGTCCGGTACTCTAACCAATTGAGCTACGCGCCCGTTCGCCGCTTTCCGCGAGAGTTCTCGCGCGAACGTGGACTGACGGAATTTATACCGGCCGGGTGGGATGTCAAGTGATACGATTCTGCCGCGAAACGTCTGTGGATTTTTCGCGCCTCGCGCGGCTGCTAGATGCGCGGCGGTCGCTATACTCCGCGCCCCATGATCCTCGCAGGGATAGACGAGGCAGGTTACGGTCCGGTTCTCGGGCCATTGGTCGTCGGATGTTGCGCATTTGAGGTGCAGCTCGACGACAGCGTCTGCGGCGACGATGCGCCGTTGCCGTGCCTGTGGAAGCTCTTGCGCAAACACGTCAGCAAGAAGCGCTCGAAGAATGGCAAGAAACTTCACGTCAACGACAGCAAGGCCGTTTACTCACCGAACCTCGGCTTGAAAGAGCTGGAACGCGCCGTGCTCGCGCTGGCCGCATGCACCTGGCCGGAGTGGGACGGCGCACAGCAGTCGTTTCTGACGCGCTTGTGCCCCGCCGTCATCGACGAGCTGACGCAATATCGCTGGTACGCCGACGAAGCGCTTGCCGGCGAGTTTCCGTACGAATGCGATGGTCTTTCCACGCGCATCTTCGCCAACGCGCTTCGACAGGAGATGGACAAAGCGAGCGTGCGTCCGGTTCACCTGTGCGCGCGCGTGGTGACGGAGCGCGAGCTGAACCGCATGATCGATCAGACGCGCAATAAGGCATCGGCAAGCTTTTCGATCGCCGCGATGCACATCGATCATCTGCTCAAGACGTTCGGAAACCAAAACCTCGTGCTCGTGTGCGACCGTCAAGGCGGCCGCGAGCACTACGGTGCCCTGCTTCGTCAAATGTTCGAAGACTGGTCTCTCGAAGTAACGGCCGAGGCGCCGGCGCGCAGCGAGTATCGGCTGATCAAGAAGCGTCGCGATGGCGCGATCGACAGCGTGCGCATGATCTTCAGCGAGAAGGCCGAGAAGCTCAGCATGTCCGTCGCGTACGCGTCGATGATCAGCAAATACATCCGCGAAGCGCTCATGCGCCGCTTTAACGCGTTCTGGCGATCCCACCTCCCCGACCTGGAGCCCACCGCCGGCTACTACAACGACGGCCTGCGATTTTTGAAGGACATCGATGCTAAGCGGAGCGAGCTAGGGATTGAAGATGCGGAATTAGTGCGGTCGCGATGACGCGCTCGCGCGCGCGCACACGCGTCACATTCGCTTCCACTTGTTTCCGCTTCGAACGTAAACACTTGACGACACGGGATGGTCGATTGTGTCGGCGCTTTGTGCAGCGATCTCACGCAGCTTCGCGATGCCATCCGCCGAGTTTGTGCCGGTGATGAGACACAAGTCGCGCGCCGGGACCGCTACGACAACTTCGCCATCCACGGCAACCGAGGTCCAGAAATCATCCAATACAAGCATGCTCGCTTCATAATTTCCATCGAGGTGGAGCATCTTCACGGGGCCGCGCTGTGTCCACGTTGCGGTCTTGGACTTTGCGCGCAGATTTTCGAGCGCAGCTGAACGCAATGCATCGAGATCGATCTTTTGGTCTGTCAGATCACGTTTCGTAAGGAAGCGTGATGATTTTGGAAGGTCCTGCACGTACATCACGCACAGGTCATCCGTCAGCGGCTCATGGAGCGCTACGTACGTACTGTCATTTCGATTCATTGCCTCCAGGAATCGAACGCTCCGGACAACGGGCAATACGTCAGCAATCTTGATGCCCGCTTCGGCACTACCGGTGTCGGCGCGAGTTTGCTCAACATGTTCGACGATGCTGGAAACAACATCGTCGATCGTTTGCTGTCGTAGGAGCGGCTTGTCCGCACACCGTGCCCATGCGTTGTCGAGCGAAACGGTCAACTGGAGGTCAGAATCGGAAAAGCGAACTTCGAGCGACAATCTGTCTCCCCGATCGATCCGCGCGGTTGTAATACGCTTCTCAAGCGCGTTCGAGAAGTGTCGGCTGAACTGCGCGCGCGTTAGCCGTTGCGCATCGACGGGCGGGAGATATTTCCACTTCCAAATGCCGACGAGCGCCAGGACAACAAAGGCGCCGGCCAGAAGGAACGGCTTCAATCGCGAGTATGTCATAGGGTGGTCGCCGGTCGTTGCGAGGCTTTCCGACGCCGGTTAGCTTACGTCCAAGTCGCGCTTCGGTCATCGCGAACACGTGCCCGCAACGGGAGTTCTTGCTCATGCCCATCGAGAAATGGTCGGAACAGGTCAGCGTCGTGCACCTCGCCGACGATCCGCAGTTTACGGACGATCTGGACGCGCTGGATCACCGTCTCGGCCAGGGCAAGAGCGACGTCGTGCTCGACTACGCCGCGGTGCATTTCATCAATTCATCGAACCTGGCGCGACTGCTGAAGCTTCGAAAGAAGATCAACGGCAACAGCAGCAAGCTCGTGTTCTGCAACGTCTCGACGCAGGTATGGGGCGCGTTCCTGGTGACGGGGCTTGATAAACTGTTCGAGTTCAGTGACAACGTGCCGACGGCGCTTGCGACGATCCAGATGCAGTAGCCGCGGCGAAGCCCGAATTCAGAAACCAGAAATCCGAAGGAATGACGAAGCCCGAATGACGAATTCGGATTTCGTCATTCGGGCTTCTTTCGGACTTCGGGTTTCGCAAATTCGGGCTTACAACGACGCTCCCGCCAGTTGCAGCCTCATGACCAGCAGCGCCGCCGCCAGTTGCGGGTCGGTCGCCAGCACGTCCTTCTTCGGCTGCGTTGTCGGCGCCGGGATGACGTCGTTCACGTCGCGCAGGACTTCTTGGTCCTGACGGGCGAGGACGGCATCGACCATTTGTTTGGGCGTCATCTCGACGACCACGTCGGGCTCCACGCCCCACGTCGTGCTGTTCTCTTCCTTGTGAATGCACTTGCCGCTGGGCAGGTAATAGTGGCTCGTCGTGAGCTTCAGGTACGCGCTGCGGCCAGCAAGCGAGAAGACCATCTGCACGCTGCCTTTGCCGAACGTGCGTTCACCGACGATCGTGGCGCGCTTCTGGTCCTTCAGTGCGCCAGAGACGATTTCGCTGGCGCTGGCGCTGAGCTGGTTGACGATCACGACCATCGGCAACGTGCAATCGTCGCGGTCCTTTCGCGCTTCCGTGCTCGTCGGCGGCTGGGCCGGGTTATCACGATCGGCGCGGGTGCTCACGATCGTTCCGCCGGTAAGGAACTTGTCGCAGATTTCGTTGGCGATCTGTAACAGGCCGCCGGGGTTGCTGCGCAGGTCCAGGATGACGCCGCGCGCGCCGCGGGCTTCAAGCTCCTTGACGGCCGACCGCATGTCGTCGGCGCTGTGCTTGGTGAAATTGGTCAGGCGGACGTACGCGATCGATTGCTTTGGATCGATGAAGTAATCCCACGCGCCGCCGGGCAGACGCTTCCAGCCCTTCACGCTCGCGACGTTGATGTTCGCGCGGCGAAGCGTGATGTCGCGCTCCTTGCCGTCGAGCGCGGCCTTGATCGTCAGCGTCACGTCCGTGCCGATCGGGCCGGTGATGTGCTTCACGGCGAGCGTCGTGCTGATGCCCTTCGCATCCTTGCCGTTGATTCGCGTGATGAGATCGCCGGCTTTCACGCCGGCCTTGTACGCGGGCGTGTCTTCGACGGGGCTGACGACCTTCAGGTTCAGATCGTCGTCGCTCATGATCTGAATACCGATGCCGCCGAACTCGCCCTGCGTCGACTTGTTGAATTCTTCCAGCTCGCTCGGCCAGAGGATGTTGCTGAACGGATCGAGCTCGCCGAACGCGCCGTCGGCGAATTCGTTGACGAGCACTTGCTCGGGCAGATCGACGGTCTGGCGATTCGCCAGACGGATCGTCGCGACAACTTTGCGAACGGCGGCCTGCTGATCTTCCGGGCGCGCCAGGTCATTCACCGCGTCCATGCTGCGGTTCACGACTTCCAGAAACGCATCGCGCTTGCCGGTGTCGGCAAGGCCGGGGAACGCTTTTTCGAGGCCCTGCGTCGTCGCCAGCGCCTGCGCGCCCTTCAGTCCGCCGATCAGAAGCGTGCGGTAGTTCAGGTCTTTCCAATAGTTGATCTTCGCATCGTCAAGCGCGTCGAAGAGCATGCTGTATTGCACGCCGCGAAGCGTGTCGCGCCAATCGACCTTGAAGCTGTCGTTATCCGAAAACGGCCTGGTCGTCGGTAGCGTGCTCGGCTGGGTGGTCGGTTCCTTCAGCAACGCATCGGCGGCTTCACGCTCTTTGGATTCGGCGGTGAGGAGTTCCTTGAACTCGTCGGGCGTGTACATCGCCAGCAGACGGACGTGGCGCGTCGTCGCTTTCAGCTTGTCCTTGTATTCCTGGTTCTGCGGATCGATCGAGTTCAGCTCGCCGTACAAACGCAGCGCGCGAACCCAGCGACCCTCCATCTCGGCCTTGGCCGCGAGGCTTGTCGTCTTGGTGAGTAGCGATTTCACCCACGGCTCGGCGCGGAACTTGTCCTTGTCGTCCGCGAGCACCAGGGCGTCGGCCGCCCGGTTGACGGCGAAATCGTCTTTGCCGGCGTCGAGCAGCTTCTGCACTTCGCCGACCGCTTTGGAATATTGTTTCTGGCGCTCGACCACCAAGTCGTGACGCGCCGACTTGTATTGGCCGAGCCATTGGCTCATCTGCGCGAGCGACTGATCGCCCGACAGCGCGGCGGCCTTGCTGAGAAGCTCATCGCTGCGATCGAAGTTTCCGCCGCGAAGGGCTTTAAACGCTTCGCTCTTGAGCTGTTCGACCGTTGCGAGCTGATCGCGCTGGCCGGTCTGGGCAGGCGCTTCCTGCGCGCGGGCAACCTGGGACGGCGCGTGAAACGCACCGATCGCCAGCGCCGCGGCGGCTGCCGCGGTAACTGCCCAACGCTTGATTTCCTGACGCATGCTCCGATTTCGCCGAGTGCTAACCATTGATGACATCCTTGCGAACTTCCCACGGCCGCTACGTCCAACTCAGTCCAAGTTGAACCGTACATCTGGCCGGAAAGAGGGTCAAACGAATAAGTCGTACGTTCGGCGGCCCGCGAGGATCGAATCAAGGCCGATAACCCGCAAAGTCCGCCAAGCCGTCACGTTCGCCGGCATAGACCGAAAGATCATAGGCCGCTACAAGTTACATCCTTCATCGAGAATGGAGTTTCAGGACAGCCGTGCGAACCATCGTTCACGAGTTAGAAACCGCCTTCCGCAAAGCGATCGCCGATGCCTTTGACGGCATGGATGTCGATCCGTTAATCGGCGTCAGCCAGAACGAAAAGTTCGGCGATTACCAGTCCAACGCGGCCATGAGCCTCGCGAAAACCGTGAAGCTCAACCCACGCGCCGCGGCCGAGAAGATTAACGCCGCCGTCACACCGATCTTGCGCGATATCGCAAGCGAAACGAGCATCGCCGGGCCGGGTTTCATCAACGTTCGCCTGAAGCCCGAATGGCTGGCCGCGCGGCTCGAAGAAGCGCGGCGCGATCCGAAGCTCGGCATCGAACAGACGTCGCAGCCGCAGACGGTCGTCGTCGAATATTCCAGCCCGAACATCGCGAAGCAGATGCACGTCGGCCACATCCGCACGACGATCATCGGCGATGCCCTCGCGCGCGTGCTCGAGCTGCTCGGTCATCGGGTCATCCGACAGAACCATATCGGCGATTGGGGCACGCAGTTCGGCAAGGTAATTCTGTCGATCTGGCACACCTGCATGGCCGAACATCGCGGCGACCCGGATTGGCCGAACCGGACCGGAAAGGCGCTGGCGGACGCGAAGAATGACCCCGCGCGGCGCGCAGCGCTCATCGCCGAGGTCGCGCAGCGCCATCAGTCGTACCTCGATGAAGATCCGGACGGCGGAAAGGTTTTCGAACCGTATCTGAAGACGCGGTTCAACCCCAGTCTCGAACAGATCGAGCCGGTTTATCAGTTCGTCAGCGCCGTGGAAGAAGCGCCGGAAGCGAAAACCGTCGAAATCACGCACGCCCAACACGGCGCGATGAAGCTAGCCGATCAGTCGAAGCTCATTACGTCTTTCCTGCAAAAAGGCGCCCAGCAGGAGCGGCTCGCGTGGGAAAAGGTGCGTAAAGCGACGCTCGACGCATGCCAGCAGATTTACGATCGGCTCGGTGTCGATCTGACGCTCGATGACGTCCGCGGCGAGTCGTTTTACGACCCGATGCTTGGCGATGTCGTCGAAGACTTGCGCAAGCTTGGACTGGCGGAGGAATCCGAAGGGGCAATCGTCGTCTTCATCGACGGCAAGGAAAAATCCCCGCTCATCGTCGAAAAATCGCGCGGGCACGGATACCTGTACGCGACGACGGACCTGGCCGCGATCCGCTATCGCGCGGCGGAGCTGAAAGCCGATCGCGTGCTGTACGTCGTCGACGGGCGGCAGAGCCAGCACTTCCGACAGGTCTTCGAGACCGCCCGTCGCGCCGGCTGGGGCAAAGGCACGACGTACGAGCACGCGGCGTTCGGGACGGTCCTCGGGGCCGACGGCAAGCCGATGAAGACGCGCGAAGGCGACAACATCAAGCTCGCCGAGCTTCTCGACGAAGCCGAAGCGCGCGGCTACGCGCTGGTCACCGAAAAGGCGAACGAGCGCAACGTCGATCTCAGTGAAGAGCAGCGCCGCGCTATCGGTAAAGCGGTCGGTATCGGCGCGGTGAAGTACGCGGACCTCTCGAAAGATCGCACGACTGATTACGTGTTCAACTGGGAATCGATGCTCGCGACCGTGGGCAACACGGGACCGTATTTGCAATACGCCTACGCGCGGATCCGTTCGATCTTCCGCAAAGCGGGCGCGGACGGCGCGGTCGGCAAGATCATCCTCGAATCATCGCACGAGCTCGCGCTCGCGAAGCAGATCGCGCGGCTCGGTGAAGTCGTCGAAATCGTCGCGCGCGAGCTGCGACCACATCATCTCGCGAACTATTTGTTCGAGCTGGCGACGCGGTTCAGCGGCTTTTACGAGAATTGCCCGGTGTTGGAGAGCGAGCCACAGACTCGCGCGAGCCGGTTGGCGCTGTGTGATGTGACGGCAAGGACGCTGGCGCTCGGACTGGATCTGCTCGGCATCGAACATCCCGAGCAGATGTGACTTTCCCTTCGTAGCCACGAACGCAAGTTCGTGGGTTCCGCGCGCTATCTCACACCGGAAGTTCCATCCCGCGCTTCCAAAACAATCCGCGGTGATCCGCAAGATACTTGTTCATCAAGTGGTCGTAATGCGAGCGCTTTTCGACGCGGCGCGCTGCACCGTGCCGTCGCACAAACCAGCGCTTTCCCGGTGAATCGTGCAAACGGTTCATCTTTAGAGCGAGCAAGTTCTTCAGCCGTCGATCGACCTCTTCCCACGGAATGAAGTGGCACCAGCTGATGACCGCGTGCTCGTGCGTCGGATCGAAAGCGATCGCTTCAAGTCTCCAACCTTCGTCTTTACAGATTTCGTATGTGAGTCGCAGCAAGTCGCGCTGGATCGCGTCGTCAAACTCGACCGGCTCTTGCGTCGCGTTGTCGTCGTAAATCTCCGCGACATGCTCATTGGGTGGTTGATATCCCTCACCGTATTCGGTGTAACCGCGCGGATGATCCGGCCTCCACGAGCGATACGCGTGGATGGTGAAGTGGTAGACGGGCATCTCTGAAGCGCGCGGAACCCACGAACTTGCGTTCGTGGCTACGAAGGATTCGCGACGCAACGGTTCACAACTTACGGACGACCCGCATCGGATCCGCTTTTCCCGCTTGCTGAAACGCCGCTTCGCGCGCGCGGCACGGGCGGCATGCCCAGCAGGGCTCGCTGGTTTCTTCGTGGCACGTCCACGTGCGGTCGAACGGGGCGTTGACCTGGAAACCGACGTCGACGACTTGCCACGATTCGAGCTCGAGCAGCGGCGTGACCAGCTCGAGTTCCGCCTGACCGCAGGGCAGTTGCAGCATTTCGTTCCAGATCTGCACGTATTCGGTTGCTTGCGCGAGCTCGTCACCGTGGCCGCCGACGCGTAAACCGAGATAGATCGCGGACGCGCCATAATGCGCCGCGAACCGCGCGGCCGACGCGATCAGGGGCAACATCGCGATCATCTGCGGCGCGAGCGACGTCGGCAATCGAGGATCCGACGCAGCGGCCGCGGCGATGCCTTGCTGGCCATGCTGTTGGAGGCTGCTGACCCACGGCATGGCGATGGAGTGCTCGCGATAGGGCTTGAAGTGCGCGACCTGCATGTCGTACGCCGCGCGCTGCCGAGACCCCGCCCCGCCCGCCGACGAGAGATCCGCCCACACCATGATCGGCCGATACTTCTGCGCGGCGATGGCTGTAGCGACGGCGCTGTTGATGCTGCCGTTGTTGAGGATGATTGCCAGGTCTTTTGCCATTCGTGATTGTTGACTGTTGATTGTTGATGGTTGTCACCAACTCTCAACCCTACACCTTCAACTCTCAATCTTTACATCGTCAGCAACACCTTCAACACGCCACTCTTCGCAGCCAGTTCCATCGCTTCCACCCCCTGCTCGAGCTTCATGCGGCGATGAATCAGCGACGCAACGTCGACCGTCTTCTCCGCCAGCGCTCGAATCGCTTCACGAAACGGCCCGCAGCGCGAGCCGATCACGGTAATCTCGTCGATGACGAGTGGCGCGAGGTTCAGCGGTTTTCCCGCGGCGGTCGTGCTCTTGAGCACGATCGTCCCGCGCGGGCGGACCATTTGCATTGCGGTTTCGAAACCGCTCGCGCTGCCGGTGCAATCGACCACGACGTCCTGATCGTGTTGCGGCACGATATCCGCAATCGCCCGCGCGCGAATCTGCCACTTGTGACAGATTTCCATCTTCGAGCCGTGCTTCCCGACCACCCGCACCGGGCAGCCGGCGTTTCGCAGCACTTGCGCGACGAGCAGCCCGAGCCGGCCGTCCCCAAGCACGGTCACCCACTTGCGACCATCGAGCTTGATCTGCTTCAGCACCTGAAACGCCGCCGCCAGGGGCTCGATGAAGACGGCGGCGTCGTCATCGACGGAGTTGGGGACGAGATGCAGGTTTTCCTTCGGTATGCGCACGAACTCCGCAAACGCGCCATCGTGCTTCTGAATGCCGACGACCGTTCGATTCCGGCAATGCGTGCTCAACCCGCTCAGACACAGGTCGCATCGCCCGCACACGCAATTGATCTCCCCCACCACGCGCCGGCCAACGAGGTCCTTGTTCGGCGAGCTTACGACTTCGCCGACGAATTCGTGCCCGATCACGCCGCGAAAGTTGAGGTATCCGCGCGTAATTTCCAGATCGGTCGAGCAGATGCCTGCCTGCCGCACTCTGAGAAGCGTATCGCCATCCGTCGCCGCGGGCTCAGGGCGTCGCGTGTCGTATTTCAGAGATTGGTCAAAGACGAGTGCGCGCACGTCGCTGGCGATCACCCGAAAGGTTTGGTCGGGCCGGTGACGAGATTCAGCCATGCGCCTTCGTCATAGCGCAGGTCTTTGCCGGTGAGGTTTTTCAAGCTGCGCCGCGACTGCCAGGCGAGCCCAAATTCCCGTCCACCGAGCTGCGCGATGAGGGCGCGGGCGACTTCGAGCGATCGATGGTGCCGCAGCGCATCCGCCGCGGCGATGCGCACGTCGCGC
>JADMIO011064051.1_pt1 | contig 13218 bp, 11 predicted proteins | sample 8958161 | NCBI WGS metagenome assembly JADMIO01 (sample SAMN16585339, study PRJNA669376) | soil metagenome | isolation source: Crop rotation soil | place: USA: Cullars Rotation, Alabama | collected 2011 | reverse complement strand
TCATTACCTGATCGCGGCCGCGTTGACGATGCAAATCACGGGCATGCTCATTGTGAGAAAGATCTTGAAGATCAAATTTTAGCCACGGATCACGCTGATGCTTATCATAATCGCCATCTCCACTTTCGTTTGCATATCGCTCGGACTGCTCGGTGTTTACTGGCTGCTCTACAAGCCGCAGAGCGCCGCCACTGAACGACTGCGCCGGCTTGGTGGACCAGAGGGCATGGCGACTGCGAATTCGCAAGCGGCCGCCGTCATTCCGGACGACAGTCCCGCTACCGATATCGCCCAGCGCCTGGCAAGCCCGCTGAACAAAATACTGCCGCCGTCAGCAACAGAAGCGCGCCGAACGCAGAAACGATTGATGCAAGCGGGCTATCGCTCGAATGAAGCGCCGATCATTTATCGCGGCATTCATGTGGCTTCGATGGCCGGATTTCCGCTGATCACCGCAGGTGTTACTACTTACTTCGCCCAAGCTTTTTCTACAGTCATAATCGGCATGATGATCGCCTTCGTCATGGGATTTTTCCTGCCTCCGTTTTTTCTGAAAAGAACGATCTCGAAGCGTCAAAGAGATCTGCGCTGGGGGCTCGCCGACGCGCTCGATCTGATGGTCGTGTCTGTCGAAGCAGGTTTAGGTCTGAATGCCGCGATGATGAAAGTCTCGAGTGAGCTGAAAGATGTTCACATGGCGGTTGCGGCGGAATTCGAGCTCGCGAATCTCGAGATCCGCGTCGGTCGCGACCGTGATGAAGCGTTGCGCAATCTCGCTGAGCGAACCGGCGTCGATGATCTTCGCAGTCTCGTCGCGATGCTGATTCAGACAGACAAGTTTGGTACTTCGATCGCAAAAGGCTTGCGCGTGTTTTCAGACTCACTGCGCACGAAGCGACGCCAACGCGCCGAACAGGAAGCGCAAAAAGCGGCAGTGAAGCTATTGTTCCCGCTCGCGTGTTTCCTGTTCCCGACACTTTTCATCGCAATCCTTGGCCCGGCCGCCCTGAACCTCATGGACGTTCTCGGTAAGATGTAAAGGAGTGGACCAATGAACAAACGTAGAATCATTGCAGTTCTAATCGCTTTAGTTTTGACCGTGGCCGCGACTGCGATGTGGAGTGCTTCCACGATCCAGCGCGAGGGTGACCCGGATGCAAACGTGCTCGAGGATTCAGGTACTGAGGCAGGCAACGTCGAGCAGCCGAAGAAGAAGGGCAACAAAGTCGTTAAGGTGCTGGCGGCGCCGTTCAGGATGTTTGGAAAACTGTTCGGCGGTGACGATACGAACAAGGTTCATCGCATGACGGAGAAGGATGCCGAGCGGTTTGAGTCTTCCGGCGTCACGCGCATCGAAGACGCGAACAACAAGCCGGTTAAGCGCGACACTTCGCAGGGTTCAGCGAAAGAGCATTTGGAAGCCGGTCGCGATTATCTGCTCGAAGGTAATTACAACGACGCCATCAGCGAGCTCTCGATGGCTGCTTCACTCGATCCGAAGCTGACGGAAGCGCACAACCTTTTAGGTGTCGCGTACGACAAGAAGGGCTTTAACGATCGCGCGCGCGAGTCGTTCGAAAAGGCAGTGAAGATGGAAGAGGATGCTGACACACTCAACAACCTCGGCTTCTCGCTTTATCAAAACGGCAATTACCGCGCTGCTGTCGATCGTTTGAAGCGTGCCGCGAAACTCGCGCCGCAGGATGAGCGCATTCTTAACAACCTTGGCCTCGCGTACTGTCGTCTCGGCAAGATCGACGAGGCATACAAAGCGTTCTCACGCGCGACTGGCCCGTTAACGGGCAATCTCAATACGGCGAAGATGCTGGAGCGGTTTGGTCGTGAAGACGACGCGATCCGCTACTACGAAGCGGCACGTTCCATCGATCCGGTGAACTCCCTCGCGCTGCAACGCCTGGCCGATCTCTACCAGCGCGTGGGCCGGGCGACGGAGTCTGAAGCTGCTCGCACCGCGCTGGCACTCGCGCAGAACAACGCTGGGAAATAAGTACTACCGGCCCTATTCAAAGAGAAAAACCATGTCGCACACCGCCATCCTGACGCGCGCTGAAATCGAGAGCATGGGACCACCGCTCCCGGAGGAAATCGCCGACACCGGCATCTCCGAGCAGTTCCTCTGCGATCTCGCGTTGAAGCACGTCGCCATGCTGCCTGAGCCGACGACCACCGCGGTCGCTGAGCGCATCAATCTTCCACGCACGCTGACCGAGGATCTGCTCCAGAATCTCTATCGCGAAAAGCTGATCGAAGTGAAGATGCAGTCGGCGATTGGTTCAACGCGCTACGCGATGTTGGACCACGGCTGGGATCGTCTCTCGCGGCTATTGTCGATCAGCGGTTATGTTGGACCGGCGCCGGTTTCACTGCGCGACTACACGCACATGATGAAGCTCCAATCGATCCCGTCCAACACGGCGTCGATTGAGACTGTCAAACAGGCATTTCACGATCTGATTCTGCCTGACTCGCTGTTGCAGACGCTCGGTTGCGTCATCAACTCGCGTCGTTCCCTATTTCTCACCGGTTTGCCAGGCACCGGAAAGACCGCGGTCGCCGAGCGCATCAACAACGCGCTCGATGGCGGCATCTGGATTCCTTACGCAGTCGAGATTGACGGCCAGATCATTCGTATTTTCGACGCGCATTGTCACGAGCCATTTTCCGCCGAAGAGACGCCGATTGATTTTGATCGACGTTGGGTGCTGATTCATCGGCCGCTCGTGGTTGTCGGTGGTGAACTGACACTCGAGAACGCCGATCTGACGTGGAGTGAGGCGGCGAAGTTTTACGAAGCGCCGTTCCAGATGAAATCAAACGGCGGCACGCTCGTGATCGACGACTTTGGACGGCAGCGAGTCGCGCCGCAGGATCTTCTGAACCGTTGGATTGTGCCGCTCGAGCGTCGCGTCGACTATCTCGCGCTGCACACCGGAAAGAAAATTGAAGTTCCTTTTGAGCAGCTCGTCGTATTTTCAACCAACCTCGAAGAGAAAGATCTCGCGGACCAGGCGTTTCTGCGACGCATGGGCTATCGCGCGCGCGTCGAGCCGCCCACACCCGCGGCGTACACGTCGATCTTCAAATACCAGGCGAACAAGCGTGGGATCGTTGTCGAGCAACCGGTGTTGGACCATATTTTGGCGAAGTACCAGACGGAGCGCCGGCAGATGAAGGGGTGCGAGCCGCGCGACATTCTCGACCGCGCCACGGACATCTGTAAGTTTGAGAACCAGGGCCTGAAATTGACGCCGCACATCGTCGACATCGCGTGGCGCAATTATTTCGGAACGTCACACTCGTTCGTGCAGCAGGAGCAAAGGACGCTCGACCGCACACAACCCGGCGATCCGTTGGAGCTGTAACGCACATGAGGACCGATCCGCGAAAATCCGCGTTAATGGTCTGTTTATTGGTGGTCGTGTGTTGTGGATACGCACGATCGCAGACCGAGCAAATCAGATTGAAGCTTGCTGACGGCTCGTACATGACCGTCGACGACGCATGGGAATCGCCGCAGGGAGTTTGGTATCGACGCGGCGGTCTTAGCCACCTGTTGGCGAAAGAGAAAGTTAAAAGCATCGAGCGCAGCACGCCAGAACCCGCGCCTGCACCATCAGCTACGACAAACAATGACGACGATCACTTTGAAGTCCCGGAAATGGTTGCGCGAACTCCGTCGAACAACGGCGTGTATGAGCAGCCAACCTGGATCTATTTGAAAGGTGGCGCGCGCGTTGAGGCTGATAGCGCGACACAATCTCCTGCCGGTGTTTGGTACAAGCGCGGCGCGATGTCAATCTTCATCGACGGTGCGCGTGTCGATCGCATCGAGATCGAAGATCCGGCAACGGTCGCGCAGGTAGGAAAGAAAGCGAGTGGCTGGAGCACTGGCCGGGCCGGATTAGATAGTCTGATCCGTCAGAACGGTTACAAGTACAACGTCGATCCGTACCTGATCTTTTTAGTGATGGAGCAGGAGTCGCACTTCAACACGTACGCGGTCTCGCCGAAAGGCGCGCGTGGATTGATGCAGTTGATGCCGGGCACGGGAGCGCGTTTTGGTGTGCGACGGCCGCACGATCCCGCGCAGAATATTTCCGGTGGCACACGCTACCTGCGAGAGCTGTTGAACCGCTTCAATAACCGTGTGGATCTCGTGCTGGCGAGTTATAACGCGGGTGAAGGCGCGGTAGCGAAGTTTGGAAACAAAGTGCCGCCGTATCAAGAGACGCGCAACTACGTGAAGACTATCAGCAAGCGCTACAAACGCACGCTCGCGCGTACAAAGAAACCTGTATGACTCGATTAATATTAGCCGCGTGTTTGTGTCTTTCGATCTTTGCGGTCGGCGTAGTGGGCCAACAACAGTCTGATGGGCCACTCACGAATGCTGCAATCATCAAGCTGGTCAAGGCAGGCTTCAAAGAGAAGACGATCATCACGATCATCGGTAACCGTCCGAGTGATTTCAAGCTCGACACAGAACACCTCATCGAGCTGAAGCGCAGCGGCGTAAACGAGAAGATTATCGTCGCGATGCTGTCGTCACAGATGGGGACTGTTTTCGTCGATGAGGATGAATGGTCGGGCGAGCCGTTGTTTAAAGACCAGAAGAAGCCGAGCGGTGGCGAAGGCATCTTTGGATCGGGATCGAGCTCGCAGTCGTCAGGCCGTTCAAACGGGGCGCCTGTTGGTAATCAGAACGAAGGAAACGTGAGTGGGTCGGCGACCGTGCGCATCATCAAGCCACCGACTGAGGCTGGTGGAAGCGCGTCGCCCAAACTCGAGAAGACGCCGACACTGACGAATGAAGGTGTGATCCGGTTGGTCGAGGCGGGATTCTCGGAAGGAACCATCATCAAGCGGATCGAAGACTCGCCCGTCGACTTCGACCTCTCGCCCTCGAAACTGGATGAGCTCTTCAAGCGAAGGGTCACGGATGCCATCATCGCTGCGATGAGAGCGGCTATGGGTGACAAGTAGTTTTCACGCAAAGGCGCAAAGTTCGCAAAGACGGGTCAACTCCTTCGGGCGTGTCTGAGACTTTGATCCGCCTTTGCGATCTTTGCGCCTTTGCGTGAAACTCTTCCGGCCAAAATGTTACAGCCCGGCCGATTTTAAGGCGTCTGTAGCACCAAGACACAGCTTCCGAGATCGCTGACTATCACTGAAAATAAGCTAACTTAGAAAATAATTAAGCTTACGCTGATCATCTCTCCTCGGCACGCTCATTGCCAACAGCTTTCGGGCCTTGGTCTGTCATATCCCTCCAGGGCACGCCATAAAATTTGAAAACGGACGGAGAGACGATGCGACCTATCAAGCACGCGGAGAGAGGATTGACCTTAATCGCACGAGGCCTTTTCAACGCAATTCAGTCGGTAAATAAATACAAACCCAATCCTTCTTTTACTCCAAAGTGGTCAGACAAACCCCTTTTGAAATCCTGGCAGAAGAGTAAGCCAACCCTCGGCTGGCCACGCACTACTGATTCCCTCTGTCCCAACTGCGTCATCGAGGCGCGCGAAGCAATCATCAGCGGCAAAAAAGACGTCAGCGTCCTGATCAACGAGAAAGTCGGCGAGATCAAAGCACAGATCATTGAGCGCGATGGCGAAATCTGGATGATCAAAGATTGTCCCGTCCACGGCCACTTCGAAGACATGATGGCCATCGATTCGAAGTTCTTGACACACATCGAAAAGATGTTCCCAGGCCGCGACATCGACGCACACAACGACGAGAAACTCCACAATCACGGTTCCAGCACCGTTAAGTATGGCCGCGGCGCAGTGTTGACTGTCGACCTTACCAACCGCTGCAACATGATGTGCGACCCGTGCTTCATGGACGCCAACCAGGTTGGCTTCGTTCATGAACTGAGCATGGACGAGATTAAGGAAATCCTCGACAACGCGATCACGATCAAGCCGCGTCGCCAGATGTCGGTGCAGTTTTCAGGCGGTGAGCCTTCAATCTCGCCGCACTTTATCGAAGCGATCAAGTACTCGCGGAAAGTCGGGTACAACAGCGTGCAGGCTGCGACGAACGGAATCGAGTTCGCGAAGAGCAAAGACTTCTGCCGCGAGGCTGCTGAAGCCGGACTGCGTTACGTTTACCTGCAGTTCGATGGTATCGGCAACGATGCGAACAGTCACCGCCAGGTCGGCAACCTCTTCGATGTGAAGATGCGCGCGATCAATAACCTGCACGAAGCGGGTGTTGAGATCGTGCTGGTTACGACGCTCGTAAACGGCATCAACAACGATCAGGTCGGCTCGATCATTCGCTTCGCGCTCGACAATCCGAAGAAGATTGCGTTCCTATCGTTCCAGCCGGTTTCGTTCACCGGTCGTGACGAAGAGATCACCGAGCAGCGTCGACTGCAACAGCGCTACACGCTCTCGCACCTCGCGCACGACGTGAAAAACCAGGTCGGTATCACTGAGCCGACACGCGATTGGTTCCCGCTTTCGTTGATGGGCGCCTTCGCAGACTTCGCGGATCTCGTACACGGTCCGCAGGCCGAGTGGGGTCAGGTTTCCTGCGGTTGTCACCCGAACTGCGGTGTCGGAACCGCGGTGATGATCGACAAGGAACTCAAAGAGATGCGTCCGGTGCCGGAATTCCTGAACATTCCGGGTCTCGTGAAAGACATGCAGAAGATAACGGACGCGGCGCGTGGTAAGTGGATGTCGAACCTCATGATGGGTCTCACGCTTTTGAAGCACTACAACCCGTACAAGTCGCCGTCGCAGTTCACGCTTTACGAGCTTTTCAAGAAGTTTGACAAGTCGTTTGGTTTGACCGGCAAAGACTACGGCAAGGTCAGCGGTGACCGCAGTAAGGACGATATCGAGAAGCGCCGTTCGGATCGCTGGAACTTCCTGTTTATCGCGGGTATGTGGTTCCAGGATCTCTTCAACTACGATTTCCGCCGCACCGAAATGTGCATCATCCCGTACGGCACGCAGGAAGGCGAGATCTCCTTCTGTGCTTACAACACGGGAATCGGCTGGAGAAACATCATCGAGAACATGCACCAGAACGCGACCGTCGCGAAGTGGTATCAGGAGCATGGTCGACACGAGATTTTCGCTGGTGGCAAGAATGTCGAAATGGCAGACAAGAGCCACGGCCTGATTTTGAATGAAATTGACTTGATGCGGCCGAACAAGCCGCAAATGGAGGGACCGAAGACCGCGCACGAAGAAGCCGTAATGATGCGCAAGATGTACCAGGAGATGGTGTTGAAGAAACAGCTCAACACTAAAGAGGCCGATAAGCCAGTGCAGATTAAAGGCCTGAGCCGAAAGAAAGAAGAAGAGTCGGCCGAAGCCGTGCTGGTTTAAGGCGATTTGCAGGAGGAAAGAAAGGCATAGGTCCTATGAACATATAGGACCTATACTTTTGTGTTTTGGCCGGTTTGTGGTTAAAATTCCTTCCCCGTTCAGGATCTAAGAAAAGGAAAGCAGAGAAAGAATGGCAATAGTTACCGTTAATCAAGGTGAATCGATTGAGAGCGCGTTGCGCCGCTTCAAGCGCAAAGTGATGACCGAAGAGATCATCAAAGATGCGAAGAAGCACGCGTTTTTCATTCCCCCTGGTCAGAAGGCGAAGTTGAAGTCGGCGCTGGCCCGCAAACGAAATAAGAAGAAGGGCCGCATGCGCATCCCTCGCGACTAAGTATCTCCTGCACAACTACAGGCCGTCGTCTTATCTCACCAGTCGTCTTTAACCAAGATTCAGAATCGGACGCCCCTGAGTGAGCGAGCCGCCGAAACTGAAGTGTGACGCGGCATAACGCATTCGTATGACTCGGATCTTAGTTACAAACGACGACGGTATCCATTCTGATGGGCTCATCAAACTCGAGGAAGCCCTGAAGCAGATTGGCGACGTCTACGTCGTGGCGCCCGCCGCGGAGATGAGCGGCGCTTCGCACAGTCTTACGCTCGCGCGCCCGCTTCGTATCCGGCAGCTCGACCAGCGTCACTGGGCCATCGACGGCACACCCACCGACTGCGTCACGCTCGCCCTCAACAAGATTCTTTCCGACGAGGAAAAACCACACATCTGCGTCTCCGGTATCAATCACGGCGGCAATCTCGGTGATGATGCGACTTACTCGGGCACAGTCGCAGGCGCGCTCGAAGCAACGATTTTAGGCGTTCCCGGAGTAGCACTTAGTCTCGTGGCGCGCGATAATTTCAACTTCGAAGAGTCAGCCGCGCTCGCAGTCGTCGTCGCCAAAAAAATATTGGAAGAAGGCTTGCCGGAAGGCACGCTGCTGAATATCAATATTCCTCCGGGCGAGATCAAAGGCGTGAAGGTGACGCGCCAGGGAATTAAGAACGCGCGGACCGTGATTACCGAACACATCGACCCCCGCGGCAAACCGTACTTCTGGATCGGCGAAGAGTATTTCAATATGAATGCGGTTGAGGGGACTGATTATCACGCGGTCGCACAGGGTTACGTTTCCGTGACGCCGCTCCGCAGCGACATGACTGACCATAACGCGTTAACGTCGCTCGATACCTGGAACTATCTGAAAGACTCCGAACTGGTCCAAAAGAATTAAAGCAGCAGAATTCGCTTCCGGTGCAGCCAGCAAACAGACATCGCTCCGGTCCGTTTCAGGAATACTCCATTCCACGAGAGCGCATGGTCGCCCGCCTGCACGATCATTACGGCATTCGCGATCCGAGAGTGCTCGAGGCGATGCGCACAGTGCCGCGTCACTTCTTCGTGCCTGAGGCTTTGCAGAGCCGCGCGTATGGCGATCACGCTTTGCCCATCAGCGCCAACCAAACGATTTCCCAGCCCTTCATCGTCGCAAGGATGACTGAGCTGCTCGAGCTCGACGCACATAGTCGTGTGTTGGAGATCGGCGCGGGTTCCGGATATCAAACTGCGGTGTTGTCGCAAGTCGCCGCTCAGGTTTATTCGATCGAGCGCATCGGCGATCTCGCCCGCGAGGCGCAGTCGCGCATTCGCGAGCTCGGCATCTACAACGCGACGGTCAAATGTTTTGACGGCACACTCGGCTGGGCTGCGAACGCGCCTTACGATGGGATACTCGTCGCTGCCGGTGGTCCAACAATCCCCGAGCCGCTGATCGCGCAACTGAAGATCGGTGGTCGGCTGGTGGTTCCGGTCGGAGAATCACGCGAGAGCCAGCGTTTGATTCGAGTAATAAAAAGCGAGCAGGGTCGGAAGGAAGAAGATCATGGAGGATGTGCTTTCGTGCCGTTGATTGGACAGCACGGCTGGTCCGATCGCTAAAATATGATCGCTAAAATCATCACCATACTTTCCGGGTTCATCGTCGCGACAATTTCAACACTCGGTTATTCAGGCGTCGTGCTGCTGATGGCCATCGAGTCGGCGTGTATACCGCTGCCATCGGAGATCATCATGCCGTTCTCGGGCTATCTTGTCTCGACAGGCGAACTGAACCTTTGGGGCGTAGCGATTGCCGGTGCGGTTGGCTGTGTGTTGGGCTCACTCGTGGCTTACTGGGTTGGGATGTACGGTGGGCGACCTTTCATCGAGAAGTACGGGCGCTACATTCTGCTCTCGCGACACGATCTCGATATCGCTGATCGATGGTTTGGGAAGTACGGCGAGATCATCGTATTCGTGAGTCGCTTGCTGCCGGCGATACGCACCTTCATCGCCTTTCCGGCCGGTGTCGCGCGTATGAACCTGCCGCGTTTCGTAATCTACACATTCGCGGGATCGCTGCCGTGGTGTCTCGGGCTGGCATATGTGGGGCAGAAGCTGGGCGAGCAGTGGGACAAAAACGACACGCTAAAGACCTGGTTCCATCGCTTCGATTTTCTAATCGGCATCGCAGCCGTCCTCTTCATCACCTGGTGGGTCTGGCGCCACATCAAACACTCCCGCCCTCAGCATTGATCCGCGTCTTTATCCGCGTAATCCGCGGTTAATTCGCTCAGTCAGGTCGGATAACATTTTGACTCAGATCGGAGTATCATCCCAATAATCTATGACTGAACTCACATTAACGGCGATCTTCGAAGAGGCAGAAGAAGGGTGGCTACATCGGTTATGTCGCCGAGCTTCCAGGCGCTAATACTCAGGGCGAGACTCTTGAAGAAGTGCGCGAAAACCTTGGGGAAGCAATTGAGTTGATCCTAAATTCCAATCGTGAGGAAGTTGAAAAAAACTTTTCCAGCAGCCGGAAAGTTACTCGAGAAACATTGGTTTTGCGCGCCGCCTGACTTCCTCACTGACATTTATGAAACGAGCCGACCTCGAAGAATGCCACAGCCGATCCTCGTTCTCCTTTTGCTCATCAGCTCCGTCTGCCTTGCGCAGGATAGGTTTGGACCAACCAACAGCGACGCCGAGAAGTTTGCACTCGAACTAACGTCGTCACCCGCAGCAAAACGAAATGAGCTGCTCGCCGCACATCCCGAACGGATCACGATCGCTTTACGCCGGGAGTTGATCCAGTACGGCAATTTGCGCTTTGCGACGGCACAGTATGCGCAGGCGCTCGAAATCTATCAGCTCGTCGAAAGAATCGCGGAACAAATTGGCGACAGGGAAGGGCTCGCGGCGACGTGGCTCAATATGGGCAGTGTCTATTACTTTCAGGGCGAATACGAGCGCGCGCTCGAGCATTATCGTAAGTCAGAGGCAACTTCTGTCGCACTCGGCAATCATCTCGAAACGGGCCGGTGTCGCTTCGGAATCGCACTCACCTACCAGTCCCAACGCAAGCCAACCGAAGCACTCAAAACATTCGAAGAAGCGCTCAAAGAATTCGAGATTGCGCGCGACACGACGGAGATTGCGAACACGCTCGCCAGCATCGGTGGTCTGCAATACGGGCTGGGCAACTACGATGCTGCAAAGAAAGCATTTCTCCGAGTCGCGGAATCGAGCCCGGGCGGCGAGAGTCTCTCGCGAGTGGCAGAAGCGTTTTACATGCAGCACGACTACAGTCAGGCGCTGACGTATTACCTGCGAGCGCTCGAGTTCTTCCGTGCGCAAAACAGTTTGGAAGGAATGATTGCGGCGTACAGCGGCGCCGCTAATTGTTATTACTACCAGCGCAATTACGACCTCGCCTTGGAATTCTACAATCGCAGCCTCGCGCTTGAACGACAGGCCGACGATCCAACCGGCATCGCGACGCGTCTCCAGAGCATCGGCAACGTGCATCGTGTGTGCGGCGATTACGCGTCGGCACTCGAGAGTTATCTGAACAGTTTGGCGGTCGCTGAACAATCGCCGAATAGTGCGACTATCGCGACGACGTTGGGTGGCATCGGTCTCGTCCGCGCGTTGCAGGGAGACAACGCTCAGGCAATCGAGTATTTCGACAAGAGTCTCGCGAAGTTTCAAGCGGACGGCGATCAGGTCGGCATGGCGCGTATGTTGAGCTTGATCGGCAACACGCGCTTCGTGCAGGGCCAATACGATCTCGCGCTCGAGGCTTATGAGAAGAGTCGCGAGCTGTATGAGAAGCACGAAGACCATCTCAATCGCGCGCACATGCTGCTCGGCATCGGCGCCGTCAACCTGGCCCAACGTAATCACACGCTCGCGCTGAAGAGTTTTCATGAAGCTCTGGCGGTGTACACGTCGTTGGAGCGAAAGGCGGACATGGCCGACGCGCTCAGCCGGCTCGCTGCTGCTTATCGTGAGCAGGGAGACAACGCGAAGGCGCTCGAGTTTGCGCTGAGTGCAGCAAGAGCAGCGAAAGAGGCCGAGGTGTTCTCGCTTGTGTCATACGCGTTAACTGAAGCCGGAAAGGCGCAACGTGGTCTCGGACGTCCGACCGAAGCGTTGCAAACTTTCGCGGACGCGATACAGGTGCAGCGTTCGATTCGTCCGGAGACTGATTCGGATAGACTCGAGATGGAGCGCAGCGGCGTGCTTCCATATCTCGGTGCAATGGAGACACACATCGATTTGGACCAGGCGAGAGAGGCACTCGTCCGTGCTGACGAAGCGAAGTCGCAGTTGCTGCGCGAGGTGATGCAACGTGGAAACTTTACGATCACGAAAGGAATGACGGCCGGAGAACGGAATGTGGAGTCGCAACTGTCAGGTGAGTTAGCCGCACTCAAAGCGCAGGTGTACGACTCACCGGATTCAAACTTCAAAGCCCGATTGGCTGCGGGGCGTGAAAAGTACGAAAGGTTTCGCAAAAGTCTTTACGCGACGCATCCGCAGTTGGCTGTGAATCGTGGTGAACTGTCGAGTTTGAAGATCGAGGAGCTGCGTCCGCTGGTCAATAACAGCACGGCGCTGCTCCAATATGCGGTGTCGGGTGAGAAGGTGTTTCTGTTCGTTGTGAGTGGTCCAGGCTTGGAGGTCAGGGTTTATCCGCTCAACGTGCCGCACAACGAGCTCGCGCAGAAGATCACGAGCTTTCGGCAGTCGCTCGACAATCCGGTACTCGCGCGTGAGCTTTACGACGTGCTGCTCAAGCCTGCCGAGGCGCAGATTGCGCAGCGAACGGAATTGATCATTGTTCCGGATGGAGTGCTTTGGGACGTGCCGTTCGAGGCTTTGCAGCCGTCGGATGATCGGTATGTGATCGATCAGGCGTCGGTGACGTATGCAATCTCGTTTTCTGCATTGCGAGAGATGCGCAAGCGACGAACGCTGAGGCGTGCGCCGGCGTTGGTGGCGTTTGGAGGTCCCTTGCTGCGAAACGATGTACGCGAGCGCGTGCAGCGGGCGTATACGGGGCTGAAGCTCGCGGACGCCGAAGCGATTGAGGTAGACAAGCTTCTACCGATCTACGGCCTGGCTCGCTCACGCGTGTACACGTCTACACTTGCGAACAAGGAAGGGCTGAAAACTGAGGCGAGTGCTGCGACTGTCCTGCACCTCGGGATGCCCGTGATCCTGGACCAGGCGGTGCCGATGTACTCGCTCTTTTTCATGTCGCCGAATGCAGGCGATGATGGATTGTTGAAATTATGGGAGATCACGAGTTTCAACTCGAAGGCGCGCGTTGTCGTGTTGCCGCATGCCTGGACCGCCGGGCAATCGCAAACCGGGGCCGCTTCAATCGCTATGAGTTGGGCGTGGTTTGTTGCAGGCACGCCGAACGTAGTGTTGAATCGTTGGGAAGGGAACTCCGCGGAAATCTTTCCAGCACAGTGGGATCCGAAGCTTGGAATTCACGTGACTTGAAGTCGCGGC
>JADMIO011014813.1_pt1 | contig 13218 bp, 12 predicted proteins | sample 8958161 | NCBI WGS metagenome assembly JADMIO01 (sample SAMN16585339, study PRJNA669376) | soil metagenome | isolation source: Crop rotation soil | place: USA: Cullars Rotation, Alabama | collected 2011 | reverse complement strand
GCTGACAGATGGCGCGCGCTTTGCCCGCGACATGGAGGCAGCGTATCGAAAAATGTGGCACGCTTGGATCGACGCAATGTGATCCGCAAAAATATCCGCTACCAGCGCGGCTGTTGGCGGGTTATTCCCGGCAGTTCCCATGCGCATCCTCCCCGCTCTCTCCGCATTCGCCCTCCTCGGTCTCTACGCATCGGCCGCGGATCCGGCCCAGACCTCCACCCCAAAAGCTCCCGAGACCGCGGCCACTCCGGCGCCAGCCACACCGCAACCCGGCCCGGCACCGACGCTAGCCAATGTCCCTTACGGCACGCATGAGCGTCAGGTGCTCGACTTCTACCAGGCCAAATCCGACAAGCCGACTCCCCTGCTCTTTTTTATCCACGGCGGCGGCTGGGTGGCGGGCGACAAGAAGAATCCCGGCGGTCTGAAAAGCTGCCTTGCCGCAGGGATCTCCGTGGTCTCGATCAATTACCGCTATTCCTGGCAAGCGCAGCTTGACGGCGTGAAACCGCCCGTGAAAGCGCCGCTCGAGGACGCGGCGCGCGCTCTGCAATTCGTACGCAGCAAGGCGAAGGAATGGAACATCGACAAGCAGCGCATCGGGGCATCCGGTGGCTCGGCAGGCGCGTGCAGCAGCATCTGGCTCGCGATGCACAATGACATGGCCGACCTCAAGAGCAGCGATCCGATCGCACGTGAATCCACACGCCTGTGGTGCGCGGCCGTCAATGGCGCGCAGACCTCTCTCGACCCGAAGGAACTCAAGGAATGGACGCCCAATAGCCGCTATGGCGGCCACGCTTTTGGCTTCATGGATCCGAAAGACATCAAAGACCGCGACAAGCATTTTGACGACTTTCTCCAGCATCGCGAGGAGGTGCTCCCCTGGATCAAGGAATACTCACCGATCGAACACGCCAGCGCCGACGATCCGCCCATCTACATGATCTACAGCACCGCACCCGCGCTTGGCGAACCGCAGAAAGACCCGACGCACACCTCAAATTACGGAGTGAAGCTCCAGGAAAAGCTGCGCGGCCTAGGCGTGCCGTGCGAGTTGGTCTATCCGGGCGCGCCGGATGTGAAGCACCCGACGATTGAGTCGTTTCTGATAGAGGTGCTGAAGAAGTAGGGCCGAGGGTTCTTCGTTCTTTGTGCTTGGTTCTTGGTTCTTCTGCGTCCCGCAGGGACGATGGAGATTAGCCGGGGGTGAGTGAGGAACGAGCGAACCCCTGGACCCCGCCCCCGATCGGGATGCGCTCCGGCAGGTGCGCGAGAAACTTTCGCGTTCTTACGACCCGCCATCGTTTCTGGCTAAGCGCAAACCCAAATTACAGGGTTCTCGCGCCCCCTTTGGGGCGCATGCGCTCGTAGAGAACTAGTCCCGGGGGTTCGCTCGTTCCTCGCTCACCCCCGACTAATTTCTTCTGCGCCTCCGGCGCGCACCAAGAATCCCTCCGCCCAGGAATCAGGCACCGAACACAAAGAACCCGGAACCAGGAACCTCCCCCACCTTTCCTGTTTCCATTTCCGCCCTTGGCCGCTACCGTGCGCGCCCCGCAAATGCAAACCTTGCCTGGATTCCGCGACTTTTATCCCGACGAATGTGCCCGCCGGAACTACATCCTGGCCACGTGGCGCGAGGTTTCACGCCGATACGGTTTTGTCGAATACGACGGGCCGATCCTGGAATCCATCGAGCTCTACAAGAAGAAGTCGGGAGGCGAACTCGTCGGCCAACTTTTCGATTTTGTGGACAAGGGCGAACGGCATGTGGCCATGCGCCCGGAGATGACCCCCACCCTCGCCCGCATGGTTGCGGCGCGGGAGCGCGATTTCAAAAAGCCGCTCAAGTGGTTTTGTGTTCCGCAATTCTTTCGCTACGAGAAGCAGCAGCGCGGGCGCTTGCGGGAATTCTATCAACTCAACTGCGACATCATCGGCGAGGCCTCAGCCTCCGCCGACGCGGAACTGCTAGCGGTGCTCATCGATATTCTTCGCGGGTGCGGCCTGGGTCAGGCGGACTTCGTTGTCCGCCTGAGCAGCCGCACCGCGTGGCAGCAATTCTTCGCCAATGCCGGGGGCAAACCCGAGGACGAGTACGAGTTTTTCCAGATTGTGGACAAGGCGGAGCGGGCTCCGGAAGAGAAGACCAATGAAGCATTGGCCCGCTTCGGGTTGACCGCGAAGCAGGTGCTGGACTTCATGCGTTCGAAAGAGCCGACGCCTGACCTCGCCCCGGTCGTGGCCGATCTCACGGCTCGTGGACTCGGTGCGTTTGTGGATATCGATTACGCGATCGTGCGTGGACTCGCCTATTACACCGGCGTGGTGTTCGAGGTCTTCGACCGCAGCAAGAACGAACGCGCCCTCGCCGGCGGCGGACGGTACGACAAGCTCCTGCAACTGATGAGCGATGGCTCGGTCGATCTGCCTGCACTGGGCTTTGGCATGGGCGATGTGGTGCTGGCCAATCTGATTAACGACACACCCGCCGCCAAAGCGAAGATGGACGCCTGGCTGGCCCGCGAGCGCGCGTGCGACATCTTTGTCGTGATCGCCAAGGAAGAGCGCCGGCCTGAGGCGCTCGCCCTCGTGCAACGGCTCCGCGATGCCGGACGTCGGGTCGACTTTCCACTGACCGCGGCAAAGGTCGGCAAACAGTTTCAGACTGCGGAGAACCTCGGCGCCACGCGCGCGGTCCTTGTGGGCGACGAGTGGCCGCAGGTGAAGGTGAAGATACTGGCGACGCGGGAGGAGACGCTGATTTCGGCGGATAGTCTCCTGGATGCGCAGTAATCAGTCGAAGGCGGAGTGATCAGTGAAAGGCGTCCCGGAGCGGGCGACGTTACTGATTACTGGCAACTGATTACTGATTACTTCCGAGCAGGCCCGTGGCGCCTCACGCACCTCATCCCTTGACTCGCAGCACGAACTTCACCAAGTCGGCCAGCCCGCCGGTGGCATCGGGCGGCGAATCCAATTCTTCCGCCACGGCATTCTGGCGGTTCGCCCAAAACGTGGGATAGCCGAAGGCTTTGGCCCCGGCGGCATCCCAGCCGGCAAAGGCCGCGAAGACAATTTCCTCCCGCCTCAATTTGAACGCGTCGATGCCGAGTTGATACGCGCGCGGATCGGGCTTGAAGGCCCTGACCTGGTCTGTGCTGAGAATCTCGTCGAAATATCCGCCCAGCCCTGAACTCTTCACGTTGGCATCGAGCATCTCGCGGGTGAAATTCGAGAGGAAACCCAGCCGGATGCCTGCTTCCTTCAATGCCGTGAGCGCAGGCAGGACGTCGGGCCAGGCTTTGAGTTGGAAATACGCATCGATCAAGCGGGTCCGGCGCTTCTCGTCCAATTCCAGTTTCAAGGCCCTCGCGGCGTAGATCAACGCGTCGGTCGTGGTCTTCTTGAAATCCGCGTACCGCCCGGACAACGTCCGCAGCCAGGTATATTCGAACTGGCGCGTACGCCAGACATTGCTGAGCTCCGTGCCTTGACCGGGAAAAATCTCCTCGGCGAGCGCAAAAATGGGACGCGGATCGAAGATCGGGAAGGCATCGAAAGCCACGGCTTTCAGGGATTTCATTTCAACCGCCCGGGCCAAAGACGAAGGCTCCAGAAGTCCGGCGGTGAGGCCTACGGTCGTGAGCGCCAAAAATTCCCGGCGATGATATTTCATGTCGTTTGAAATGTTGCAGGCTGATCGGCGGCCAAGGGATGGACGCTGCGAATCACTCTTTTTCGCCGACGCCGCGCAAGGCGCCGACCTCGAAAATATCTTCCACCGGATGGAAAGAGAGAGCAGCGGCAGCGGCGACATGATTGGGAGCATGGACGAGAAAACGGGCCACTCCGCGAGCGATCTCGACCGGGGTAAACCGTTCGGGAAAGAGCTGAACGGCGACGATGAAAGCGGCATCCGACGCCCAATCGGAAAGATGAAAGGCGATATCATGCGCTCTACGATCGCCGGGTGTCGGTGACAGGGCCCGGGCGATAATGGCGATCACGTCAGCGTTGTGGCGCGTGGCGTCGACCCGGGCGGCCCGGTCGCCCACCAGTTCGCGGAAGATGGACTCGACTTTCAGTTCGCTGTCGAAATTAACGGTGGATTTGGTTTCACTCATGGGAATGTCTCTACGGCATTCCAGATCCATGATTGGGCCGTTCTATTCCCCGAAATCAGCGGGAGAGGATCATGTGGCCATGTGAGCGATATTCGAACTTCGAGCGACCAAGGAGCGGCGCCTTCCCTGGCGCGAACGAAGAAACGCGGTGGAACCGCACAACTCAGACGGTCCGGTGGCTCGCGCAAATGACGATCTCCGACCTTTTGGCCGTAAGAATAGCGGCTCCGCCGCGCTGGGTCTTTCGGCGCCAAGGAAGGCGCCGCTCCTTGGTCGCTCGACATTTGGGAGTCGCCCCAGTGGGCCAGGACTCGAAGCGCTCGAAGCGCGCCGACTGATTACTGCCACCGATTACTGATTACTCCCCAAGCACCACGCCTTACTTCTGCACTTCTCGGTACGGCTTGTTCTGTTTGTAAAGCTCCACCCGGGACTTGATGTCCGCCTGGATTTCCTCGGGTTCCTTGTCGCAGGCTTTCACGGCTTGTTCCTGCCACTTGAGCGCGGTGCCAAAATCGCCCTTCTCGGCAAACGCCGCGGCGAGCGTGTCAAGATAGCCGGGGTTCTTGTAGTCGGTCATCTTGCACGCCTGGTCCGCCAGTTCCACGGCCCGCTGGCCGTTGCGGATGGCGTCCTTGACCCCCGTGGCGAGCAGCCATGCGAAGTCATTGTAGGGCTGCGCCTCGGTGGGATAGCGCTGGATCAATTCCTGGTAGTGCCCCAGCGCCTTTTCCAGGTCGCCCGCTCCATACTCCGTGGATGCGGCGCCGAGCAGACCTTGATAGTCTCCGGGCACCACCGTCAGAAGCTTGTCATAGTCCGTGAGCGCTTCCTTCCATTCCTTTTTGCCCCGGTGAAGCTCCGCACGCCCCAGCAGCGCGGGGGCATCATTGGCATCGAGTTTCAACGCCGCATTGAAATCCGTGAGCGCCTTGTCGATTTCGTTATTGGCCGCATAGGCGTAGCCGCGCTGTGCCAGCGGGCGGGCATCCTTGGGCAAAAGCTCCACCGCCTGCGTGTAGTCCTCGATCGCTTCCTTGAACTCGCCTTTCAGGTAGTTTACGCCACCGCGCCCGGTATGCCCGGCCGCGTCGCGCGGATCGAGTTGAATGCACCGGTTGAAATCGGCCAGCGCGTCGTCCAGTTCACGGCGGATGACGTGGACCTGTCCGCGGCCCTGGAGCGCTTCGCGGCTGTCGGGCTGGATGGTGATGGCGGCATCGAGATCGCCGAGCGCCGCCTTGGTGTTCCCCTTGTCCCCTAGCAGCAGGCCGCGCAGGAAGAGCGCGAGGTAGTTATTCCCATCCAAACGCAGCGCCTGGTTGAAATCGGTAAGCGCCTCGTCGGACTGGTTTTGCTTCTGGTAAACGAATCCGCGATGGGCATAGGCATCCGCCGTGGGCTGGAGCCGGATGGCCGCATTGAAATCGGGCAGGGCCTTGTCGAGGTCCCCCTTCCCGGCCCGCAACCGGCCGCGCCAGAAATGGGCGGCGGCATTGTCTGGCTCATCCTTCAGCACCTGATCCAAGGAATTGAGCGCGTCGTCCGGCCGGTTTTCCCGGAGCGCGTTTTCCGCCTCCTCCAGATAGTTCTTCTGCTGCGACTTGATCGCGCCAAAGGCGAAGGTCGGGACAAGGACGGCTAGGATAACGAAGCGTGCGCTGCGAGGGATCAGGGAGTAAAACACGCCCGACGGTCACGCGGCACTGCCTTAAGGTCAAGTCCGGCGAGGCCCAAAATCGGGTGTAAATTCTTCTCCCCTCCGGTGCAAATCCCGCTACATTCCGCGCCCCTGCCATGTACCGCACCCATCACTGCCATCAGCTCCGCAAAACCGACGAAGGACTCACTGTGACTCTCGCCGGCTGGGTGAATACCGTGCGCGACCAGGGCGGCGTGATCTTCGTGGATCTGCGCGACCGCGAAGGCGTGACGCAGGTGGTCTTCCGCACCGAAGAGAGCGGCAGCGCCACCACGATGTCTCACAAGCTGCGTCACGAAGACGTGGTGCAGGTCACCGGCAAGGTGTCGGCGCGCCTGCCTGGGACCGAGAACGCCAAGCTCGCGACCGGCGAGATCGAGGTCATCGCCAGCGACCTGAAGGTCCTGAACAAGGCCGACGTGCCTCCATTCCCGCTGGACGATCCGAAGGTCAACGAAGACCTGCGCCTGGAATACCGCTATCTAGACCTGCGCACCGCGCACATGCAGCGCAACCTGAAGCTGCGTCACCGCATCGTGAAGGCGACCCGCGACTATCTCGATGAGCAAGGCTTCCTGGAGATCGAGACGCCCATTCTTTCCAATCCGACGCCGGAAGGCGCGCGCGACTTCCTCGTGCCGTCGCGGCTCACGCCTGGCTCGTTCTACGCGCTCCCGCAGGCGCCGCAGCAGTACAAGCAATTGCTCCAGGTGGCCGGACTGGAGAAATACTTCCAGATCGCCCGCTGCTTCCGCGATGAAGACTTGCGCGCCGATCGCCAGCCCGAGTTCACGCAGATCGACCTGGAGGCCTCGTTCATCACCGACGAGCAAATCCAAACCCTGATCGAGGGCCTGCTCGCGCGCATTTTCAAGGAAGCCCGCGGCGTGGATATCCCCACACCCTTCCCACGCCTGACCTATGCCGACGCGATGAACCGCTTCGGCTCCGACAAGCCGGACACCCGCTTCGGCCTCGAACTCGTGGAAATAGCCGACCTCTTCCGCGATTCGCAGTTCAAGGTCTTCCGCTCCGTGGCGGAAGGCGGTGGCTACATCAAGGCCCTGAACGCCAAGGGTGCCGCCTCCCTGCTCAGCAAGGAGCAGCTCAAGAAGTGGGAGGAGTGGGTGAAGACCGAATTTGGCGCCAAGGGGCTCGCTTACATCAAGTGGACCGCCGGCGGCGAATGGGATTCCCCGATCGTGAAGTTCTTCAGCGCCCAGGAAAAGGAAGCGCTGGCCGACCGCCTGGAATTTGCGGAGGGCGACGTGCTCTTCTTCGGCGCCGACCTCAAGCTCGAAGCCGTGTGCGAAGTGCTCGGACGCGTGCGCTTGCGCTGCGGCGACCTGCTCGGCCTGATCGCCGGGCGTGAGGCGCTGAACTTCCTCTGGGTCGTCGATTTCCCGCTGCTCGCCTTTAGCCCGGAGGACAACCACTGGGTGGCCGTCCATCACCCCTTCACCCGCCCCAAGCTGGAGGACGTTCCCCTGCTGGAAGCCGGCGAATACGGCAAGGTGTGCGCCGTGGCTTACGACGTGGTGCTCAACGGCGTGGAACTCGGCGGTGGCTCGATCCGGATCCATGAGAAGGATCTCCAGGCGAAGATGTTCGAAGTGCTCGGCGTCGGCCCCGAGGAGCAGCAGACCAAGTTTGGCCACCTGCTCCGGGCGTTCAGCTTCGGCGCGCCTCCGCACGGCGGCCTGGCCATCGGCCTCGACCGCCTCGTCATGCTGGCCGTGGGCGCGGAGAGCATCCGCGAAGTGATCGCGTTCCCGAAGAACAACCGGGGTGCCGATTTGATGACCCATTCGCCAGTGGAGGTGGACTTCAAGCAACTGCGCGAGGTCTACATCCAGAGCACGGCGAAGAAGGGGTAGTGATCGGTATTCAGTATGCAGTGTTCAGTTTTCAGATGCGATTTCGCGCGCTCTCACTGAATACTGAAGACCGAATACTGAATACTCTGCTTAAAGAGAGGGCTCAGCCATTGCGGCCAAACCGCATTGACTTTGGCCCCTCACCGCATTGATCTTCCAGAGGCTCGGTCATCCGTCGTTCCACTCTCGATGACAACGCTTTTGCCCCCTTATTTCCGCACCCTATTCCTGATTCTGATCATCGCACTGAGTGGCGTGGTGACGGCGTGTGCCGAAGACATCAATCCGCCCTTTGGCCTGCGGTGGGGGGAATCGGCAGATCGCATGGAGAAGCTGCTTCAGGGAGCGAAGGCGACCATCGTGGATCGCCGGCTGGTGGAAGGCCGGGAGGCTTGGGACGTGGAGGGATTGATCCAGCAAGGGCTGAAGCGAACCGTCTTCTATTTCAACCACGCCCAATTGGTGGAGGTGGAACTGCAATACCAGAAGGATGACTGGACCGACGCCCAGTACGACAACTTCATGGGCGATGTCCGCAAGCGGCTGGAACAGAAATACGGCGAGGGCCAGGTCGTCGCGAAGCGGACCGAGCAGGATCCTTCGACCGATATCACCAAGAAGATCGTTGGCTACAAGTGGACCCAGAACAACACAGCAATCGAGTTGATCTATTTCGCGGCCACGAATGCGTCAAAAGCGTTTCGCACGCTCAGCGTTCATTACAAAACCAATTGAGTGAGTTTGCGGAGGGAGTGCTCGGTATCCAGTATTCGGTATTCAGTGTTCAGATCCCGCAGCAACACCGCCCGACTCATTGAGTGATAGGAGAAATCGGGTGCTCGCAGAGAGAGCGTGCCGTACGTAGCCGCGAATTTATTCGCGGAGCCGGCGCGCCAGTGCCGGCGGACCTCCGATCCCGAATCGGTCCGTCTCACAACGACACCTCCGTTTTCCGCAGCCAAGGGTCCGCGAATGAATTCGCGGCTACGTAGGGCGCCCGTGTTCTTCTAGAGGCACCTCCGGACGATCGGGACGGTATCTCAGCCTCTCGCGAAATTGCAGCCTTTGACAACAGGCGTACGCTGCAACGAAAAAATGGAAGTCCGCGGCAAGTTTCTGAGAACTGAGCACTGAGCACTGAGCACTAAGCACTCCCGCAGCCCCTACTCCACCGCTCCCCGCGTCTCCTTCTGCAGCCGCTTGATCTTCCCGGCCAGCCCCGCCTTCGCGGCGCTGTTCATCCGGTCGATGAAGAGGATGCCGTGGAGGTGGTCGACCTCGTGTTGCAGGGCGCGGGCTAGCAGCCCGGCGGCTTCGAAAGTGATCTCAGTCCCGTCCATTTTCGTGGCGGTGCATTGCACGCCTTCGGCGCGGACGATCTCGGCCGTGATCTCGGGGAAGCTCAGGCAACCCTCCGTGCCGCTCTCCTTCTCCTTGCTCAGCTTGAGCTTGGGATTGAGGAGAATCAGCGGCATGTGCTCTTCGATCGGCACTTCCTTGTCGCCGATCCACATGGCACTGGGGCGATCTTCGATCCCCGCCACGTCGATGACGCAAAGCTGCGCCGCCACACCCACCTGCTGGGCGGCGAGGCCCACGCCGTGGGCGTCGCGCATGGTTTCGATCATATTCGCAGCCAGCTCGCCGATCTTATCGTCGGTCGGTTTCACTTCGCGGCCTTTTTCCCGGAGCACCGGGTTTCCATACATCACTATCTCGAGAATCATTTCTTGGTTTCGGTAAATGCGGAGAGGTTGCCTTTCACGCCCGCGTCTTTGAGGGCGTCGAGGACTTTGATCAGAAAGCCATAGGACACCTTTTCATGGGCGGCCATGGCAAGTTTGGGCGTGCCTTTTTCCTGCACGAGCTTCTGCACGGCAGCGGTGAGTTCGGGCAGCGTGACTTTTTTCATATCGAGGAACATCTCCTCGTTTTCACCGATGCGGAGCACGACGGGCTCATCGCTCTTGTCGGCGGCGGCGGCGCTCTTCGATTCGGGCAGCTTGATCGTCACCTCGGGCTGGAGCCGTTTAAAGGTGGTCGTGACAATCACGAAGATGAGCAGGATCGCGAAGATATCGATCAGCGAAACGATGATGACCTGCGGCATGCGCCGCTGCCGGGTATAGAATTTCATACGCGACCTCCCGTGCCACGTCCGTAGCGCTCTTCCTCGGGCAGGGATGCCACGGGGGCTTGGTGGGTAAACTGATGGTAGTAACACTTGGCCAGCAGGTCGGCGATCAGCGACTCCATCTCTGCAGCCATGGTCTCGACTTTCTTCGTGAAATAGCTGTAGGCGATGAGGCTGGGAATGGCGATCGCCAGGCCCACGATCGTGGTGCTCAGCGCTTCGGAAATGCCTTTGGCGATCCCGTGCGGGTCCTCCCCGGCGGCGTTCGCACCGAAGGCCGAGAAGACGGTGACGAGACCGGACACGGCACCCAGCAGGCCGAGCAACGGGGCAATGCCGACGATGACCTCAAGGATGAACAGGCCGCTCTCCAATCGCACGATCTCGTGTCGCGCGCGGGTTTGCACAGCCTCCATGTTTTCCGATTTCGGCCAGTTGAGATGATTCAGGCCCACCTCGATGATGCGCGCCAGCGCCGAGCGATCGCCGCGGACGAGCCGGGCCAGTCGATTGGCCGCATCCTCATCTCCGGGTCCGATGGATTCGATCGATTGCTCGATCTCCGGCGGCAGCACGAGATGCCGGCGAAGGGCCAAGCCGCGGAGGACGATCACGGCCACCGAAATGAAAGAACAGGTCACAAGGGGGACCATCCAAAAACCGCCCCGAACGAAGAACGTCACGATGGACGAAAGGGAGCCAATGACGAAAGGAGTAGAAATCACAAATTGTAGAAGGTGAACGTGAGCGAAAATTCGAGGTGACCGTCTTTTAATGGGATTGTGGCGTCGACGGGAAGCTTGAGCTCTTTAATTTGTTCCCGCGCGTCCCGCACGGCATCGATACACAGTTCCGCATAACTGGCATTCGATGTATTGCCTTCCAACCGGATGTCCGAGACACGCCCATCCTGATCGATGGAAAACGTCACCCGGGCCGAACCGGTGGAGACGAGGCTCATCCGTTGTGGGTCCTTGATGTAGTAATACCAACGTGACCCGATGGCGTCATTGACCTGCTTCCGATAGCGAGCCAGCGGCGTGGCCACGGAATCGACCCCCTTCCGGCCCCGGTTCGAGATACTGCCCTCAATACGGTTCTGCTCTTGTTCGGGCTGATAACCGGAGTCGCGAGGGGGCGGCTGGGGCTGCGGTTGAGTTTGCGGCGGCTGCGGCCGGGGCGGCGGTGTCGTGAGCATGGCCTGCTGTTGCTGCTCTTCGGGGAGCGGGCGCGGCGTGATCGGAGGACGCAGGGGTGCGGGAGTCGGCGGCGCCTTTTGCAGCTTGGTGATGGCCGACGGCACCTTGGAGCCCATTGCGATATCGTCGGGCTTGGGCACCGACTTGGGCGGTTCGATGGGGGAAGGCGGCGGCGACGCGGGCTCGGTCTTTTCCGGCGGTTTCTCCGGAGGCTTCTCGGGAGTTTCCTGCGGAGGAGGCGGGGTATTCTGCGCCACGGCGGCCGGCGGGATGGGCGGAATCGGGGGCGTCAGGGGCGCTTGATCTTGCGCCGATGGGAACGGCTTCGAGTTCAACGAGCCAAGGAGCGATTTCTGCGTCTTGAATGCATTGAACGGCCGTTCGCGGCCAGCCTGGCTGGGCAGCGGCACATTACCGGAAGCGGGCAACTCGCTGGCGGCGCGCATGTTTTCGTCCGACTGAAAGATCGGGTTGAGCGCGGCTTCCCGGGAGATCTCCAGCCCGCGCGAATCGATGAAGGGCTGGTCAGGCGGCGCGAGCGTGAATGGCACGATCGGCTCCGGCTCCGGCTCCGGCGGGATGATGGTCAGGTCGATCCCCCTCGCCCGGAGCTTGGGCAGCGCAAACGGAATCGGCTTCACCGGCTTGTCAAAGATCAGCGCCGCAATAATGACCACCACGATGTTGATGAGCAGTGAGACGGCAGCCACGATCCCGATCTGCCGGCGCAGGGGTATGCCCGAGATATCGGGGATCGACGCCGAGACGAGGCCGGCCAATCTGTTGAGAGCGTGGGTCATGCAGGCAGCGCCCGGATCACCGAGGCGCTCATTTCACCGATCACGCTATACTTCGATCGCTGCGCGCACCACTCCACATCTCCGGTGCGTCCGCTGGCTGCGAGGGCCTGGCCGTTGCGCGCCACCCGCAGGGCCGCGAGAGGCTCCGGGTAGGCGGCGGCCATCGTGCGGACGGTCAGGGCGGCATCGGTCTGGGTGACCGGTTGCAGTGCCTCAATCAGGGCGCCGGCGGCATAGGCGTCCTCCAGGGCAAACGTGTCGAAAGTACCCGCGCAGACCATCAGCACGCTTTCGGGCGCCCGTGCGAGTATTTCCCTGGCGAGAGCGTCAATGTTCAGCACCGCGCCCACCAGCACCCGCTCGGCCCGCTCACAAGCCCGCAAGGCGACCGTGCCGTTGGTGGTCGTGGTGATAATTCGCCGTCCCTGCACGGATGCCCCATATTCGGAGGGAGAATTGCCAATATCGAAGCCCGGGATGCGGTCGCCATGCCGTTCGCCGCCGAGGATCGCATCGGGCAACCGTTCCCGGAGCGCCTGGGCTTCCTCGATGGTGCAGACCGGGAAAATCTCCGCCGCTCCATTCGCCAGGCCCGTGATCATCGACGAAGTCGCCCGCAAGACATCGAAGACGACGCACGTGACGCCGCCCAGATCGCGCTGGGGAAGCAGGGCGATTTCGGCGGGATTGAGGGCGACGTCGATGTGCATGGTCTGGTAGCGGTACCTTTTACCGTAGCCGGGAAAAGTAATCAGTAATCAGAGGGCAGTAATCAGTGTGGAGCCTGACTGATTACTGACGACTGAATGCTGACTCCTTCCCCGCCAAGGCACGGGCGCCCGCTGATAAACCATTGATTCGCAGACACGACAACCCCTTCTGTCTTTCAGAGTGAGAATAACGAATAGCCCGACAACCCACGAACTTCCGGGCGCAAGCCCTACGTAGCGGCGAATTTATTGGCCGATGGCGCGCCAGCGCCCCTCCGCTGCAGCAATGTTCAAAACTCAGGACGCACTCTGTTGCGACGGTTCCGCGAATAAATTTGGTCCGGGCCGGACGGGCGTTGCTCTGTAGGGACGCCGCCTTCAGCTGCGACGCGGCTTCACCGCCCCAGCCTTTTGCTGTAGCGAACCTTTGACCGAGGTTTTGCGGGCGTGATGAAAGAGGTATTGCTGGGCATAGCCGCCGTATTCACCGAAATAGCTCTCCGAGAACTCCTTAAGCCGACGAGCCGTGAGCTTTCGCTTCTTCGGGAAATAGATCTGCCGCAACACCCGCTCAATCCAGACGTCGATCGGGAATGCCCGCACACGCTCGACTTTCCAGCACAGTGGGATCCGAAGCTTGGAATTCACGTGACTTGAAGTCGCGGC
>JADMIO011441859.1_pt1 | contig 13219 bp, 14 predicted proteins | sample 8958161 | NCBI WGS metagenome assembly JADMIO01 (sample SAMN16585339, study PRJNA669376) | soil metagenome | isolation source: Crop rotation soil | place: USA: Cullars Rotation, Alabama | collected 2011 | reverse complement strand
AAACACGAAAAAAACGAGCTTGACATCAATTAACCAATGAAAGCCTTTTGCAAATGTCTAAGATGCAATGAAACACCCTGCCATCAAAGTTTCCCACAATCCCATAAAACAATGGAACTTTCAACGATGTGGATATCAACAAATCAATGTTGGGTGATGCGCAGAGAAGTAGTGGAATGCCAAAAATACACTGAAATGAATTTTGCAGCACCATGCACCCAGAACTTTTGCATTGACACACCAGCTCAAATCAAGCAAATGGCTGCCAAGAGCCAGACAAAGTTGCAATCTCAATTCAAACAATTTGAAACATCCATGAGATAATGTTCAGAATGTCACTTGCTTGAGGAGAGCATTCCTCTATTTTGGGCATGATCAAAGGGCTGCAGTCCAAGGTCTGCCACCATACGGAATCCAATATGAATGACTGTATCAATTTGATGTGAATTCTCCAAAGTTGCTTTCTGCAGATATAAGATCATTCAACCCAACAAAGACCAACCAAAACAAAGCAGCAAGAGAGGCTCAAACAAGCACAATCAAGCCCAATTACTCTGAAGAGAAACAGTGTTTGACAAACAAGATGAGATTGGACTGAAGAGAGTGGTCTCAAGACAAAAAAAGGCAGAGCAGTCAAGTAAAAGCCCAAAGAAAAGCCAGTGGAAGAATCCCAGCAGCTGAAGACAAAAGGCAGAATTGTTTGTTGTTCTTTCTTTTGCCTCCCACATAGTGTTTTAGTTCATGTGTCTCTTGAATTTGGAATCAATGGAATGTGGAAGACTGTTGAAAAATTCTCAAACTGCTGGCACACACAACTCAACTCTCATCATGTCACAGCATCATGTTGTCATGAACAATTCCCAACCAACTACAACAACTTGTTTTGTATTTTATCCAGCGACTCTCAATTGGGATTTCACAGGGTTTCTGCATTCTCACACACTGCAGATCAAAACAGCTGACTGCTCAAGACTGCAAGAAATCTCAAGGTTTGCTGCACCTTGAAAAACAATATCCAAATTCTAAAGACAAATTTTGAGCTCAATTTAAAGACCATGACACTGTTGATCACCTGAGGTGACAAGAGAGAATTGCTCATGAAATTCTTGCATGCTTGAGACTTCTGTGAACTCAATTCACAGATATTAAGTTCCAAAATGATTTCTTGATCTGCAAAAAGAATCCAACTTGTTAATTTTTGTGTGATCAATTGCTGCTGACAACAAGCTGCACAATCACTGTCTCCAATTCTCTTGCACTGCATGAAAAATTTTGAGACATACTTGCATTAAGGATGGTCAGACATTGAAATTCCTTCTTTTTTACAGCCCCATCAATTAGTCAAGAGCACTTGCAAAAATTAACTCACTTGTTTAAAAATGAAACAGCCGAAAAACACATTCGATTGATATCCAGTGCAGCCGTCTTCTCAGTGCTCCTCACTTCACGATTCACCCATCATGACAGCTGTCGTGCTCCCACTCCTGCACAATTGTGCACAGTTGTTGTCTCACTTTGCATGTTCTGCTGAGACAGCTAAAATTCAAATGTTGAGATTGATAATGCAGAAATAGTACATACTCTCAATTTCGATTTGTACATGAAATGTGCTTTCATTTCTATTTGACAACAACACCTGCCATGTCACATTGCACTGCCAAATACTTTGAAAAAATCTTTCCTTTGCAGCGCATTGCATTGATGCAATGTCTAAAATGATATTTCACCATTCACATTTGAGCAAGCCCAAGAAAAAGTTGTTTATTTTCATGACACGCTCTCAAAACAAGAACATTATTTTGATGTTTCAGTGTGATATTTAAAACCTGTTGTTGTTTTTGTGCATACTTGCGTTATTTCCACTTTCAACAAGCAACATATCCTTCAAACCACAAGACTTTTTTTCATTTCTTTTGACACAATCACAATCTTGAGTCTTTCTGAAAGAACGTGAGTGAAATCGTCTGTCATTTTGTGCAATCGCGCATCACCATTCACTTGTCCTGCTTGCTGTTGTGCATTTCGTATTTTTCTCAAATTGAGAAAATGATTGCCGATGTAACAGTGATTATTGATCATTACACAACAAGCTTCAAAATCATCATTGTAACATTCAGTCCCTGTTGAAAAGGGGTCTTTTTTTGTTATTTTGCATGAATTTTTCTTCACATGGTTTGTGAAATCCCCATAATCTTTTCCAGAGAATGCCCATTTTTACTGAAGTCTTCAAATATGAAAAATCCTCATCGACAAACAAGCTCGGCAATTTTCAATCCACCGCATTGCGCAGGCAAAAGGGATTGTGAAAGAAAGTTAACGAAAGATTTCCTGCCATTCGGCAAAATAGCTTCACCTCCCCAGTTGCAGTAGCACCATCACCATGCATCTCATCTGCTAATGATTGTCTGGCTCAACCTCAATGATGAAGCAAATTGGGCCTGCAATATAATTGCTGTCTTCTTGCCAACACCTGAGTCATGAATTTCTTATTCTGGCCTCATCTACAAGCCAATCTGTGTTGCTTTCACAAATGTCTGAGTTCTATTTGCACAACATCAGCAAAATGAGTTGACGACTCGCAACCCACTTGGCGCACACATCGCAGCGTGTATCCCACAGCTTTACACACTTGTGTTTCGCCCACATTTGAAGCAAATCATTGTGCAACTGGAGCGGCAAAATTTCTTACCTGCATTTCAAGGCGATGTTCTCTTGCTACAGGGGGCCGGGGGGAAATTCCGACACCATTACTTTTGAGGTTTCCTTGGACAGACAATTATGATTTCACATTTTCGATTTTGAGGAAGGAATTAGGTATTTGCCCAGTAATTGTTTGATGGAAATTGAGAAAAAACAGAAATTCCTGTAATTTGTGTAACAGTTGCAAAAACATTGAAAAAAAGTCAAAAAAAAATGCTCAAAATCAAGAAAAAATCACGCCGGCAAACAAACACACAAAAAGAGTCTCACGGTCTTGTTGAATATGCATGATTATGTATGAGCTCTGCCTCCAGAGTACTCATGTTTGTTAAACACTTCCGTACTTCTGCCTTTGCTAACTTTTTCCACTCTTTCGTGGAAAACTTGACCAACTCCTCTTTTGTGGATGGATGGTGCTTTTGAATCCTTTCTTTAAGATTTGACCACACATTTTCAATTGGATTGATGTGAGGGGAACAGGCTGGCCAATCCAAAACATGTGCCTTGCAGGCACGAAGATGTGCTGTGATAATGTGTGCCATGTAGACCTTTGAATTATCATGTTGAAAGGTCCAAATGGATATTTGTTTTTTTGAGATGGCATGAAATCCTTTGGAAAGGGTGTTTTTGTACTTCACAAAATTCATTGTTCCATTGATAATGTACAACGGGTCAGATCGAAATCTTCCAATTGCACCCCAAATTAGTAGATTGATTGGTTTTTGAGGGCAACGAATGAAATTCTGATTTCTTTCTCTGAACCCCTTTGGCAACCATTTTCGTTTGTGGCCTTTTACTCCCAGAGTCACATCAGCCTCATCTGCGAAAACCACATTGGCAAAGTTGTAATCTCTGTGATTTTTCGCCCAGAAAACCCTTTTTGGTCGGTTTTTTTTTGTTACTAAGGGTTGTATTACCCTCACAATTGACACGCAACCCCATTCTTTGATTCTGGAAGCCAACACATCAGCAGACACAGCAATTTTGTTAGACTTTTTGGCAATGGCCTGCAACTCTTTCAAGCAACAGGTGGGGTTGATTTTCACTACCACTTTCAGCTCCTTGTCTTGTACTTTTGTAGTGATCCTTGGGCATCCCATTCGAACCCTGTCTTCAACAGATTTAGTGTCCTTCCATCTTGAAATCCTCCTCTGCACAAAGATCTTGAATACTTTGAAGCCACAGTGTGTTAGCATTGCAGCACTTCTGTTGTTGTTGTAGTTGTTGGTTGTTGCCAATGCCAGGCAAGCAACACGCAACCCCATCCTTGCAGTTTTGACCTTGGGAGCATATTTTCAAGCCATTTCTGGGGGAGAATCTGTGACAAAGTGCGCCATTCTTGGGACTTGCCATGAAGATTCTGACATCATTTCAGAAAGAAACTGGAGTCATTTTCTTGAAACATTTTCGAGTTGCATTATATCATGGTATTTGAATTTCCCCCACCCCCCCGTGATTATGCAGTGGCTAGCAAGATGAATCGATCTGCCCAATGGATTCGAATAAGTTCCATTACATCAATTTTCTGTCTGCATGTTGCAGCAAAGATACGCTTCGAAGTTGCTGCATATCACAGAAACAAATTCGGCTTTTGGAAGCACATCGATTTCGTTAAAACAAAACATTCATTGAATTTTTAGAACATAAAAAGTGTCATTTCCAACAAGGCAAATTGAGCGTGTATCTGACAAATTCATAATGAATCTGAGTTGATTGGAAAAATTATGTCAAGTGCTACTGTTGAGTGCTGGGATCAAGAAGATGAGGGCTTTAAGCACGGTTGAGATTTTTTGTGCAAAGGAGCTCGATTTGTTTGACATGGTTTCCTCATGGATGCTATTTGATCCAACAGGCAAAAAAATAAGTTCAAATTGCTGCCGATTGTCTGAGAATCCAACAAGTTAAGAAATTTAGTGCAATATTTCATCTCACTGCAATGAAATGACGATTGTTTTGAATGCTTTTTGACTGCAGTCCTCAGGACTCCAAACACACTTTCACGCCTATTTGCTTTTTCTGCACCCAACAACAACAGAATCATTTACCAAGGGAAGATTTCCTCTCTCCTTTTAAAATCCTTACAAATATCACTTCTCACTTTGTCACATCAAAGCCCACCTTGTTGCTTTGCACATAAGCTGATGGGATTTCACCAGAAAAATGCACCAAACTATAATGATTCAATTTGATTTCTCACTCAACACTTTCAAACAGTTTCCGTTTTGTCTAAATATTTTGCCACTCTTTAAAAGTGACATATTGAGTGTTCCACACTTTTCGAAAATCCCTCAAAATTTTGAAGTGGCAAAATTGGGAGAAAGGCCAGTCAGTGTGCAGCATTGAAAATCCTCCTTTATGCTGGGGAGTTATATTTGTTCTCAAAATTCACAATTGGTTGCTATTGCGCACCAGTTTGCAGTACTCGAATCAGAGTGTTTCATCTGACAATTTGGCGTGTTGCCCAATTTTCAATCAGCCTCTTCTTCCACATGTTCTTTCTTTGGCTGGAGCAACTCGAGGAGCGATGTCTTGCCATCATGCAAAAGTCACTGCAATTGCTCATTACACAACAAACACTTTTCAATTTTCATTTGTTTGGCACTTCGCAAAAAATATTTTTAGATGTGCTTTTTTCCACTTGAGACCAATGCTGCTTGTTTGTGTTAATTTGATTTTAATATGGAAAAGCTCATATTGTTACACCAAAATATTGTGTGAAGATTAACACGAATATTCGCTTATTTTCACTGTGATTCTGGAAGCAAGAATAACTTAATCTCAAATTAACGATGCAACATCCGCCAACAACATTTTTCGAAATCACGAAAAGGGCATGGAAACTTTGACGGGGACACACAGGGATACGTATCGACACAACCCCGCATGCCTGCAATGCCATTTCTGAAAAAATTCAATTGAATTCAATCAAATCCAACAGTGCACCTTCTTTCGCATCCAACTGGCTAAATTTGCAATTACAATCGTTTAGCAAACTTTCAATGGTAAAAAAGCGAACAGCATAACTGTGTGCCCAACAAATTTCGCTTCCATGTCTTCTCTTACGTATGCTGTTATTTTCAACATGCAATCGAGAGAATAAAGTCATGATGTGACATTTCCGTGAAATCAGATAAACAGCCCGCTCTTGTTTATCATTTCACTGGCAGTGTTCATAAAGTTCAACTTTCACCACGCTTGTTTGAGCACATCATTTTTGATGCTACACATGCTTGGAATTTTAATTCCCATCACAGTCCATGACAAATGGTCATTAAACTAATGGCATTTGCTTTTGTTCGACCTTGCATTTTTTGTGTGCTCCTACAAAACAATGCAAATCGCCACATCAATTCAGCTTTGTTTTGCTGAACAAATTGCAAATGCTCGTCACACCTGGAGTCATGTGCATCTTGTACTTTCAAGCTTATCCCCATGACTGGCAAGATTTACAGTGCTGCGAAAATCAGTCACATACCATCAGCATGGCTTTTTCCACATATGTGTGACTCTTTCCCAAACTGCCTCGTTTTTGACAGTGCAAGTGGCTTCCAACTTGCCATCAAGCTTGAAGTCATTTTTTGCTATGCCCGATTAGCAGGATGCAGAGTGCACACAGCAATTGCAAAAGTTGAGGACAGCAGTGCAAGTTTCTGAGTTAGATGCACACTTTCAATTGTATCGTAGCTGTTGCAAAATATTCTCATCAATGAACTTTCATGTCCTTCCTTTATTTTCAAGCACACTGTTTTCCTGAAAAGGGGCAATCTCAAGACCGAGTCAACGACACAATATCTGCGCTCTTGTTCTCTTGCATTATGAAGTGATGTCAGACACAACTCATATTGCTCCTGCAGACATAGGATACTTTGATGGCACAACGAATTCTTCGCAGATTTTGCACTTGCGACAATGTTTCCGACCTCGACCTCATCAGCTCGACACGCAGCACATTGTTAAACTAACAGATTTCCCCCTGATGGGATGTTATGACACGAGCAAGCTGTAAAGCCAAATGAATACTGCGGAATCCGCTTAACTTTTTCTCTGGAAATGATTTTTCACTGTCTGCGATCAGTGAACTTCATTTTACGCCGGGATCAAGCGCTTATATTCACCTTAATTCAACATTCAATTATCGACTTGGCAGTGCATTGCATTAATTCGTCGGCCAGAAATTCGTTCTGATTGCTTTGCGACATGCACTTGTTTCAATGCTTGTTTTCACAAAAATCAACAATGTTTGAAATCTTTTCGAATCTTTATCTTCTAAGAATGACATATTAAATTCTGTTTCTGCCAAATGTTTTTGATCATATGCCTTTTGGTTTTGTCACTTCAGTGGAGACCGAAATACAAGTGCTGGATCTATTCATCTTTGTGTCAAAGGAGGGACACTGTGCTTTGAACAACGAAATTCTAATGTCTATGGTGAGCCACACCACAAAACACTTCGCGGGCAGAAGCTGAACTCACCACCTCAAAAAGCTGCTGGCATTGTGATGTGTTCTGCTCAACAGTCCGAGGTTGTCTGTAAGAGAGCCAAATTGTGTCCTTTTTCCACTCCCTCTCTTGTACTTCCCTCCTTTCTCATGAATTTGGTTTGGCCTCATGAAACAGACACCGAGCAGCAGGCTGGTGCGAGTGTGTTTGCTATCAAGATGACCAAAATAAACCCCGTGCATGGCGCTTTTCGACACAGAAATTACATGGCAGTACTGCTTGCTCTGATGCTTGCTCAAATTGTACTAAGGTGATATTTTTACATCATGAACTGCTCAACTCTCGATTTTCAACCTTCTTTTTCAAAAAGAATTTGTGATTTAATAATGTCAATGATGCGCATTTTATTGTGCCATCTTAGTGGAAGTGTTGTTTGATGAGACAAAAAACGACTTTGCCAACAACACGTGCCAACAAGCTGCAGAACCCACAGGAAGGTGGTTGACGCCCAACCACATCACAAAACCTTCAAATAATCAAAAAGCACTGTTCTGTGGAGAAGCCATAACATCCTGTGGAGCATTCATATTAGTGGGACTGCCAGGTGGCTGAGAGGCTGTAATTGTGGAAAACCTGTTTCTCCATTTCTCGAGATAAGAACAAAGACACCCGCACTCCGTCCAATCGTCAACCAGTCCAATACTTGACCCCACCTTGCCAAAACTACGGGGTGGGGAAAAATATTGGAGTTCAATCACACATCGTGCGAATTTCGGTGACTCATTTGTATGGCGTTGTGACCTCTGCGAGCGCCTTGTTCCAATAATGAAACTTTCTGCTGTGCAACACTCCAGTATTCGAAAAAAAACTTCCAGTTTGGGAAAATACTGTTTGTTCAGATAATTTCTCAAGAAAGTATTAATTGTGATACAATATTTAAGAATTTATTTTGCATTTATTTCCCATCAGCATTATTAGAATGCTCAATTGAAAATCACAGAGACTTAATGCTGCTCTTGTTTGTGACCAATTTCTCTCTCACGCATTATTTCGATAAACCTGACTGCGATTCTTCGTGTAAATCACAAATTGGAGAAGTAGACACTGCTGACGTTATCAGTGGATTGACAAATGTGTCTATTAAGATTCAGCTTTATCTGAAAAGTGGCTTCATCACATCACTCAGAGACAAATAAAGACAAAAAGTTCAGTGACAGTAGGAAAAGTTCCCAAAAAACTATAAATTACTCATCATTGGCGAATTTCGTGCTGGATAACCCAACATACTGTGCCCTGGATGATGAGTGTCATGTCAGGAAACTGTTTGAAGCCCAATTTGCCATTATTTGAGGAGGCTTTTTAATTTTTATACTCTGCTAAGTCGGTGCTATGCACACGTCATCAATCATTAACAGATTTTTTTTTCTCGTCAATGCGTCGAAAGTGCATTTTCTCAAGACTCACACGAAGTGCAGGCTTTTGCAAGGCTGTAGTGGCCGGAATCAGTACAGGTCATTTCAGGCACAACAGAATTGTCTGAATTCTCTCGTCAGAAAGAAAACGATTGAATTTGAGGATTGCCCCTCGTGATCTGCCATCAAGAAACAGAGAAAAATCAATTGAAGACCTTCATTGATCAGGCAGCAATACTGCTCCAATCATCCAAAACCACAATACTCACCACAGTGCTGGGTCACCGCTGATCTCTTTCAATGCAAAAGCTACTGTCTGTTGTCTTTGACAGCCACGTCATTGAAATATCTTTGAATGTGTTGAGTACCACAAGTTATGAATGAGCCACATTTTTGTGAAATGGCTCACAAAGCCCCTCATCACTCGTAAAACCACAAGAAAAAGCAAAAACTAAGTCAAGAATGTGGTTGAACAAACTTCAAAAAATATGTATTTTGTAATGGCACCAATGTCTTTCTTGGGCAGCTTGGAACACAAACAACGTGAAACAAAAACGCCGAACAACAATTGAAATCACTTGCCACCAAAAAAACTGCAACATCATCCAGGGCCATGATTTGCGGTTGCATTGTGCACATTGGGATTGGTCGAATTGTTTTTGTTGAACATTTGCTTGCACCTGCACTATATTCCCTACTGCTTTCAAGGGGAATTCCAACCGTGCCTCAGCAAGAAAAAATCAGGATCATATTTGAATTGAGAATACACCTCCCCACAGTGGATTATTTGTCTTCGAAAAACTCAAAAATATTCGCAAGTGATTTCCAACTTGGCTCCATTCCTCACACCATCACAACGCAGTAGAAAATGCTTCAGCGTTATTGAACACAGGTGGTTCATCACTCCATCCATATTCAACAGAAATCCAAAATATTACCAAATAATGCATGTTCGGCAAAAAACCAACAGAATTTTCAGGCTTGACTGGCAAACCTGCATCAAAATCGAAGGTATGTGAATTTCGACTCTAGTCATACAAGAAATGAGTGACGTGGTCCGTCATGTTTTTTGCAGCTCTGTAATGTATTTTTATGTGTTTTTGTTATTCAAATATACAAGTTTCTTCATTTCTTTGGGTTTAACCTTATTTCAGTCATATTTCCCCAATTGTGATGAAATTTTCCAGGAACGACTTGTGTTCATGACTCTAAATATACCAAATTTCGTGTGTTGATGTTTTGCAAACTGGGCGATATTTCACCTTGTCCAGCTGAAATTAATTTTGCCACACACTGGAATGAGTACTCACTGGAGTTTTATCCAAATTTCACACCAAGCGAGTCACTTGTCACACAAACACACCTCCTCACAAGAGTGGAATTTGTTCAAACCAACACCTAGCTTCGAGTCAATTGCTTGTTTTGTTGCCCATATTCCGGGGTTATCCCATCATTTGTTAGACTCCACAACAAAAACCTGGACAAAGATCAATTTCTGTGTCTTTCAAATTCGATTTTGGGATATGGTCAGTGCATAATTTCTCTTTATTTTTGCTGTGTGCAGTCTTGTTATCTTGCTTGTTTTGTTTTGTGAAAAAGAAAAATACCCATTTTGCCAATTTTCGATATCTTGCTTCTGTACAGATTTTTTTTCCCCTTCCCCATGAAAGGTCAAGATCTGCGCAGCTTGGTCCTTCTGAAGTCACAGGAGGGAATTGGCCCGCTTCAAATCCATCAGCAACGACATGTGATGGTGGGCCTTTCAACAATCAAACTTGGGCTGCAGAAGCTGATGAGTGATGGAGGAATCTCTGGAGGCGTCAACACAGGGAGGCCAAGAAGTGTAAGGACAAAATCCTGTTTGAAAAAAATTAAAAAAACCTTGGACAAGAAAAAGAGAGGTTCAACAAGAGGGATGGCAAACCAAATGGGAATAAGCAGAATGTCTGCCCACACAGCCGTGACCCATCACTTTGCATTGTTTCCTTCCAAAGTGCAAAAGAGACTAAAAATTTTGGATGTCGAAAAAAGCAAAAGGCAAAAATTTGCAAGATGGGTCAAGGCCAATTTATAAACAAAAGTGCAGAAAGAATGATTTTTTCGAATGAAATACAGTTCTCCATAAATGGTGTTCTCAATGTCCAAAATGATAGCATTTGGGCTATTTCCAGGCCTGAGGCAGACAACCTTCGGGGTCTGCATTTAGAACAGACAGACCCAGCAAGCATCATGGCTTGCTGGGTGTGTGTATTTCGGGTCTCACACTTTTTGTCATTTCTCCCAAGTCCACAGTGGACCACCAGATGTATATCTGTAAAGCCTTGCAGACTGCAAAGGATGATTGTTGTAAAATGTTTTGCTCCTCCTGGTGCTTCAAGAAGGTTTGCGAATCCATTCACTCTGCTGTGGTCACACAAAACTGCTGTGAAGACAATTTCCCCAAGTTGAATCCCAATACATGATCGCCACCAAATCATCCAGACCTTAACCTTCTGGACTATTCGATATGGAGTGAAGTTTTAAATAACATGAGGTGGCAGAAGGAAGTTGATAATCCAGCCCTCATTAAAGAGGTTAGAAATGCTGTACAAAAGGTCAAATGGTGCACTGTACAAAAATGATGTGCCAGCTGGAGGCAATGGTTGTTATCCCTTTTGTAGAAGTTAGGAGACGATATTGAATGATTGTGTGCTTCCTGATTTGAGCTCCTTCCTGTGTGTCGTTGCATGGTTATTCCACGAACAAACATATAATACCACAATACTGAAAAATGTTTGTCGGATTCAAAAAATGTTGAAAAGTCTAACAAATTATGAAACATCTGGTATTGTATCCTCTTATTACCCAGCGTGATTGCCACTATGCTGTGGTTTACTGGAATGACCAATTGTTGATTATCCCAAGACTGCCAGTTGGACATCTTCAGTTTGTCAGTGTGTGGAGGGCAAGCAGTGCGGGACGGGGTCTAGACATCAATGGCGTTTAATTCATTGAAACCTTTACTATTATCCTCTGCCTTTGGTCATGTGTTTTTAACAGTGTCGATAACAATCTGTTCAGCTGAAAAGAGTGCTGTCTGCCTGAGGCAGTACCATATTCCCACAACCAAAACCTTTCAAAGATGTATTTTGCCATTAATGGCATCGGGATGTTGATATAACTCTGAAAGAGGCCAGAACTACATCTTGTGTTAATGCTTTGGTGGATTTTAATAGCAAAGGTTGACGAAAGCTCGTAACCTACAAATGTGCACTGTCAAAAGTGATTCGATATCCACACCAAATTATCTCTGTCTGCGCGGACTTTGTCATTCCAACATATATACTAATTTTTGAAGACGATTTTCAACAAAAAGTTTGCCAAGATCGATTCAGTCCATGATTAAAAATTCATTGTTTAAGTTGTTGTTTTAAATCAAAATCCAAAAGAAACTCTTGATTTTGTGCACCCCTGACAATAATTTGGTTTTCTTGCATCACTTTCCCACAATTGCCACCAGCAGCACGATCCCCCTGAGCTGACACCCAGACACACGCGACCGGCAGAGATTCCAAAACCTGATGTCGGAATGCCTCTTTTGTTTCAAACAATGCAGTCCTCAACGGAATCTGGCATGCAACTTCCAAATTGTAAAACAAAACTTACAATTGGTTTTTAAATCAATACTGATGGGAGTCCAAATATCTGCGCTCCATAACCCTTCCACAGCAATGGGTCGCGACGACTTTAGTATGTCGACTCCTGTATTTTTACTCAGTTTAACATTCGCTTGAGTCTAGTCCTCATTGCTGTGGTGTTATTCTTTTCATTTTTGAAATGTTTATTGTTTTGTTAATTTTTGCATCGTCAGATGAATGTTAAACAATTTTGACGACTGTGTTTGAACATCGAGTTTTCTCACCTTGAATCACAAACACTGGACAGATAATCATCTCAAACAAGGAATGTCACTTCACTTCTTGAAATACTCCGACTGTTGTGTCTCCACACATTGATGTGTGTTGTTTGCGGATCGTTTGGCACGGTGTGAAGGTTAGATTGATTTCAGCACTTTCCAAACCCTGAAAGTTTTCCAAACTTAGTTCAACTTGGGAACTGAGAAGAAACTTTCTCATTGAGCCAGACGATTCAGTGCTAAATTAATCAAATGAACTCATTGTGCAAAGAAAATTTCTGAACTTACCAGTAAGTGGAACTTGTGATTGTCTGAATCTGCACAATGCAACTCTTGGGTGTTCAAGAAATATTGGCAACAAGATTGTATCCATAATATATGTTCGCTGAAAAGCGGACATTCAACCATTTTTTTGTTGATTTGCTGGTGGATTGCTGTCAAAAACTTTGCAAATGCAAGTCAATGGAGAAATTCTTCTCTTTGTGTAACTTATCTTTCAACAAATTGCAAAATCACACAATTGTTTTTCACCACAATTTTTGACAATTTGAAACAAAATATTTTGCACACCATATCATCACAAACGAATTTGTTCCGGTGAACCAATATTTTCATTTAATCCATATCGCCCTTTCCTTTCAGTGTTTGATCTGATATATTTTATTTCAACTCCAAGCACAAACCACCAACACAATGATCTTCAGCTTCCAAGACAGTGCGTGAAGTTGCATGTCAGACATTTTCCAGAAATATTCAAACTTTGCGGCGCCGC
>JADMIO011437967.1_pt1 | contig 13219 bp, 10 predicted proteins | sample 8958161 | NCBI WGS metagenome assembly JADMIO01 (sample SAMN16585339, study PRJNA669376) | soil metagenome | isolation source: Crop rotation soil | place: USA: Cullars Rotation, Alabama | collected 2011 | reverse complement strand
AACCCAACGCAGACGACCACGCTTCGGATCGATCACCCATTCCTTTGGAACGCCGCCCACGTTGATCGTGAAGTTTGTAAGGTCACCACCCACTATCAGTTCGCGAGCGACGGGCACGAAACGAGTTGGAATGAGGTTGTTTCTGAATCTTTTAACAACAACCGACGCGTCCGACGTGTCTTCAGCCGTGGTTGTTGGAGCCACGTCTGACGCATACACACCAATTGGCAACAGCGCGCGCTTTCCGCTTTCGTCTGCCAGTGCAAGGACCAGCATCCGGTTCCAGGCAACTGGATTCTGCAACGCATTCATCAACGGGTTCGTTAACGCTGCTGAGATATCGAACAATCGCGACTCGCCCGGCAGACGTTGTGATCTAAACCTCCTGAGTAACGCGAGAACGATGTTCGCATTTGCAACTGACAGAGAAATGGGTGGTGACGTCAGGATAGGCAGTAAAGTCGCAAGCACTTCTTCAGTGATAACCAACGGTGCGTGATTCAACACACGACACTTCATCGGCGATGGTACCTGCCATTCCTTCGCCGAGATCCATTCTTCCCAATCGACACGTTCGCGATCATCCGTGCGATGACGTCGAATGAAGAGTGGGATGTCCCGACCTGATGGATCGAATGTGAAAGTTCCCGCGAGTGGACCAGCGGCGGGTGTTACATCGTCAATGCGGGTTGATTTCAGTCGATAGAGATGGAAGCCGAGTTTGGCGATTCCGTAACGACCGTCTTTACCGCGTGGTCGAATTACATCAGGTGTGTGATGGAACTCGTCAAAAGGAGAGTCGGCCAACTCGGCTCCATGTGTACTTCTGAGATCTGCCCAACCACCCGGCATCGTTCCCGTCTGCAACCCTGCTAACGGAGCCGGAAAAGGATCGAGTCCATGACGCATACGACCAAGACGTCGGAACTCCTCGACCAACTTCCCTTCCCAACCGGTTATATCTGCGATTAGTTCTTCAAGAATTCGCGGAGTGCCTGCGCGTCGTCGGTAGTAGATCGTCTTGGCAACATCGACGCGTCTCGCACGCAGGTTCAACGCTGACACCATGCGTGTCGCTAACAGTTCACCGAGATATGGAACAGCCCAGTCAGCACACAAGTCGATGAACTGATCGTCCCACAAGCGATCATTACTTCGTCGCAATGTCGCCGCTTGTTGGGCCAACACTTCAACAAAACCTCGTAAGACTCCTGGCGGCGATGCGAGTCCATCTTCCTCGCGGTAGTAATCGGGAATCATTGCCCAGATCTTCTCAGCGAAGTAACGGTCGAAATGATCGTGACGTGAACTCATCACGCGTTCCTCCCGTTGAGAAAGAGTCGATCGGTGAAGTCGAAATACCGACCAGCTGGGGCCTTAATTCCAAAATCGGAAAATGCTGAGTAGCCGTAAGTAAGACCGGTCACTGAATTGACACCAGGAACATTCAACGCGGCTTCAAAGATCTGGCTTCGGAAAAGCGTCTTGCCTATTCCAAGTACTTCTGGCGCAAGCACACCTGTCTCAACGTTTGTTAGTTCAGTTCGAAGAGCGTTCAGAACGTCCGTTTCAAATCGTTTGGGATCCCAGGCGATCTGAATCGATAGCCTCGCGTTGTAAGGCAACGCGCGTTCGACCTGTATGGGAGTTTCGGGTTGGGCGAGGCCACGAAGTTTGTTGAGTATCAACTCCGTCAGATCGCCGTCGGCAAGGTAGTAGATGTGAGCAGCCGGTACTTGTAACGTCGAACTCCAACGCCACTCAGCTGAGACCGCGCGAACTCCTGCATAACTCGCCGTCGCTGCTTCCAGATCGGGAAGGGACACCACACGTCCGAGTAACAACGCAGAACGCGGCGCAAACTTTTGCAGACTCGCTGCGGCTTCTTCGTCAGCACCACCGTATGGCGCGACCGGACTGCGAACACTCTTCAATCCTTTTACGGGTTTTGTAATTTGCGTGATCGATCCTGACGGTGGCGTCGCCCCCCCAGCACCAAACCGGTAGTACGCGACTACAGTGACACCAGTATTTAGACGTCGTCCGAGTTCTCCATCGCCAAAAGTTACTGAGCTTTCGTTCTTGTCGTTTTGACGAACGATGTAGATCTCGTCACTCGATCCGTGTCCGTAAAAGGTCGGCACTTCAGTCCACTGAAGCCCATCGACGTAGACTTTTAGAGTGCTGGTGAGACCGGACGGCGTCTTTTCTGAAGGAGACGGCAAGTAAGTCAGCGGGCTTTTCTTCAGCGTGAAACTTTGGTTGGCTATCGAGGAGTCACCGACACCAAGTACTTCTGGTTTGACAGTTTCACCACGCGAGGTCGAAACGATGTTGCCATGCAGTTTGACTGGAGTCGCCAGAGTGCTCGGCTGCCATGACGCACCTTGAACATCGAAGTGCCCGGTACTGAAGTTGAGAATCCCTGGCCGAGTTAGACCAACGCCATTGACGTCTTCGAGTTGGAATCTTCCAGGCGATGATGCGTCTCGAGGATGCTCCACTGGACGCTGGACTCTGAACTCTGCATGGTCATCTATTTCTATTAGTGACTCGACCGTAATTTTTCCGGCTGAGATCAACTCATGATGAATTGTGAACTCCTTCGACTGACTCGTTGAAGTTCCCGCCGCCGTGATCCCCGGCATGTTCGGTGAGATTCGAAGTTGGGTCGTTGAAGTGAAGATCGCAGGAACTGGAACTTTTGCGATGACCTGTGTGCCAGTGCCGTTCTTGATATCGACTGTTGCTTCGTCCTGAAGTTTGATGCCGATGATATTTGCGGTTTCGACGCGCCCAGCGTGGAAGACGCCATTTCTCTCGACTATCGCAAACTGGCCCACCCTGATCGTTTGGCTAATCGATTCGAGATTGAACCAGGTCGCGAACGGTGATGGAGACGCTTCATTTTCGAAAGCCGGACCAAACGCCGGTGACTTCTTGTCGAACAATAATGTCTTGAGTGTTGGTTTTAGAATCTTGACTGAACTGACAGGCGTTCCCGAGGGAATCCAAACAGCATTAGCCAACGTCACAGCTGTATACGAAAGGTGATCTGCACCCTCGTACGGTTCGACACTCGCAATCCTCGTAGCGACTTTTGTCGAACCGACTCGCACGAGAACCAGATCCCCTTCACGCACATTTACTGAACCGACTTCACACAAGAAAGTTTGGTGATAACCGGACGAACCTTCGAATGCGCCCTTACGAATCGGCATGAACGTCCACTCGTTCAGCAGCGAGTGAATCGTCGATTGATGGTCCAGTTCGAAAATCTGAGGTGGGTTGCCATTGAAAGCCCCTGAACTAAACGCAGTGCCAACAGGAAGCGTCACGGCTTGACGACCATCAGCGTAGACAGACAAGTCTGCCAGGGCCGCAACCGCTGGACGTGGAATGTATCCGAGTGGGTCAACCAACTTCCGAACGGATTCTCGCAGTCTCGAAGTCCTCAAGTACGACTCTTGTGCAAATGCACTGTCGTAGAACGCAGTGATGTCACACACGTACGCCCACATCTCGATCAGCATCATTCCGAAGTCTTGTGGATGACGTCCTCGCCACGCCCCGAATGCTTCGAGCGAGAGCTTCAAACCATCGCGATCGCGTTCGAGGAGGTAACGCATCTTCCAGAGTGGGTGATGATCGATTTGTGCCGTCGTCCGAATGGAAGCTGCACGCAAAAGTGCGCGACGAAACTCCGCAAACGTTCCGACCTGTCGAGGTAACGAAGTCAGCCCCGGAAGAATTTTGGAGTCCGGAGAGAATTGAAAATCGTCGCAGATACAGTTCATGCGCCACCCTCCATTACCAGCCGCACCGCACCTCGTTCGGGAAGGTTTGGATCGTTCTCAACCCGAATGATTTCGTCCGGTGCAACGCTGTAGACGAGTTCGTCGAATAGTCGCTTTGCAAACCAACTGCGACGACGAATGTAAATGTCTTCAACTGCCCGAACACCTGGAACATCCTGGATAGCCGCTTCGAGTCTTGCTCGTGAAAGTGGATCACCAAACGTCCAGTTATCAGGAGAGAAGAAACCGAGGTGAGCACGCACGCCACGTTTGCCAAACAATGCTTCGAGTACTGCTTCCTTCACGTCGCCTTTGTACGAAGTAGGCGCAACGCAGATGTGAATTTCCAGGTCGAGGTTCGCGAACTTCGGATTCATTCCATGTGTTTCGCGACCGGCGAGTCGATAGCGATCAAGTTGTCGCTCGAGATCACGTCGCTCTTCTGGAGTTAATGTGAAACTGCCTTTTGGATCAGGTGTCGCGAACAACGTCAACCAACTTCCTGTCCAACGAAACTTCGCGCCGGCGCGTTGAACCCATGGCAGTTTCTCAACGGCCGCGGCATAGTCTTCTTCTCGAACGGCACGAAACGTTTCGGCGCGAAAAGCTTGCGGCGCAACATGACGAGCTTGATCAAAAGTTTCGTCATCAACTGCGTCCGTAACTCCAAACGGGTTTGTGACGGACGTAACGAAGTTGAGTGCGAGTGCGTCAAAGTCATTAAGTGAACTTGGCCCAACGTTGTCCTTACGACCATGTCCGAGTCGATAGACAACTCGAAACTGAGTGCTTGGTGACGGGACCTCTCCAAACTCACCTGTGCCGAATTGAACAGTCGCGCCAAGTCCATTCGCGTAGTCGAAATGAACAAACTCCTGCGGCGTTCCGGTTTCATCTACACGTCGATAACCAGCAACTCGACGCCATGAACCATCGTCGACAGTGAAGTGCTTGTCTGTTGATATTGAGGAGTTTGTGCCAAGGAACGCGCGCTTCCACTCCCATTCATTTGACGTAAGCCAAACGCCCGCGATGCGAGTTCCATCCATCACTCGAACTTCTGGTGAAGAGTGATCGAGACTTGGACCATGCGCGACCAGTTCTCGTTCTTCAGAGCCTGGTAACGTGAACAGCATCGCTGCGCGCTCTACTGTGTAACTCGAAAAGTTTTCGTTGTAGTAAGTGTTAGTCGTCGGCTCGTGAGGCGGTTGTGGGGCTGGCGACGTGAGGGCATTCGGCTCTGCTTCAACTTCAAAGAATGCTTCGAGAGTTTCGCCCGCGGTCGCCGGGACAACATTTCCCCTAACCTTCAACGTCTCCAGTTCCATTTCGAAAGGAGTCGCATATGCCGACTCCCATTCAAGGCGGGTGATGTTTGCCGGAATAAGTGGATCGACTTCATCCGTCACACGAATCAAACGAACGAGCCACGTCCGGACGAGCACACTCGCGTCGTTGGGATTTGTTCGCAGGACCACCCACTTCCCTGGAACATCTGGGTTCGTGAAGTCTTCGAGCGGAAGGTCAGCGGCGTGATGTCCCGCGACATGCACGAACGTTGAACCAACAAGCAGACACTTGTCGTTGTCGTCCCATTGATATGCGTCCAGTTCATTGGCGCCGTTGCGGAGATTAAAGCTTGAACTTTTGAAGACATTACTCTGCGAAGTTAGAACGCCGAGAGGAGGAGTCAATCCATTGTGGCCCTGCACGATTCCATGGCCCACTTCAAAGACAGAAGGACTTCGACCACGCCTTCGCTCGGCAGTCTCTCCTGGTAAGACTGATGAGGGACGAATCCAAACTGGCGTTCCCGCAGAAATGACATGAACAGGCGCGGCCGCATTTACCTCGAAGTCCAGCCACGTCGAACCGCCTTTTCCGTCGTGCAGGAAGTAATCAACCATCCGCAGATGACGCCGCAGTGATCTTCTTTGCGTTGCACTTTCGAAATAACGCTCGCGCGCAATGCGATCCTGGTAATAAGCAAACTCGTCACCCAATCCGCTCATTACCTCAGCCAACATGATGCCGACATCTGCTTCGAGTCGATCCTGCCACTCGGGATGACGCTCGGCGGCAAAGTCGAGCAACGCCTGTCGAATACTCCAAAAGTCGCGTGCTGAATAGTTGACGGGATAATCAACGAGTTCATCGTCAGGGCATTCGTGAGGCTTGGGATCGCAATCAAGCTCACTCGGGCAATTCGCTTTGAAACTGAATCCAACTTCCTTGAAGTAAGGATCAACGAGCGCGTGATTGAGTTGGAATCGATACCGCGAGAAGTCTCCTGGTTGCGAAGTGCGTACTTGCAACACGCGGCGTCCGCTTCGAGTTATCCACGTTGGTGGTGACGCTGGATCGAGTGGGACCACGGGCAGCCATTCACCACCCGATGGACTGTAGATGCGAATAAGATCAGGAGTGATTGGACCAAGGATCTGTTCCGCATTGAGGGTTGCGGCTGGGTGAAAGTAAACAAACAGCGTTTGCTGATTCTCACTGACGTACACGAAATCGATCCCGACGATGTCGTCGTGAGTGCGCAGTACTTCTATTCGATCGATTGCAGCCATGTGTGTTTACCGTGTTACTTGCAGGTTCAAGTACCTACGCTCACCTCGCGCCTTCAGTGTGTAGGCAATTTTGATTTCCATTCGAGCGTCGATCGCGAGTGCCTTCACGTCGTTCACTTCAATCGCACTTCCCAACCATCGATTCAGTGCTTCAAAAATCGTGACTTGTGCGAGGTTCGCAGTGACTTCACTGTTTGGCGCAAACACCAATCGCTTTACGCCGCAACCAAAATCAGGACGATTGATTCGCTCTCCCGGCGCAGTGAATAAAACCTGCAGCATCATTTGCTCGACATGCGTCGCGTAGTCCTCTTCTTCAGCGAGTCGACCACGACCAGCGTCTACGGCAATCGGGTGTTTGATACTTGTGAATGGGGTAGACATTTAACCTCCCTCAAGCACTCACGATATTCACTGGGCCTTGCGGAATTTGCTCCGCCGTCAGACACAAACCAACGCTTGCTTCGTTAAGGATTTGAGACCCGACAACTTTGTTCTTCAGGTCTACAACCAACCACTGCACGCTCAAACAGGGACTCGGCTTAGTTCCTACCCCGATTGGAATCTGAAAAGGGCAACCCGATATGGAAAACTGATCCGTGGCTAGTGCGATAAAGGCACCGTTAAGTTTCACCTTTGAGTTGGTCGTACTAATAGACACTGAGCCACCATGTGGACAGATCAGAACTGAATTTACCGTCAGTGGTTTCGACGCCATCTTTACAAGACCTCAATCGATCCGTTGTTCACGATCACGAGAGCAGGCTTAACATCGACTTTGCCTGCACCTAGTTCACTCACTACTCCAGTCGCCCCCACCGTGTGCTTGCCACCACCACTTTCACTCTGAATTTCCGAAGCGATAGTCACTCGAGACCCACTCTGGTTTTCCAACTTCAATGCATCGCTTCCGTCGTCGATCCGAATCGTCACTTTTTCCGTCTTCCAAATCTTGATCGGCGCTCCACCTGAATCGGGAAGCTCGTTGTCAGCCCAAAAACAACCGGTCCAAATTGGGTAACTCGGATCTCCAGCTTCAAACTCAATCCAGACGCCAGTTCCCGTTTTAGGCAAACTGTAGAAACCAACCCCATCCCCCGCGTACGGAACACACGGCATGGCCCATACTTCCAAACTCGCCAGCACGGCGGGGACCTTCACCTTTAAACGCCCACGAGAAGTCGGATCGGCGTTGTCTGAAACAGTGCCGCGGTATTTCCCGAAGTAATGACCTCGCACCCAGTCGACTAAACTTTGTATTTCATTTCCTGACGTTGATTCGTTGGCCATTGGCTAAGCTCCCCAGGCGTTGCGAGTCAGTTGAATGTCCATGCGATGTTGAGCGGCATCGATGGTGTGACGTACTGCGGAAACGAAATACTTCCCGCTAAACCGAGTACCAGCTCCGCGCAGATTGATAACTGTCTGAGGACGCACCAGTTTGTTAAGAGCATTGAGCGTTGTCTTACAGCTCGCATGCATGAACCATCCGGCTTCGATCAACGCGCCTTCACCGCGTCCATGAAGGTCAGCAGCATCATCGGCAGGAGTGGCCAGGTGGATTGAGCGGACATCGGTAGCAATCTCCTTGAGAGTTCGTGCGCCTAGTGAAGACAACGGTGACTCTGCGACTGCTCCGTCGATGTCCGACTTGTTATTAAGATCGAGTTGGGCCGCCACGACGCTGGTCGGTCGCTCAACATCCCAGGCAATATCGACAGCTTCCAGGTTGTTTGATTGAAGGTTAATAATCAGGTCGCTGGTTGGATTGTCGTCGAGTGGTGCACGCTTGAAGTGAGCTGTTTCAATTCCGAGTTCGTTACATGTAACCCAAAATAAGAAACCATTGCGTCGCGCGAGACGTTGCACAAATCTAAGATCGGTGTCGCGCTGTACGAGTGCGTGTTTATTTTCGAAGTGTCCTGCTGAAGTGGTTTCAACATCTGGTGTGTAGCCATAGCGACCAAGGATCGAAGTGATCGCATCGCTGTCAGTTATGTCTGACCAGATCACAGTCTGAGTCTCGCGATCCATGGCGATCGAGTTGTCGCAACCGGACACTTCCACGTACGAACAAGCACCACCGTGTTCAAGATGAATGCTCTGGCTCGTCACTGGACCTTTTACGAGGTAATTGTTCTTGCCATCGACTGGCGCAATCACTGACAACTCCGAACCTGGTCCAATGCGCTCATCGACCAGCAATGGAAAATCTCCATCGTTTATGTCGAGCTCGTAGTGAATGCGGTAAGTAGTCATCTCTCCTGCGCGTTCATAAACTTCCACTCGCGACGCCTTATCAGCGAGTTCTTTGTTTGCTGTTCCGTTAACTGCTATCGCAATGCCCAGTCCCATTCGTCTAATCCACCTAGCCAGCCTTACCCGCTGGAATCGAGATCTCTCGTTGTTCAGTTAGCGCCTCCGCCAACATCACTTCATTGATTTCGCAGATTCGCCAGAAACCTGCAGGGTTATCGAGATAGTTCTGCGCGAGTAGATCCAGTCGTTCCCCTTGTCGCAGTAAATGAATACCAAGCAGACTTTGAATGGGCGGAGGAGCTGGTGGCACGATCACTACCTGGCGACCGCGTGCATCTCTTCCCGTGTAAGTCTCGAGCCCTGCGTATCTACTCTTTGGATCGAACATCGACTCTCCTAAAAAGGCAGTTTGCCTAGTGTTAGTTCATTGGTGATTCGTGCGAGTGCGAGAGTTTCTTTTTGCGCGCGCGAAAAGAGGTAACAAGCTTTGGCAATCTTCACGACTGCTCTCTGGTCATCACCAAATGAAGCTGCATCGAGAATCTTCATCTGAAGTGACACTTTGGCGCGGATAGGAAAGAGCGTCGGCGAATACGCCTGCTCTTCAACTGAGAAACTCTCGATTCGGATTGGAACTATGAGGCCTGGTCCCCAGTAGAAGAGGATCACTGGAACGGTGGTCCGCGGAACGACATCAATCACGGATCCGCGGCCTAGCGTGCTGCTAACGGCGTTGATTACTGATCCTAAAGCCGTGGTTCCCTGTGGATAGAGCAACAACTCGAGTGCTGCGAGTCGATCAGCAACACCAGCGATCACTGCAGTGCCATTGTTGCTCGGATCTTCGAGATCGTCTGTCGCATCAAGTTCGAGAGTTAGACTTACTGTCTGTTCGGGATCAATAGGTTGGGCATGTGGGTTAACAGCTCTCGCAGTGTCTTTTGAACACTCAGCTCCACCTCCACCACCTTCTGAAGAAGATCTTCTCCACGGGGTGACTGTGCGTGTCATCGTCTCAGGGTTGTATTGAAAGACGATGATGTTCGGAACAGGAACCAACAGCGGTGCAGAAAACTGAATGATCGCACCCTTGAGTAGTAATGGACTTTGCGTGTATCCGTTCGCCATAGTCATCTATTCGGCTGTCGTGTTGGTGGTGTTGGCTGATTAGGAGTTTGCGTATTTTGGGTTGGAGGATTTTGCGTCGGGGGATTAGTCGGAGGAGTATTGGTTGTTCCCGGATTTGTAACTGACGCGCTGGTGATACCGTAGTCTGCTAGTCCTGCTTGAATCTTTCCTTCCCACTCGCGTTGCTTACGTGCATTTGTCCCGTGCGTGGTCCTGAGGTCGTACTCGTCCTGCACAGTATTTTTTAGTGTCAACCACTGCTGACCTTGAGCGACCAGGTCACTACGCGGCTGGATCACATCGCTCTCCAGCTTTTCCATTGCCGCTCTAGGGCCACACTCGCGTGAAGTGATATTTATCGCCCCTGCTGCTGTCTTAAAACTTGATCGAGCTTTCTCGGACATTACTTTTGTTATCTCGAAATGCCATTGCTCATGACCCAGGAGTCGATCACTTTCCTTCTTGCGATCAGAGAGACACGCGGTCTTGAAACCTCTTCTGCAATCAGCCTTCGATGTGGCGCGGGCAGTACCCAGAGTGATGTTGCTGCGTGAGTCTCGATCGAAGTCGGCCTCACATCTCGCAACCTGTCTTGCGCAATAGGCGACACCATCGTCTTTGATATCGGCCAACACCCACGATTGGGCTGTATCCATGTAAGGCTGGAAGTCGGAATCAAATTGCGCCGGATCTATTCGACCAGTTCCTTCCCAGAACACATCTTTCTTCCGCTCCCCTTTAGCTGGGTTTTGCACATTGCACTTCGTCTTAGTTTCCTTAACGCTCGGATTGAAATTCGCTGAACTGGGAACACCGAAACTACTCCAGATACCCGCTCCTTCTGCGGAACGTGTCTGCGGAACCGGTCCACTAAAGTCGCCCCAGGCCAACTGGTGATAAGGGAGGTTGGCTCGTTGAATAGTTTTTCGTGAAAGACTATCGGCTGGCTGTTGTGCGACGTGAGTGAGTTCGTGAGCAATCAGGCCCATGCCGGTCGCGGTATTTGGGTTGAAGTGACCCGCATTGAAGAAAACGTCTGAGCCAAATGTGAACGCAGCAGCATTCAAATCTTGAGACGTGTTGGCAGCAGCCTGGTCAGTGTGGATCCGAACTTTACTAAAGTCGTGATTTAGACGCGTCTCAAAAAAGTCTCGTAGCGGGACAGGCAAAGTGCGTCCACCACCAACAGAATTGTTCAGTTGAGCTTCGGTGTCTGAACTGACTTCCGACGACTCGAGGTTATTGCCTTCGGCTTTTGTAGAGACTCTTGTTCGAGCAGACATTCGGCTGATGGGACGACTGAGACTGCTTGTCGGATTCCTTGTTACTTCAGTCGCAACTCTGTCTGCTTCTCTCTCGGTGTGATCATCAGACTGACTAACTGTCAGGCCGGTAGTGGCATGGGTTTTCTCTTTGCACTTCGGACATTGAGAGCCGCACGCACACTTGCGCTGAATGAACGTGTGATTGCCCGGCATCCCGCGCATCGTGGTCGTCACGGAACGTGCGGAATTAGACGAGTTCGCCGCTGGGGCCTTATTTATTTGCTGGCCAGTAATACTCATTCTTAATGCCCATTCATTCCCAAGTGATTCCGAAACTTAGACCAAGCTGAAAGAACTTGAAGCCTCGCTCGTTGTTAAAATCAAACGCCTTACCAACGCTCGCATCAGCAAGGATTTGGAATGCAGTGTGAGACTCGCGGTTAAGACGGAAATTTATGCCGGCGGAACCGCCTATCGATGCAAAGGGATGTTTCTGTTCGCTATCTGGTCGTTCGACATTGAGCACACCGCCTTCAAGGTAGAGACCGGCCTGTTTGCTAAACCTTCGCCAGGGTTGTCTTCTCAACGCTAAGCCCACGTGAGCAGCGACTGCGTATGCGGTCCAATCGTCTGGGTTGGTGAGGTCACCGTATTGACGGAATCTCGCACCCAAGTCCAGCTCCCACTCGTGCATTCGTGTAACTGGTAAGAGGGCGTCGAGGCCAAGGCCACTAAAACGAGCGGCACCAGGCACTCCAGTCTGCAAACCAGTTAGCGCGGAGATGTTCGGAAAAAGATTAAGCCCACAAGAAAGGCCTACTCTGGCTTGATCGAGCTTGGGTAACTTTTTGGGATTCGGAAGACACTCCTTGATATCTGCGTATACGATGACCTTTCCACCATCAACCTCGACAGCAAAGTTGCTGTAACACTCGGCCGTGTCGAAACCACCGGTCGGCTCGTCAGTCACTCCATGCCAGTCGAAAATGTAATGGACCCATTCATGAAGGATGGTGGCTGCCTGCTCCTTAAAGGGCGCCCTCCAAAAGCGACTGCACAAAAAGATCTTGTCCTCAACGAACGCTCCGGTCTGTGTGTAGGCAAAGTGATCCGAATTAATTCCTCGGCACAGGTCTATCGGCTCCTCGCCTGAATCAGTGCATCCGTACTTGACCGGGGTATTTCTAATGCTCGCGGCGATCCGATCAAACCGTTCTGCAAGTTCAGGCAAGAAACGGCACCGGACAGCCGAATCGTTAAAGTCAAGACGAAATCGATTCCATAAGACTTCGCGCGTCTCAACCGGACGTTTGCGAAGAGAAGAAGCAGCATTTTCGGCGAGCCTGGCAGCTTCGTTTTCGATATCAGTCGCATCCTTCGCAGTTCGTTTTTCTGTCTTGCGACAAGGAAGGTGTTCATCATCGTCAACGACTTTCCGCTGAAGCTTGGTGCTGATCGTGCTCGCACCTGTTCCCGACTGTTGCACGACGTGAGTCAATTCATGGGCAATCAATCTCTGACCTTCATGCGTGGTGGGTGCAAATCTGCCTGCTCCAAACACAATGTTGTTGCCAACGGTATAAGCCTGGGCATTAACGTCACGCGCAGATGTTTCGGCAGCTGCCCCTGTGTGTACTCGGACGGACGAAAAGTCGTAACCGAACCGCTGCTCCATCCTGCCCTGGAGTGTTGGACCAAGCGGACGACCAGAACCCGACAGAACATGATCGACACTACTGGGCGCCGTATCCCTTGAACCACTTGTTTGTGAGGCAACTCGCTGAATGCGCAGCGGAGTGGTCTCGACTGAAGCGTGTACCGGCGCAGCTAAGACTTGTTCAGCGACACGATCTGCTTCCTGCTCAAACTTGTCGCTCGCTTCACTCACCGCGATTTTTGTTTGCAACCCACGAAACTTTGTTCGTTCGTCTGACTTCCTGCAGGCACACTTGCCACCCTGGCTCCCGCAACCGCATTTCCGTTGAAGCATCTGTCCGTTGACTGTGTGATTACCCGCGAAACCGCGTGCCTGGACCATCGAGAGAGAAGTGTCACGATTGGCAGTCCTCGCGCGCACTTGCGCCCTCGGGGTCTCGATTGTCTTGAAGACTTGTTGTTGACTCTTAGCGTTCACAGTAATTTTTCAATCGACAGGCTTCATGAGATTGCTCAGCGCCCACGGCGGAAAAACGTC
>JADMIO010768876.1_pt1 | contig 13219 bp, 10 predicted proteins | sample 8958161 | NCBI WGS metagenome assembly JADMIO01 (sample SAMN16585339, study PRJNA669376) | soil metagenome | isolation source: Crop rotation soil | place: USA: Cullars Rotation, Alabama | collected 2011 | reverse complement strand
TATCATCCCTGATTTTTTCTCAATCTCAGCGCCTAAGCACGAGAACATAACCTAATGGCAACAACGGCTTCGACTGCAACCGGCAAGCGCCCGCCGTTGGCGTTGCTGTTGGTATTGCTCGTCGATGTTGCCATCATAAACAGTGCATTTCAGCTTGCGTTTTTAATGCGGTTCTCCGTTCTTGTATTCGGGGCACCGCATTTTCTTGGTGGGGCTCCCCAAGGCATCTATCCTCCGCTCGAATTATTTTTATCCATTGCTTGGGTAGCGATTGCGTTATCATTACGGCTTTATAGCAAGTATCCAACCGCACCTGCCGGTAAGATCGGCGACCTCTTTAAAGCGATCGGTATTGTAGCCACAGCATTGCTGCTGTTCATTGTTGCTCAAGGCGGTTATAATTTTTATTCAAGAATTTTCCTGTTTTATTTCTTCCTCTTCTCGACGGCAGCGTTATTTATTTTCCGGCTCATTGCTAATTCTAAAACCGGCCTGAAATATTCACCGGAATATGCTCCTCGCGATATCATTATCATTGGCGCCGGCAAGACGGGAGAAAAATTTTATCGCACTGTATCCGATAATCCAGCCTATGGTTATCATGTAATCGGCTTTCTGGATGATAACGGCGTTGCCAGTAACGTGCGCCCGATGATCCTCGGAAAGCTTGGCGATCTTAATCGCGTGACTGCCGCCCGGCCTGTCGATGAAGTTGTAATAGCCTTACCGAAAGCTACAGAAGAGACAATTGCAGAGCTGGTTACTCAATGTGAAGATAATTGTATCAGGGTAAATGTCATTCCGAATGATTATGCAGCATTCGAAGGCAAGCGAATGATCGAAGAGGTGGGAGATTTCTCGCTTGTCAGGATGCGAGAGGCTCCGCTCGATCAGCCATTTAATAAGACTCTGAAGCGAACCTTCGACATTGTCTTTAGTTTGTTTGTGCTTATCGTAGTATTCCCGATCGTATATTTGATCAGTGCAATCGTGATCAAGCTTTCGTCGAAGGGACCAATCTTTTTCAAACAGCTTCGTACTGGTGAAGATGGCAAGCCGTTTACGTGCTATAAATTCAGGACGATGCGTATTGCGGGTGGGAATGTCGCCGATACTCAGCAGGCACAGCCGAACGATCCTCGATTAACGATGATCGGTAAATTACTCAGGCGGACAAATCTCGATGAATTGCCACAATTTTTCAATGTGCTTAAAGGGGATATGTCGGTCGTTGGCCCAAGGCCTCACATGCTTAAGCATACCGAGGATTATCGCCGCATCATCGGCAGTTATATGGTTCGTCATTTTGCAAAGCCTGGAGTGAGTGGGTGGGCTCAGGTAAATGGGCTTCGTGGTGCAACCCAGACACCGGCGAAGATGGCGCAGCGAGTGAAGTACGATGTGTACTACATCGAGAACTGGTCGTTCTCGTTCGATCTGGAGATCGTTGGCCTAACGATCGTTAAAATGCTTACCGGAGATAAGAACGCCTATTAATGCATCACAATAAAGCAGTCTTTTTCGATCGCGATGGCGTCATCAATAAACGGATCATTGATGGCTATATAACCAAGTGGGATGAGTTTGAATGGTTGCCCGATGTCGGCGAAACACTGAAGGCTGTTCGAGCAAAAAACTATATTGCCATTATCATAACCAATCAGCGTGGTGTAGGGATCGGGAAAATGACCGAAGCTGATCTGGAGTCCATCCACCAAAAAATGCAGAGCGAGTTGTTGGAAAAATATCAGGTCGAGTTCGACGATATTATTTCCTGCACCGATGCTACTAATGATTCTCCCCGACGAAAACCATCCCCGGCAATGATCTTCGAAGCACAGGCAAAATGGAACATTGATCTTTCCAAGAGCTGGTTCATCGGTGATTCACCAAGTGACATCGAAGCAGGCCTTGCTGCCGGTACCCGCACTGTCTTTCTCCTTAGTGAGCACGAAACACCTCATTTGAAATCGACGATCACGATTTCGCATCTTCGTGAGCTTCCCGGTCTGCTCTGAATCTGAATAATTATTAATGAGCCGCTGGGCAAGTGCTCGTGTTGCTTAGACATGAGGCTTGTCACTATATTACTGCTCGTTATCGTCAGTACCAGCCGATCTGACGCTCAGCGCTACCGTCGTTTATCTGAACTCAGAAAAACAGCCGATAGTATGGTTATTGCCGCTGTGGGTGCCGATAAGTTTAACGTCCGGGTGATTCCGCTTCCTGAAAAAACAATTGTTCGCAAAGTAGTAAGCAGTGCCTGGGTGCGCAAGGAGCAAGGTGATCGCGATACCGTTATTACTCACGATTACACCGGCGATTTTTTATATCGGGTCTACCCACCGGATCGCCGGGATATTCATTCGCTGCTTTTTGTAAGCTTGGCCGTGCATGCCGACACCATTATTTTTTATCCTCAAGAATTAAGTGGGCCGGTTCATAAGCAGGTGACGTTGCCACAATATTATGGCCAGTGGCCCTGTGTGTTTTCAAAAACAAAAGATCTTGAAGCGCATACCATTGAAAATGGCAATAGGGAATTGAGTCGGCTCTTTGGTAAGGAGGTATTCGATAAAGAATTCAAAGTATATCAAAAGTTGGTCTATCCGATGGTAGAGGGATTTTACGACGATGCCGGTAATGAATATCAGATACCGTACGATCATCGGGTAAGTTATACGATTCGCTCTCCTTACGATTCAACTGTGAGTGCCTTGATAATGTTTTACACCTATCCTAATGGTAGTTACGATACGGCGGCACTCACTAAAGAAATAGCCGGCCTTCCGGATTTTCTGAGAACCGGCACCAATGGTCATGTCCTTACTAAAGAGCAAGCTATTGCCAGAGCCCTCAAACTTGGGCTGCCGCAAGGTAAGCAAGGCCCACTATATAAAACATTGTTTAATCGAAGGGGAAAAACCTACATCTGGCAGGTTCTGAGTATTGAGGACTATCGGTACCACGTCGATATGATTGGCCATCCATGTGAATATTCGAGTGGCGAGTTAATGACGATCGATGCCATAAGCGGCGCGATGATCGAGCGGCACAAGGATGGTATTACCGAAGGATGTTTGGATTGAGTTTATGAAACGGCTGCTGATAATTTTTCTGCTCTTACCGAGCTTCTCGTATGCTCAGCGGTATGCCCATTTATTCGCTGCTCGCGCTGCTTCAGATAGTATCTTGTTCTCGTTGCTCGGTACCGAAGAATTTTTCGCCCGAGTGGAGCCGCTGGATAAAATGACGGTACGGCAGATACCAAATAACTATTGGATTACAACGTATGAGGGCGTTCATGATACGGTCATTACCGAGCCCTATTCTGCAACCTTCGGTTATAAAGTATACCCACAGGGATATCTTTACATTCTTTTGGATATCGCTGACGGGCTTTCCGCATCCGATCGAATTCACAAGCAGGGGTGATTTCAGTTGGCATTTCTACGATTGGGTAAAATTACCGCCAGGATATGGCAAAGGATATTCCATTTTTAAAACCCCGGCGGCATTGCGAGAAGAAGCAATACGGATCACAGCCGCAGAAGTTAGTAAGCTTATCGGCCCCAAGGTATTTGATACAGCATTCAAACTATACCGGGTTTCAGTATACCCATCGGTAAATGACTACCGTAATAGCAGGGGAGATTCGTTCATCATAGCGTATAATTTTGGTGCGGAATATCTAGTTCATACTGTCAATGATACTTCCATAAAAACCGGTATCACCTTTGGCGTTAACTGCGATGGATGGCATGATACCTCGGCCTGGAAGCAACAAATACAGAATCTTCCGGAATGTTTACGAACAGGAAACCCATGTAATATTCTCACCGAACAACAGGCTATCGACCGCACCGTTGCCCTTGGGCTGCCAAAAGGGAAAGTGTCGCCTTATTATAAAAATATATTCGGACGAAGCCAGAATCAATTCGTATGGTCCATTCTAAGTGTCGATTCTTATAAAGTAGCTTCCTGTGATGTATGGCAGGGTGAGATGATGAGGATCGATGCGATAACGGGAGATCTGATAGATCGGAAGAATCAAACATATCAGGAGCGATGTCGCCATTGAATCCTATTGCCCCTGTTTTGGTGTTAGTAGTATTCGTCTGGATTGCCATAGACGAATAGTTTGATGACACGAGCTAAGTTGCTGTTTCTCTTCCTGATTCTGCCAATTATCGGTTATTCGCAAGGAATGCCGATCGATAGTCTCACCACCCGCTTTTCCGAGACGTTTTCGCCGAATCAGGTAAAATCACTCCGGAATGCACTACCCATCCGCTACGATGACCAGCGGGTATGGGGTCTTGCTGTTGGTGATTTTTCAAATGACACGCTTCCGGATATAGCGATCTCCCTCTATGATGTAAATTTTGCCGTTCGCGAAGTAACGATTCATCTGCTCTTAAATGAAGGCGATCATTTTACCGACATCTTCCAGAAAAAATATTCCTATTACGAAACGCCGATCGAAGTAGGGCTCGCTACCGAAGGCTCGGTTGTCAGTGTCCTGCAAAAAGCCGATGAGTCCCATTGGCATCAGGAAGGCTATACCTTCTATGCCGGCGATCTCATTTCGATCGATGAATTCGAAGACCATAAAGAGGATATCCCGGCATTGATGGGCAAGAATAATAAAGCGATGGGCCATAACCTCTATCGCAATTTTGAAAATTTGTATTCAAAAGAAATTTTTTATTCGGCCAAGGATAACCAGACGATGCAGAAGTCGTACTTCTATACCTTCCCGGCCTATAACCGGCTTCGCTATGTCTACCCAGGCTATGGCCGCGAGATGAGTGATACAACCAAGAACTTCATTACCAAAGGGGATATCTTCCGTCATGATGCAGCCGATTGCTCAATTCGCAAAGCCCTTGCTGCCTACGATGATGAGTATCTCTATCTATCAGTCAGCGTAACTGACGATCAGGTCTATGGCGGTCAGGATAAAGCCGATCATAATGATCGGGTCTCGTTTTGGTTTGATGCCTTCACGAGTGAGAATCGATATTTCCTAAAACAGAAGAAGGGAAGTATCCCGCAATTCAGAACCGAGACGGATTCGACGATTTATAATGTGACGTTCTCATTGCCGGCAGTCTTAAGCCAGACACCGAAGGTAACCGTATCGAGTGCCGCAGCATTAAGCGAACAGCAACGAGAAGCAGTCGAGCAGATCAGGGCGACCGTGATTCGTGATACTGCTAATGGAGTTGTTAATGGCTATACGCTTAAGGCGAGGATCCCGTTTGCCTATTTAGGCTATGAAGCGAATCCGATTTCCGTCTATGAATTGCACGCCATGGAAAACCAGTTTGATGAGAGTGCAAAGAAAAAGAAAGCTTCTGAAAGTAATCTCGATAAACGGGAATACCCGACGATCGGCTTTACGACAGTTGTAAGCGATCTCGACGATCCGAATCATCCCGATGAAATAACGCAGCAGGCTACTAGTGATTTTAATCCGCAGAATCCATCGACATTTGGAGAATTGGTTCTTATTCCAAGCGGAGCGTTTTACGGCTTTGTCAAGCCGACCTATACCTTAGAGCTAACCGATGAATTATTAAAGGCAGGATACTAACCGAGGACCGGTAGTATAGTGCGGGAGGCGGGACTTGAACCCGCATGCCTTGCGGCGCCACCCCCTCAAGATGGTGCGTCTGCCAATTTCGCCACTCCCGCTAGAAAATGGACTCGAACAACAGGGCTGAAAAGCCGCTCGTTCCCCGAGGCTGAAATTATAGGTCACGGTTTTTTCCCTCACCGCATACGCTTCTTGCGGGTCTTATGAGGGTACGACGATCTCTTAATACCCTATGAATCGAAGAGCGTTTTTAGGATTTCTTTCTCCTGCTCAGGAAGTAAAAAAACCGACTACTCTTGCCGAATGGCAGCCGACTGCAGGCCAGTGGAATATCCAGGCAGTCAATCATTTGTATCACCGGCTTGGCTTTAGTGCAACACTCTCTGAAATTGAGGATGCACTTAAGAAAACCCCTTCGCAAGTGATCGACGAGTTGATGGATGATAGTCACGTTACTACCGGTATGCCCGATCCTCCGAATGGCTATGAGGTATGGATGTATAAACCGCCATACCAGGGTACGAATTACGATGAAGGCCGTAAAGAGGACGATCTGGAACACAACATTAAAGTTGATCTCAGAAATTGGTGGACCGTCCTCATGACGAAGCAGAACACCCAGCTTCGTGAAAAGATGGTGCTCTTCTGGCATAATCATTTTGTGATCGAAGAAGTGAAAGTGTATTTTGGTGTCCATCTCTATAGATACTTCGATTACTTGCGCAAGAATGCCTGGGGTAATGTAAAGCAGATGGTGAAAGACGTCACTATCATGCCGGCCATGCTCAAATATCTGGATGGAGTCTGGAGTGAGAAGACGATCATCAATGAAAACTATGCGCGTGAAGTGATGGAGCTCTTTACGATGGGCATTGCCGATCGCGAGGGAAATAAAAATTATACTCAGGATGATGTTCGCAATCTTGCGTATGCCGTAACGGGTTGGCGATATCGGTTCGAAGATAAGCCGCCGATGGTACTCTGTGAATACTTTGCCGATTATTATTTCGATTTTGAGACCAAACGACCGCTCTTTGGCTCACAGCCGAAAATAAACGGCCTGGCAGCATCGAACGATGGACGTATTGAAGTCGATGCTTTCGATGTCTTATTCGAACAGCGAGCCGATGCTATTGCCTGGCATATTGCGAAGAAGGTATACGCAAATTTTGTGTACATGGGAGACCAAGTTTCACTGTGCGACGATATCATTCAAGAGCTTGCCGATACGCTTATCACATCGAATTGGGAAATGAAGCCGATGCTTATGAAGCTTTTTAAAAGCGAGCATTTCTTTGATGTAACCTATCATGGCGCTGCGATCAAATCGCCGTATGAATTCATGATGGGGGCATTTCGGAAGTTAGCTATTCCGATCTCCGAGTATCAAGCTGGTAGTTTATGGTATTACGGGAGAGATACCGGGCAGATCATCGGTAATCCGACGAATGTAAAAGGCTGGTGCGGTTACAGGACCTGGCTAAATACGTCAACGCTTCCGAAGCGGATCAATGACATTCTTCGCAAACTCATTCTCGCTGGAAATATCGACGGGCAGATCATTAATCCCCACAATGGTTTTATCTTCGATGGGATTCCATTTACCGATGAGCAGGTAATAACTTTTGGGAAGCAGTTTAGTGCATACTCGGAAGACTTGAATACATTCCTTTCTCAGATGAATGAATTCCTGCTTTCGCTTCCACTTTCATCTACTCGGTTGCAAGAAATCTTGAAGCGATGTGGGCTATTACATACCGATGAATGGCCGTCGCTCGATGATGCTGCGAAAGTGCAACCGCTTCGCCGGCTAATATTTGAATTACTCAGTTCACCCGAATATCAATTAGCGTAATAATGAAACGCAGAAATTTCCTAAAGACTATTCCACTCGGTGTCGCTGCTACTGCCGCGCCGTTTATGTTGGGTTCGCGTCGTGCCGAAGCGTTACTTCGTTCACCGATGCTTACGGCATTAACCAATCCGTCGCAGGAGAGTGACCGGGTACTCGTCGTATTATTTCTCGAAGGAGGCAATGACGGGCTCAATACGCTTGTCCCATTCGAAGATCCGTTATACGATATCAATAGAAAAGATACCGGCTTCACAACTGCCGACGAAAAGAAATTGCTAACCTTTAAGGTCCGCGACGATCTAGCATTCAACCCCATGTGCAATGCACTCGAACCGCTGTGGCAGGAAGGGAAGATGGCAATCTTGCAGAACATCGGTATCGAGAATCCCGATCTTTCGCATTTTCGCGGACTCGAAATGTGGAATTCCGCAAGTGATACCGACCAGGTGATTTCAACCGGTTGGGCCGGCAGATATCTTGAATCGCTGTATCCCGATTATCCGACGATCCTTCCTCCGGATCCCGTCGCGATCAACATGGGGACGCTTGGCAGCCAGATCTTTCGAGGTTCGCATTCGATGATGGATGTACAAGTGCCGGATCCACTCACGTTTTCTGCAGCTTCGTATTGTGGCACCGATCCGTTGCCCGATACCATCGGTGGTAAAGAATTGGGATTTGTCCGCGACTTGGTAAATATTTCAAACGTTTATGCACAACGATTTGCCGAAGTATTTCCGGCTAATGCTAAAAGTACGGTAGCGTATCCTGATTATCAATTTGCTCGTGATCTTCAACATGTGGCCTGGTGTGTTGCAGCCGGATTAAAAACGAAGATCTACTTTGTGAATCTGATCGGCTTTGATACTCATTTCGTACAGCTTTCGAAAGATCCTTCGCAGCCGGGGCATGCATTGCTATTGAAAACAGTATCAGAATCGCTGGCCGCTTTTCAACGTGACCTCGAAGGCCTTGGTATTGCCGACCGCGTCCTGACAATGACCTATTCGGAATTCGGACGCCGCATTGCCGAGAATGGTGGCGCGGCTAGTGGTACCGAGCATGGGACGACGGCGCCACATTTCATTATCGGTACGTCGGTCAATGGAGAGTTGTACGGGCATCATCCCGACCTGTTGAATCTAGATAAGAATGGAGATGCGATCAATGAGTTTGAATTCCGGCAATACTATGCCGCAGTCTTAGGTGATTGGTTTGGGCTCGATGAAACACTTCGCACTTCTATTCTTAGTCCCGGAGCTTCGCATAATCCGTGGGATATTACATTCCCAGTTAATGGCAAAGCAGGAGTTACGAATCATCTTATTAATTCTGCAAAATCGGTTGCTCGTCCACAAAGCGCTTCACTGTCATTTGAAACCGCTGTGAGTCCGAATCCGGCGAACCGAATGGCAACGCTACGATTTACTTCATCGAGTACTGAGACGGCCCTGATCACCCTGTTCGATGCGCGGGGAAGATACATTGATAAACAAGTAAAGCAGCTTTCGCAGGGACCGCAGGAGTGCCGCTTCGAGACTGCCTCGTTAGCAACGGGATCATATTATATTCTTCTGCAAATAGGCTCTAGTATCGAAACCGTCAAACTCATTGTGCAGCATTAGAGACTTTTTGGTGCACCAAGTCGTTACATCGAATCAATTTCAATGAAACGACTACTTCACGCCGAGATTCAGGAGACGCGCTTAAGCGAACCCGAAGCTGCTTCGCCCGATAACCGCTTTCCGCTTATCGCCATCCTCGATAATATCAGGAGCATGTATAACGTCGGCTCGATCTTCCGGACATCCGACGGAGCCAGGATCGAAGCGCTCTATACTGTTGGCTATACTCCGCATCCTCCAAGAAAGGAGATCGAGAAGACGGCACTCGATGCAACAAGAACCATCCCACACCAGCATTTCAAGACAATGGGCGAAGCGATCGCTGCAGCAAAAGAAAAAGGCTTTCGTATTGCGGCTCTTGAAATAACGAATAACACCCGATCGATCTACGATCTTACGGAGCAAGATTTTCCGATGGCACTCATTATCGGCAATGAGATCACCGGTGTCGGCGATGAAGCCCTCTCCGAGTGCGAATTTTCGGTAGCGATTCCGATGCTTGGAGCTAAGCATTCGTTGAATGTGTCAGTTGCTTATGGGGTAGCTCTCTATGAATGCTTGAGAGCCTTTAATGATAGGATAGATTCTTTTAGGCCATAGTCTACTGATGTCATTGCGAGGAGCGAGGGGATTCTCTTTCAAATGTATTACTAGTTGCGAGCGACGAAGCAATCTAAGATCTTTCAGTTTTACCGATTTGTTTATGCTGCCGACAGTTCTTAGATTGCTTCGTCGCTCAGAATTAGTATCGTTTCTGAAGGTGTGATGCTTCGCTCCTCGCAATGACATCGATATAGTTGTCCAAGGGGTAGATTTATCTCTGTCGTCACTTGAACCTCCCTCTGCCCAACCTCGTTAGCATCCGCTAATGGAGCAACTCGTTCGGACGTCGACCATTAAATTGCCACGCTCGGCAAACATCAAGCTTGTCCTGCTTGTCGTTTCTGTGATCGGTGTGGTTGGCGTACTGATTTATAATCACCGTCTTGTTGAAGAATTAAAGACCCGCGAACAGCGCGTGGCTCAATTGCTTGCTTCGGCACTGCGTTATATTCAAAATGCCGAAGACCTTATCGATGCGTCGCTGTATCAGGATGTCGTCGATTACGTTCGTAAGTCCGGAGTGCCGATGATCATTACCGATGCCGATGACGAACCGAGTTTTACGCTGAAAACCTACCAAAAATTCAACATCAATATTCCATTCGATACGACCTTAAGCAAAAAAGAACTGCATGATTATCTAAAGAGCGAAATGCAGCGGATGGATAAATCCTATCCTCCTGAGAAGATCACCTATCGCGATCCTGAAACCGGTAAAGAAGTCGTCAGTAATTATATTCATTATGGCGATAGTGCGATTCTTGCAAAGATCGAGCAATTGCCGTTCATCCAGTTGCTGCTTGCGATGGTTGTGATCATTATTGGCTATTTGAGTTTTGCGTATCTCAAGCGCAGTGAGCAATCGAATATTTGGGTCGGGATGTCGCGCGAAACGGCGCATCAGCTCGGGACGCCGTTATCAAGTTTACTTGGCTGGACTGAGATGCTGCATCTCTCGGCAGCCGATGCCGGCGAAGTTCATAAGATCGCCGATGAAATTTCGAAAGATATCGAACGGCTTAATCGCGTGACGACACGCTTTTCGAAGATCGGCTCGAAACCCGATCTGCATAAGCAAAATGTCGTGTCGGTTGTTTCTGCCGTCATGGGATATCTCGAAGGCCGCATGCCGCGGCTCGGTTCGAGCATTGCATTTTCGCTAGAAACGTCGCACGATGAGATCATGGCAAATGTGAATCGCGAATTATTCGAATGGGTATTAGAAAATCTTATCAAGAATGCGAGCGAAGCGATCGAATCAAAAGGTAGTATTACCGTGAAGATCGAGCAGCATGAGAAAACAATTACGATCGACGTCATCGATACCGGAAAAGGGTTCGACGCCAATAAACGCAAAGAAGTATTTCGCCCGGGCTATAGCACGAAAGCTCGCGGGTGGGGATTAGGCCTAACTCTTGCTAAGCGCATAGTCGATGAATATCATCACGGTCGGTTATCGGTAAAAGATTCAGCTCCCGGAAAAGGCACAACATTTCGTATTAGGCTTACCGCAGTATAAGCACAACCTACCGGAAACACAAATCCACTTTTTTCATAGCCCCGTATTTAGTATTGGAGCCAATGCATTAGAGCCACGGCCGTAACGCTCGAGTTTATGGCACGCATATTGAAGAAGTAATTCATCACTGCCACAGTTTGCTTTCGATTTTTATTAACAAACAAGGGAGACTTATATGAAAAAGATCATCGTATTACTCGCACTGCTTAGTTTCCCCACAATGATGTTCGCTCAAAAAGACACTGTCATCGCCATTGAGAAGGGCCATCATCCGCTCGTGATCAATCCGATGCTCGGACTCACCTATTCGGCGTTTCATGGCGAACCGTCCGGCCTTGAATCCAAAGCCCGCATGGGTTGGATGGTTGGTGTTAACTTTCGATATGGCGACCAGTTATTCTTAGAACCGGGTATTCAGTATGTAATGCTCAATAGTAAATTCCAATCGACCTCTGGGCCGATCATCGATACTGCCACTCTTGGCAACACCGATGTTAACATCCTTCGCATACCGGTCATGCTTGGGGTAAGATTGCTTGATAATGAAAATAAAGACAATCCGATGAATTTCATCGTACACTTTGGTCTCGATTTTGATATTGTTACTTCGATAGAGCAAAGCAATAGAGCTCTGACGAGTGGCGATTTCAAGAGCCCGATCTTAGGTGCAGTTATCGGTGCGGGTATCGACTTCCTTTCATTCACGTTCATGGTCGATTATTCGTATGGCCTGACTCAGGTGTTCCGTGATTCCTATACCCCATACGGCAAAGAACCGAGAGCCGATGCACTGTACTTTACGATCGGTACGAAGTATCAGTTCTAACTTCAGTTGTTAGTTGATAGCTGTTAGTTGGTAGCGCATTTCTTTATCAACTGACAGCTGCCAACTACTAATTAACCGGCCTTAACTTATCTCCTGCAAACTTCGTTTATATCGCCACTTAATTTTACTTGTAGTATTCGTGGCAAAGCAACAATCCGGCGGTGTTCAGACCCTGGAAAAGATCGTCTCTCTGGCTAAGCGCCGGGGTTTTATATTTCAGTCTTCCGAAATTTATGGGGGCCTTAACGGCTGTTGGGATTACGGCCCGCTTGGTGTCGAATTGCTTCGTAATGTAAAGGAAGCGTGGTGGAAGTCGATGACCAGCCACGATAACATCGAAGGCCTCGATGCCTCGATCCTGATGCATCCGAAAGTCTGGGAAGCGTCCGGGCATATCCAGAATTTTTCCGATCCGATGGTCGATTGCCGTTCGTGCAAATCGAGATTCCGAGTCGATCACCTCTTCGGTGAAATGAGCGAGAAGAAATTACAGGCAATCGCGAAGCATTTAGGAACAGAGTATCGCGATAAACCGAAAGAAGAACTGGCCGAACAGTTTCTTGCTGCCTGCGATGCGAAACCGACACTCTTCGAAGAATTAGTTGAAGCAGAGTTAGTGATCTGCCCGAATTGCGGGACGAAGAAATCGCTGACTCCTCCGCGCAATTTTAATCTAATGTTCGAGACGTATGTCGGCCCGGTGAAAGAAGCGGGCAACGAAGTCTATCTTCGTCCTGAAACGGCTCAGGGAATATTTGTTAATGTACTGAATGTGATGCAGGCCTCACGTCAGAAACTTCCGTTCGGTATTGCGCAGATCGGCAAGGCATTTCGTAACGAGATCAATACAAAGAATTTCCTTTTCAGAACTCGCGAGTTCGAGCAGATGGAAATGCAGTACTTTGTCAAGAACGGTACCGACGAGCAATTTTACGAAGAGTGGCGCGAACGCCGATACAATTGGTGGATCACGCTCGGAATGCCGAAGGAAAAATTAAAGCTCAAGCCGCATGAGAAGCTTGCACATTATGCGAAGGCAGCGATTGATATCGAATTCGAATTCCCATTTGGTTTTGGCGAGATCGAGGGCATTCATAATCGTACTAACTTCGATCTCTCGCGTCACGAAGAGTTTTCCGGTAAATCACTTTCGATCCACGATGAAGAGACGAAAGAAAAAAGCGTCCCG
>JADMIO010007440.1_pt1 | contig 13219 bp, 12 predicted proteins | sample 8958161 | NCBI WGS metagenome assembly JADMIO01 (sample SAMN16585339, study PRJNA669376) | soil metagenome | isolation source: Crop rotation soil | place: USA: Cullars Rotation, Alabama | collected 2011 | reverse complement strand
GCGGCGCGGGTCCTGGCCGATGACCGGCGCAAGCGTCAGCTTCGGCAGCAGGCTCTGCAGCAAACCAGCCTGATGCGGGCGCAGCTTCCAGCCTTTGCGGCGGCCATAATGGCGACGGCGGTGGCCGGCTTCGGCCTGGCTCATGGCAAAGCGGCAGCGGGACTCAGAAGGCCCGCTTCAGCTCGGCAGCGAGGTCGACCTTTTCCCATGAGAAGCCGCCTTCCACGTCAGGCGAACGGCCGAAATGGCCGTAAGCGGCGCTGCGGGCATAGATCGGCCGGTTGAGCTGCAGATGCTCGCGGATGCCGCGCGGCTTCAGGCTCATCAACTGCGGCAGGATCTCTTCGAGCTTGGCAGCGTCGACTTTCCCGGTGTCGTGCAGGTCGACATAGAAGGAGAGCGGATCGGACACGCCGATGGCATAGGCGATCTGGATGGTGCAGCGGTCCGCCAGGCCAGCGGCGACGACGTTTTTGGCGAGGTAGCGCGCGGCATAGGCGGCCGAGCGGTCGACCTTGGTCGGGTCCTTGCCGGAAAAGGCGCCACCGCCATGGGGCGCCGCGCCGCCATAGGTGTCGACAATGATTTTGCGGCCGGTAAGGCCGCAGTCCCCATCGGGGCCACCGACGACGAAGGCGCCGGTGGGATTCACGTGCCAGACCGTGCTGGGGTTCACCCAGGCTTCCGGCAAGGCACGGCGGACATAGGGTTCGATCAGCTCGCGGACATGCTTGGATTCCATGCCCGGGTCGAGATGCTGGGTGGAGACGACGATCTGCGTCACCTCGACAGGGCTGCCCTCCTGGTAGCGGACGGTCACCTGGCTCTTGGCGTCGGGGCCGAGGGCCGGCTCCTTGCCGGCGCGGCGGGCTTCGGCCAGGAGCTTGAGGATCAGATGGCTGTAATGGAGCGGGGCCGGCATCAGGCTGTCGGTCTCGCGGCAGGCATAGCCGAACATGATGCCCTGGTCGCCGGCGCCTTCGTCCTTGTTGCCGCTGGCGTCGACGCCCTGGGCGATGTGGGGCGACTGCGCGTGCAGGAGGACTTCGACGCGGGCGCGCTGCCAGTGGAAGCCTTCCTGCTCGTAGCCGATATCACGGATGGCAAAGCGCGCCGTGTCGGTGATGATCTCAGGCGTGATCTCCTTGGGGCCGCGGGTTTCGCCGGCGATCACCACGCGATTGGTGGTGGCAAGGGTTTCGCAGGCGACGCGCAGGTCCTTCGGGTCCCAGCCATATTTCGGGCCGAGGCGGAAAAACGTGTCGACCACCTCGTCGGAGATGCGGTCGCAGACCTTGTCCGGGTGGCCTTCCGAGACGCTTTCGCTGGTGAACAGGTAATTGGCACGGATCATCGCCACCCTCGGGGATCAAGAAGCGCGGCTTTCTGGCAAGGAATCGCCGGGGGGTCAATGAAAAGGCCGGGGCCTGAAAGAACAGGCGATTTAGAGCGGCCGCCGGGTAAGCTTAATCTCAGGCTCCATCGCAGTCGGCCTTGCGCGGGCGTGGTACATCCAGGATCGCAAGCGGCGTAGGCGGGCGTAAGAAGGTGCAGGGCAGCGGAGATGACGCCAGCACTGCCGAGCTCGCGGCCAAAGCGGTCGCGCTGCATCAAAGGGGCGCACTGGCCGAGGCCGAACGGATCTACCGTGCGATCCTGACGCGGGAAGACAGCGCCGCCGTTGGGACGCTGCTGGGCGCGGTGCTGGCGCAAACGGGCCGCTCAGAGGAGGCGATCGGCACGCTGAAACGCGCGCTCGCACGCGATCCGCGACAGCCCTTCGCGTGGAGCGCTCTCGGAAACCTTTTGTTCGAGACCGGCCCCGCCGCCGCGGCGATCGAACCGTACCAGCGCGCGCTGGCGCTGAAGCCGGGCGACGCGGTCCTTGCTTACAATCTGGCAAATGCCCTGCGGGTTGCGGGCCGCCTCGACGAGGCGCTGGCGTCCTACGATGCGGCGATCACCACGCGACCCGCATTCTTCGAGGCCGTTTTCAACAAAGCGATAACGCTGCAGCAGATGGCGCGACCGGCCGAGGCGGAGGCGGTCTACGCAAAAGCCATGGCGCTCCAGCCGACATCGGCGGAATGCCACAACAATCGCGGCAATGTGCTCGGCGAGTTGCAGCGTCACGGCGAGGCGCTGGAGGAATACGAAACCGCCATTGCCCTGAAACCGGACTACGCGGTGGCCTGGAACAATAAGGGCAATGCGTTCAGGACGCTCGGGCGACACGAGGAGGCGCTGGCGAGCTACGCCAAAGCTACGGATATCGATCCGCGCTATGGGGAGGCGCATAACAATCACGGCCTCGCTCTGCTCGAACGGCGGCAACACGTCCAGGCTCTCGCGTGTTTCGAACGCGCCCTCGCCCTCGATCCCGACTCGGCAAGCGCCTACGCGCATCGCGGCGAGGCGCTGCATGCGCTCGGCCAAAACGAAGCCGCGCTGGAGTCTCTTGATCGCGCGCTCGCATTGCAGCCTGACCGCGCCGAGACGCATAGCACGCGCGCGCTCGTTCAGCTCGCGCTGAACCGGAAAACCGAGGCGTTGGCGAGCTGCGAAAAGGCCATCCGGCTGAAGCCGGACTACAGTGCCGCCTACAACAATCGCGGCCTGGCCCTGCATATGCTGCGCCGCTACGGCGAAGCGGTGGAAAGCTACGACCAAGCCATCGCGATCGATTCGCGAAAGCGGTCAGGCAGAGCGCCGCACAGTATACGCCCCGGCCGCGAGAACGGCGCCGTCGCCTACTACAATCGCGGCATTACGCAAAACGAGACGAAGCGTCTGCGTGAAGCTCTGGCCAGCATGGAGAAGGCGGTCGCACTCAATCCCGAGCAGCCCTATGCGCTCGGCGAACTCGCCTTCATCAACATGAGCCTGTGCGAATGGGGGGCTGTTCCGCAATTGACGGCACAGCTCGTCGACGGCATCGCTCGCGGCGCGCCGCTCTCCGCGCCTTTCCCGCTGCTGAGCCTTTCCTGCCCGCCGGAGATCCGCCGCCGTTGTGCGGAAATCTATGTCGCGCGGGAATATCCTCAACGCGCACAAGCTACACAGAGCCAGGATTCGTCGCGCGATCGAATTCGAATTGCGTATGTCTCGGGAAATTTCAATCCGCATCCCGTGGCGCAACTGCTGGCCGGCGTGATCGAAGCTCATGATCGCTCGCGCTTCGAAATTATCGGCGTCTCGCTCACGGCCCCAGACGGAAGCGCCATCCACGAGAGGCTGTCGAAAGCTTTCGACCGCTTCGTCCCAGCTCACGACCTCAGCGACGGCGCGATCGCGAAGCTCCTGCGCGAGCTCGGCGTCGATATCGCGGTCGATTTGATGGGTTTTACCCAGCACGCCAGAACGGGGATCTTCGCCTGCCGTGCCGCGCCCATTCAGGTGAACTATCTTGGATTTGCCGGAACGATGGGCGCACCCTATGTCGACTACATTGTTGCCGACGCGACCGTGATTCCGGTCGGGGACGAAAAGTTCTACGTCGAGAAGATCGTAAGACTGCCGGATACGTATCTGCCGACCGACGGCGGCACGCCGCAGCCGGATCCGGTGCCGACGCGAGCCGAGGCAGGGTTGCCTGACAGCGGATTTGTCTTCTGCTCTTTCAATAACAGTTACAAGCTCTCGCCAGACACATTCGCCCTCTGGATGCGATTGCTGCGCGCGGTCGACGGAAGCGTGCTGTGGCTGACCGGCAGGGTACCTTCCGCAGCCAAGACCCTGGCGAGCTTCGCAGCGGAGCATGGCGTCGATCCCGCGCGTCTCATATTCGCGCCGTTGATGCCGCGCTGGTCAGAACATATGGCGCGGCTGAAATTGGCGGACTTGTTCCTCGACACGCAGCCCTACAATGCCCACACCACCGCGGTGGACGCGCTCTGGGCCGGCGTTCCGGTCCTGACCTGCCTGGGTGACAGCTTTGCGGGCCGCGTGGCCGGCAGCCTGGTGCGCGCAATCGGTATGCCCGAGCTCGTTGCGCCATCGCCGGCCGCGTACGAGGCCCGCGCGGTGTCGCTCGCCAAGGATGCGGGCGAGCTTCAGCGCCTCAAGCAGAAGCTGGCAACGAATCGTGCATCGCATCCGCTGTTCGACACCGAGCGCTATACGCGGCATCTCGAGGCAGCGTTCATTCAAATGCGGCGGCGCGGCGAAGCGGGTGAGCCGCCCGCGCCTTTCAACGTTCGTGCAGACGCCTGAGCGAGCCACTTCGTATCCGACGCGGCCGTGTTAGGCTGTGACTGGGGGGGCAAACCAACCATGACCGATCTCGTCCTCGCTGTGCTGCATCACGTGCTGGTATTCGGGCTCGTAGCCATGTTGGCAAGCGAGCTTGTCCTCATCAGGCCAGGCCTCACGGCTGCGGATGCCGCGCGCGTCGCACGGCTTGACGCAGGCTATGGCGCCAGCGCCGCCCTTATCCTGATCGTCGGGGTCCTGCGCGTCGTCTATGGCGCGAAGGGCGCCGATTACTACACTGCCAATCCCTGGTTCTGGGCCAAGATGTTCAGCTTTGCCGCGGTTGGCGGGCTTTCGGTGGGGCCGACTTTGCGCTTCCTCAGCTGGCGCAAGGCCGGTACGGGCTTCGTGCCGCACGCAGCCGAGGTCACGCGACTGCGCCAGTTTCTCAAGCTGCAATTGCTGCTGGTGGTGGCGATCCTTATTTTCGCGGCGACGATGGCGCGTTACGCGGCGTAAGGCTATCGGCCGTTTTGTGGGGGAAATGTCTTGCATTGCAATCTGATGATCGTTGGCGCGCATGATGGCTCGAAGCTGGACGGCTATATCCGGGATGTTGCGAATATGGGCACCGTGCTCCTGGTCGAGCCGGTCCCATTCCTGTTTGAGCGGCTAAGAGAACGCTTCGGCGGACACCCGAGAATACGGCTCCGGAATTGTGCTGTGTCGACAAAGGACGGCGAGGCGGAATTCACGGCACCGACACAAAGCGCAAATTCCGTCGTTGCCTTTGCCGACCAGCTGGGAAGCCTCTTGCCAGATCATGCCGTCGCGCACGCCTCCGGTATGTCACGGCATCTCGAAGTCATCAGGGTGCAGGCGCTCACCTTCGCGACGCTGATGACCACCGAACAGATCTCCTCGATCGATGTCCTAATGACCGATACCGAAGGCATGGATGCCGAGTTGTTGCCGACATTCCCATTCTCAGCAGTTATGCCGAAGAACATTATTTTCGAATTCAAGCACTCGGATGGCGTGCTGCGGGTGGGCCGCAAGCTCGCCAACCTCCTGATCATGCTCGATGACCTCGACTATCGGGTCTATTGGCATGATCCGGAAAATCTAATGGCAGTGCACAACTCCGGGCAGAACGCCACGCCGTCGGCTATGTCGCGGGCGTGGCACGTTCGTTAAGCCAACCGCTGATAGTCCACCGCGGCACCGTTGCGTAGGATGCGATCTGAGCGACTGAGTGAGGCTGCGGCACCTTGAACAAGGTGAGCAGGTTGAAGCGCGGCATCAGTCCGCGCGTTATTTCACCGGCCTTGTCGTGAAAAAGAAGCTGGCCGCCCCAGTCCGGGCGCCACTCGCGGGTAAAGCCAATGGTATAGGCGGCCCGCCGCAGACCGCCCCCATGGTCGGCGTGCAAGGTGAGAAAATCGCCCGGGCGGTACCAGTAGGCGTTGGCATCGACCCAATCGACGCGCGGATGACCGATGATCTCCTGCCCGAACTCGAAAAATTCCTTCGAATTCAGGAATTGAAAGAGCGCCCACAGGGCGCGGTCACTGCGGCCGGACGTGCCATTCGTGTCGTTCAGCGGAAAAGCCAGATAAACATAGGCGAAACCCTTGTTCGCGCGCGTCAGCAACTGCGCCCAGCGCTGACTGACTTCGTCGCTGCCGAGCTGCGAGAGCTGATGCGGCGTCAGCCGCACCCACGCATCCTTGTCGTCGGAGTATGAAAGCTCCCAGCGCGCGGATTCCTTGAGCGCGGAAGCAAGCTCCTCAGCGAGCGCGGGCTCGAACAGCTCGGGGATCTGAACGAAGCCGTCGCGAGCGAACCGCTCGGCAAAAAGGCGGCGATCCAGCGCAGGGTTGAGCCGCAGAACCGGAGCTACGGCAGGCGCGTCCGGTATTGTTGCCGCCTCAGTCATCCGATGGTCCGACGAAAAGTCCGTATACGCTCGCAAGTCGTAGCCAAGCCGCGATGCTTCCGCAACATTGTGCGGCAGCCTTGCCCATGAGCGCACGCCGGCGCGAGCGCGGCGCGTCTACAAATCGCGAATTAGGCTTAATTCAGATGACGTCAAGCCGCGCCGCCGGCGAAATAGCCGCATCGGCGCCACTCAGAAGCGGCTCAGAAGGAGAAGGGCACGCGCGTCGAGAGACTAAAGTCAGGCGTGTCGTGCGTCAGGCCCGCTCCGACATTGACGACAATCGAGGTGCGCTCGGCCACCGCAAAGGTGGCACCCATATTCAGCGACGCGACATTGGCATCGCTACCGACAATCGTACCCCACGTGCCGCCGGCATTACGGATCTTGCTGTGCTCGACGAAGCGCTGGGTGAAGGAAAAGGACAGGCCCGCGCGCTCATTCACCGCAAACGCAACGCCGGCGCCATATTGGTACGCGTCGCCCTGATCGACATCGCCAGGCTGATTGCCGCGCGCCTCGGAGATGTCTTCGAAATTTTTGGTGAAGTTTCGGAAGTAGCTGACATTGCCGAACACGACGATGGGATCCAGCGTCTTCAAGGCGGAGGCGCCAATGGAGGCGCCCCAGGTACCTGAACCAAGTCCGAGCTTTTCCGGAATGCTCAGATTGTTCTGCGTGCCCGGCACGTCGACGACCTCGATGCCGTACGGGTTGCGTCCCGTCGGCACCTTGCCGCGAACGTTCACGACGATGTCTGGCCGGGTTTGGGTTTCCATGAAAAGGCGATAACTGGCGCCAAAACTGGCATCGCCGATTCCGGAGCCCTGCACTGTCGCCTCGGCAAGACCGGCTGCAGCGCCACCCGCACCGCCGCTCTGGAAGGTCGAGACGCGATGCAGATAGGGGACGTTGGCGTCCACCTGGAGACGATCCGTGATGCCGTAGCGGGCGGTGAAATCTACCGAGAAGACGTTGCCGGAGACCTGATCCAGGCTGATGCGCCCCAGAAAGATCGCGTCGAGCGCCAGGAAGCCGCTGAGATTGAGACGCGCCTGGTCGAAATGGGAATAGGAGAAGCCCGCCTCGAAACTCAGGCGATCTCCGAACAGACCTTGCTCGTGCGCAGTGACCGCTTCGACCGATAAGGGCTTGGCGGGCTCGCGGCGCACGTCTCCTTCGTCGCCCGCTGCAGGCTGACCGACAGCGTTTGCGTCTCCTGCGGCCGGCTGCGCCGCAGCTGTTTGCACGGGCGCGGGACGGGCCGCGCCAGCTTGCGCGGGCGCCGGGGCAGCGGGAGCGGCAGCCGCAGCGGTGACTGGCGCGGGCGCAACCGGCGCGGCGGCTGCCTGAGGAACCGTCAGGCCTTGCGGGGCAATCGTGATTGCCGGTGCGGCAGCCTGCGGCGCTGGTCCAAGACCGCGACCGCGAATGTCCGCCTGACGATCGGCATCGATAACCGGAGCCTCACCGAGGCCAGCTTCGATCGCGTCGAGACGGCTCTGGAGGGCTTCGATCTCCTGCGTGCGCTGCACTTGTTCGGCGCGCAATGCATCCAGTTCCTGGCGGAGCTGCTGCAATGCCGACGGTGCTGTGGCGTCCTGAGCCACGGCTGCGGGAACGGAGGTGACGGCCAGCGCTACGGCTGTGGCAATGATCCGGGAAACGGAAATGGGTTCTCTCCCCAGGTTGGCTGCCGGAGAACCCGGCGCGCCGAATCAGTGTTGACGCGAGTATGTCATAAACCGCACTAGCCGTTCTTGCTCTTGGGCGGCGAGAACAACAGCCAGAGCGTCATCGGGTCGGGCATGCCGGTAACCGTGACGCCCACGGCTGCCTGGAAATTCTCGAAGGACTTCTGGGTGGCGGCGTCATATTGGCCATTCACTTCGCCCTGATAGAGCCGCTGTTTCTTGAGCGCCTCTTGCGCGCGACGGACGACCTCAACCGGGATGTTATAGGTGACACCTTTCGGACCCTTCGCCACGACCGTCAAGATCTCGGACGGAACCTTAAGGCGGTCGGGCTTCAAATTTTCGACCAATTGCTGAACGATGGCAAAGAGCCGCGTGTCGGCGTGCTTTTCACAATAGGCGCCGACAATCACCCCATAAATTTCGGCGGTCTGCCACGGCGTGAGATCGAAAGTGTCCGGGTTATAGCGGTTGGCCGCGGTCAGATAGCCTTCGATCCAGCCGATGAACCGCGCATAAGCGTCCGTCGGCTTGTTTTGTGCCTTGTCGGAGCGCTCGTTGCGCGCAGCCGTAAAGGCAGCGCAGGTCGCATAGCCGGCGCCTTCGATGGCGAATTTGCCATCGGCGCTGTCGGCGCGCACGGATGTGGAAGCCAACGCCACAAAGGCGGCCGCGCAGAGGGCCGCACATACATGCAGTTTGGACACCGGACCCCCCATCTTCAACGCCAACTAGAAGCCCATACCCTTCATCATGGAGAGCGCGTTGTCGAGCGCCGCAGACGACAAAGCCTGAATAGACGGATCGATGCGGATCATAACGTCCACATTGTTCTGCACGACGTTATTATTGCCGAAAAGCTTAACATGTTGTGCGATCTGGCCCGAGCTCGAGCCGTTAATACTCTGCGTGACCAGGCTCGTTCCGTCGGGGCCCTGCATGGAGATACCGATCGAATTGTTCTCCATCTGCAGCTGGATCGCCGAGCCGTCGGAGAACGCTTTCGTCGTCGTGCCATCCAGCAGGATTCCCCCGGTGCCCGGCGTGACGGGATGGATGCTGTCCTCTTCGGAGATCTGAACTCGCATACTGTTGAGGGCCGAATTGTCGTTGCCGCTGATCTCGGTGCTTTGCACCGCACCAGAGACGCTTTTCAGGCCATCGGCGCCGAGCGTGGCACTGAGCGCGCTATCCGGGATGTCGACACTTTCATCCGTGCAGGAATTGCAATTGTGCTCGTAGCCGGCGTGCAAGGTCGCCGTAGGCGTGCCCTTGGTAAAATCGACATCGAGCTGAATCATCGCCGTCATGACGAGCCCGTCGCTGTTCTGCCAGGACGAGTTCAGCTGGACGCCGAAGAAGCGCATCGCTTCGGATTCGAGCAGACGGCCGCGCATGTCGGCCAGCTGCTCATCGGCCACCGGCTTGGCGTTTACGCCCGCGCCGAACACAGACGGCGCCGCAGCGGCAGGTCCCGCGGCGAGGACGCCAACCATCGCGACGCTCAACAGCCATCGCGATCGGCCGGGCCGCGCGTGAGGAATCGGGTTCAGGTTCGGCATAAGAGACCGCCTTAAAAGGTGAATTGGTTGGCGCGGATCAAGCCGAGATCGTAGGCCTCGGCATTGTAGATCGGCGAACGCATCGCGTAGAGCCGGCGTGCCGATAGCGGCTCGGCCGGATGCGCCAGGATATTATTCTCGTCATAATTGTCGCCGAGAATGGCGAAAACGATGTGGTTCCAGGCTTTTTCGAACTCGTCGCGCCACATCAGGCGGTTACCGAGGGCGGGATCGCCGATCTGCACATAGCCGTCACGCGCCTTGCGCAGCACGACGAAATGCTTGTAGCCGCGAATATCAAGCAGAACGATGGCGGGAACGCGCAATTCGTAGAGCGACTCAAACGGGACTTCGTAGCCTTCGCCGCGCATGCCGATTGCCTCGACATAGCGCTTCATGTCGAGCAGCGAAAATCCCTTCGTCCGCACGATATTCTGGTCGGCGACTTTCAGCATATTCACGAGGACCTGGGTCTCGTTGGTGTGCCGGCCATAGGCGTAGTTGAAAATGGTCGCCACGGCGGCAGCGCCGCAGCTGAAATCCGTACCCTGACGGATGAGATCGTGAAACTTGCGTTCCTTGAAGCTCTCGACCTGCTTGTGCGCCATCAAGGCACTCGGCGAGATCGAGCCGAACCAGACGGGTGCGGCGGGAGTCTCCGCAACGGTCACCGGCACTGCCAATTGTTCGTCGGTAGCGGTGAAGGGGTCCGGGGCGGCGGGTGGCGTAGCACAGGCCGACAGCATGCAGACGCCGGCCGTCAGAAGCAGGGCGCCCAGGGACCGCGTACACCTCATGCCGTCTCTCCAAATACGCGAAAGAGAAAGGGAAGCCGCAACGTGCGGCTTCCCTTTTTGGCTACTTAAGCCCCAGGCGACGAAACAGGAGTCGGCGTCGGGGTCGGCGTCGGCGTCGGAGTCGGCGTCGGCGTCGGGGTCGGGGTCGGGGTCGGCGCACCAGCCGGAGCAACCGCGCTCGCGATCGTGAGCGTGTTGATCTGCATGTTGCCCACGCCAGAGGCGAGGTTCACGCCGATGTTGCCGGAAGCGCCAACGAGGGCGGTGCCGATCGTGACGTCGTTGGTCACGTCTTCGACAACGCTATCGTTCCAGCGCGCATCCTGCATGACGGCGGCGTTGGCTTCCGCGAGGTTACCGCCCGTAACGGAGGCGATGACCAGGGCGTTCTTCTGGATGTTGAACGCACCCGCGGCGCCGTTCACGCCGATATTGCCCGTCGCGCCAGCCAACGTCCCGGTACCGAGGGAGACGCTGTTGCTGATGACGGTATTTTCGAGCTCGTACGAGTCCGAAATGTTGCCAGTGGTGGTCGACTCATTGAAGCCGTTGTCGAACAGGTTCTGGAGCGAGAAGCTGCTGGCTTCCGCGCCGCCACTCGGCTGCTGATTACCATTGACGCCGATAAACGGATCGGCGTTGGCGATGACCGCAGCATTTTCCTGCAGGTTGTAGTCGCCCGCAGCCATGTTGAGGCCGATATTGCCCGATGCCGCAGAAGCGGTGTCGGCGCCGGCGGTGACGGTGTTGGTGTACGTCGCCGGATGCGCGCCATTGGCCGTATCGCCGGGAAGCGGCTCTGCGAACACGTCTGGCGGCGTATTGACGTTCTGGTAATCCTCGAACTCGACTTCGTTCTGATGCAGGATCTGCTTGTCGTCGAGATTGGCCTGAGCCAAGGCGTTGGATTCGACGGTGCCCGTGATGGTCACGTTGCCGACGATACCGAAGGTCTTGGTGACATTCAGGTCATAGGACATCGACACGTCGACGTTGTTGTCCCACGACGCGAACATTTCCGTGCTCACACCTTGAGCCGACGCCGTCACTGGGGCCAACAGGGCTCCCAGGGCGACGCCGGCCATCAAAGATTTTTTAAGTTCAAACATTGACCTACTCCTCGTTCTAGTTGCGAGCCACGACGGCTCCTCAATCCACGCCCATAAGTGAGAGCGCGAATACGTTGGCGGAGGAATTCCTCTCGCCGGCCGTCAGGTTGACCTGGACCAGGCCGCTGGCTTCGCTGAAGGCCTGCGGGCCGATATCCGCAGTCTTCAAGCCCTCGTCCGTGTCCGGGTTTCCCGGCGGTTTCACAGAAGCGCGTGTCTGGCTGAGCGCTTCCGCTGCCAAGGTCCGCCCTTCAATTCCGAATGCAATCGCGAACATGTTCGCTTGCTGGTTCTCTGCTCCGGCCGCGCCATTGACCGCGACCGCCCCATTGGCGTCGGCGAAGGCATTGCCGGTGATCGTCGCGCTTTTCGGCCCGGCGACATCCGTCGCCGTGTCGTTGAAGCCGAGATTCTGCGTGACGGTGTTGCCCGCGATCGATGTCGCACTTTGTGCGAGCACGGCGCCATTGGCCTGTTGGTTCAGGGCGCCCGCAGTGGCATTGACCCCGACGACGCCTTGCGCACCGGTAAACGCGTCCCCACCGATATTGAGCGTATCACCCCCGGCCAAAGCGATACCCGGCGCAGCGCCGGCGAAGCAGAGCGCCAGTGCGAGGCTGCGCGCAGCGCCGCCGAGCGACCAAGAGCCGAGGATTTGCTGCGCTTGCATCATCACTGCCCCGGCCGCGTTGCCGCGATGCCCGTTGCGATCGCGCCCGAGAGCGCGCGCATAGCGGTATCGACGGTTCCGACCACCTGGCCCGACACCGATGACCCAAGACCCGAAATGCCAGAGCCTGAACCGGTCAGGGAAGCCGTGGTGTCCGCATCCGGCGTCGCGACCGTCAACGGATGATCGCCGCGGCCGACGGGCGATTCGCCGTTCAGCGGCGACGAGCCGAACACGGCGCCCACCTGGTCATCGTTCAACAAATGCGGGCCGGGAACGTCCTTTACGATCATGTCGCGCTTGTCAGTGTCGACGGCGTTCTTATCGCCGGGAGGAAGGGGCTCGATCGCGCTATGCGGCGGAACTTCGCGCCAAATGACGATTTCGGCCGCGCTTGCAAAAGACGGGACGAATCCCGCCATAAGCGCGACAACAAATCCGCCAAACCGGCCTGCCAATGACATTCAGTATCCTCACGCCTCCGTCGAATCGGAGGCAAAATAATGCAGATTGGCGCAGCCACTGCTGACGCCATCAGTCGGTGATGCCCCAGAGGAGCGCCCCGCCTACAAGCCTATCGAGATGCCGGTTTCGTCAGACACGCGCACGAACCGGTACGCAACTTCACCCCAACCTACCCCTCAACTGTCGCGATCGAAGCCCTTCAGACTTTCATCCCGCGCGCTCACGCAAGGACCGGACCAACGGACAACAGTCGAGAAAAACCACAACCTGAATGCGAGCGACCGCGGACACGGCAGGACAGAACTAATGAGAAGAAAATTAGTGCCCCAAATCGGTCCGGGTTCGCCGGTTTATCCACACTTACTGGCACGCGTTTCTATTCACCCCTTATTAACAGGTTTTGCCGCCACCCGTAATAGATGGGCCCCTCTTTTTTCAGAGAAAAAGACCATATGGTTAATATAGTTCGGCTGTGCGGCAGTACGGTGACACAGTGCTCCAAAACCTAGGCCAAGCCTAAAAAATAGCCGTTTCGCGCAGTGGTGCTCCTTACACGGATGTTATGCGTGCGCGGCGCTTCGATGGAAGCAATCGCGGTGGTCAAAATTCGGCCAGCGAAAACGATCACGATTGCGCGACAGGGGGTGGCGGCGCGGCGACGTAAGAGACGAACTCTTCGTGCTTGCCGGCCGCGTGGCGCGGGAACTCCGAGACGTAGCGGAAGCGGACCTCGCAGGGGAAAGGCAGCGAGGCGGTGACCAGGCGCCGCATTTCCGCCTCCTGTTCAGGCGT
>JADMIO011081530.1_pt1 | contig 13221 bp, 4 predicted proteins | sample 8958161 | NCBI WGS metagenome assembly JADMIO01 (sample SAMN16585339, study PRJNA669376) | soil metagenome | isolation source: Crop rotation soil | place: USA: Cullars Rotation, Alabama | collected 2011 | reverse complement strand
GTGACGACGTAAGCGCCGGCCGCGCCGACGCGCCGGTTGGGGCCGAAGGTGAGGCGCGGCGTCACGCCCGTCTCGAAGTCGTAGAGACCTTCGAGCGCCGTGACCAGCCTCTCGCGGCTCAGGTCTTTCCCGGCGCGTTGCAGCCCCTCGACCAGAACCTTCGCGGCGGCGAGCGCCGAGAGCTGCGCCGCGACGTGGCGCGCGTTGAACTTGTACTTCTCCGCGAGCGCCGTCAGCTCGGCACGGCCTTCGGGCGTCAAGTCGGAAGGTATCGAAGGGAAGGCGAGGAAGACTTTGCCGGCGAAGCCCGCGGGGACGCTCGCGGCCAACTCCCTGCCCGCGAGCACGCCGAGCAGAAGCACGTCCGGCCTCCAACCGGCGGCGTCGGCCTCGCGCATGAAGTCGGCCTCCTCGCCCGCGCCCGTGCCGAGGAAGAGGACGACGCCCGCGCCCTTCAGGCTCTTCAAAGCGGCCTGCGCGTCGAACTTCCCGCGCTCGTACGTGTGCTTGCGCAACGCGCCGCAACCGGCGCGCCTGCACTGCTCTTCGAAAGCCGCCGCGGCCGCCTCGTGAATCTCTCCGGACGCGTAGACGACTGCGACGCTCGCATCTTTAACGGGCCGCTTCTGCGCCTCGAAGTTGACGAGCGCGCGCGCCTGCTCGGCCACGCCCGCCAGCAGGTAGAAGGTGTAGCGGTTGTCGGCCGCGGCCTGCGGCTGAAGCGTCGAGGGGCCGACGAGCGGGACTTCCAGCTCGCGCGTCAGCGCGGCGAGTTCTTTGTCGGCGCCCGCGCTCAACCCGCCGACCAGCGCGAACGCCTGCTCGTCCGCGACGAGCCGGCGCGCGGCAGCAGCGGCCGAGGCCGCGTCGCCCTGCGTGTCTGCGACGCGCAGCTCGACCTTGCGGTTGTAGACTCCGCCCCTCGCGTTCAGCTCCGCGAAGTAGGCCGTGAGCACGTCGCGCATCGCCGCGCCCGTCTCGGCCAGCGGGCCTTTAGACGGCACGAGCGTCCCGACGCGGATCGCGTCTTCCGTCAGGCCGGGGTCGCGGTCGTGCTCGATGGCCTTGAGGTAGGCGAGCAGGTCGGCCACGTCCTCCGCCGACATCCTGAAGCGCGGCATCGCCGTCAGCATCGTGTTCCCCGAAGGGTCTACGCCCTCCGAGACGGCCCGCGCGAACGAAGCCTCCGTGAACGGGCCGTGCTTGCGCCCGGTCGGGTGCGTGTGGCCGTAGGGCTTCGTGAGGTTCGCCCACGTCAGGTCGCCCGCGGTCACGCCGCCCTCGGTCTTCCCTTCGCCGCGCGTGCCGTGGCAGCCGGCGCAGGTGACGGTAGAGGCAGGCACGTCGAGTTCGCCGACGGTGGCGCCGATCTCCCGGCCCGAAGGGCTCTCGCCTCGCAGGTAGATGGCGCGCCCGCGCCGCTCCTGCGGCGTGAGTGTGCGCGCGGCTTCCGACGGCTTCGACGGTTGCTCGGCAGGCTTCGAGACTTGAGCGCGCGTCGGCGAAGAGTCGGGCGCGGCGAGCAGCACGAACGCCGCCAGCGCGAGCGCGCACAGGGCGGCGGCGTAGAGTCTGAGATTGTCTGTTCTCATCAAAAGGGAGCGGCGTGTCTAATCTTTAAGGTCGGGCCGCGGCTACTTCGATTCGCCCTTGTCGTCGGCGACGCTCTCGACGAGCTGCAACAGCTCGGCGGGGCGCGCCAGCCCGAAGGCTTTCTTCCAGAGGCCGGTCGCTTCGTTGCCGATGATGATGACGGTCGTGTGGTCTTGCTTATCCTCGACGTACTGCCCGATCTTGTAAAGCGCCCAGTCCACGTTCTCCTTCTTCCCCGTCAGGAATGTCCAGCCGGGGCCGGCGTGAAACTTCTGCGCGTACTCCTTCAGGCGCGGCGGCGTGTCGGTCAGAGGGTCAACCGAGATGGAGACGAGGAACACGTCTTTCCCCACGCGCGCGCCCAGAGCCTCCTGAAGCTTCTCGATGTTCCGGTTCATCGGCGGGCACACCGAGGTGCAGGTGGTGAAGAAGGCGTTGATGACGACCGTCCTGCCCTTGAGCACGTCGCTGTAGAAGCGAACCTTGCGCCCGTCCTGATCCACGAGTTCCACGTCCGAGAAATACTTCTGCTCGGCCGTCGGCTCGGCCTTCGTCTCCGCCTTCGGCTGGCCCATGTGGTGGCCGGCGTGCGGGTCTTGCGTCTGCGCGGGCGCGGGCGGCGGCGCCGCGGTCTGCGCCGAGGCGGCGGCCGTCGCCGCGACGCAGAGTAGAACGGAGGACAGCGTTCTCTTCATGGACATCATCGCGTTGACTCCTTCGCGTCGGAATCCGCCGGCTGTTCGAGGCGGCCGGCGGCCGCGTCTTCGATAAGCTTGACGAGCGTGGCGGGGCGCGCGAGCCCGTAGGTGCGCGTCCACTGGCGCGCGGCGTCGTTGCCGACGAGGACTGTCGGCGTGTGCTGGGCCGGGCTCGCCGTCGCCGCGCCGAGCGCGCGCAGCAGTTCGTCCACCTGTGGCTTCGCGCCCGTGACGAGCGTCCAGCCCGGCCCAGCCTTGAACTTCTCGCCCCAAGCCTTCAAGCGCTCGGGCGTGTCGGTCGCCGGGTCAACCGAGATCGAGATGAGCTGCACGTCGCGCCCCGAGCGCTCGCCCAAGTCCTTCTGGACTCGCGCGAAGGTCGCGCCCAGAGGCGGGCAGATGGTCGTGCAGGTGGTGAAGATGAACTGGACGGCGACCGTCTTGCCCTTGACGAGGTCTGTGTAGAAGCGAACCTTGCGCCCGTCCTGATCTAACAGCTCCACGTCCGGGATGTTCGTCCCCACGGTCGCGCGCCCGGCGCCCGACGACACGTCGGGCGGAGCGCCGGCCGCCTCTTTCAACGCCGCGTCGGCGTGCTCGTCCGGCTCACTCTGCGCGACGGGGCGCAAGTCCATCCCGCACTTCGGACACCTGCCCGCGGCCTTCGACTTCACCTCGGGGTGCATCGGGCACGAGTAGGTGACGACCTTCGACGCCTTCGCGCCGGCCGGGCTCGTCTGCGCCGCGCGCCCCGCCTTCTGCCGCGCGCTTGCGGGCGAGGCGGCGCAGGCGAAGACCACGCAGGCAAGCGCGGCGAGCGCGGCGTTGACGGCGTGCGGCCCCGTGGCGGCGGCCCTCATCTTCTTCATCACTCTTCCCTCCTTTTAAATCCGCGCGGGGCGCCGTCGGACGCGGCGCCCCATCTTAGTGGACGCTCAGTCGCATTGGAAGTCCGAGATCAGCAGCGAGAAGGCGCGGACGTTCCCGCTGTCCCAGGAGTAGTTGTCGTGGACGTGCAAGACCCAAGTGCCGTTCGGGTTCTCGCCGTCGAACGCCGAGAGCGGCCGCGCGGGCTTGAAGGTGCCCGTGAACGGCGGCGAGCCGTCGAGGTACCCGCTCGCCTCGTCGTCGTAGAGCGTCTGGCAGAGGTTGTTGTAGTTGCCCATCTCCTGATCGTAGAGCAGGACGGTCGTGCCCCGCGGCGAGGTGAGCGTGATGGTCAGGTCGCCGAGCCAAGTGTGGTCGAGGCCGACGGTCGTCGCCCCGTCGGCGTCGGTGCAGGCCGAGCCGTCGAAGCGGAAGTTGAGGTCGCGCACGTTGCCCGTGAAGCCGCTGACGGCGACGGGAATGTTGACGCCCGCCACGTCGCCGTCCGGGATGGCGACGGCCGGGCCGGTGTAGCTGATGGTCGTGTAGTTGTTGTCGGGCTGGCCGGTCTGCACGTCGAAGTCGAACGGCCTGTCGAGCTGCGTGCTGCCGCGCGTGAAGTGGAGCGTCAGCGTGAAGTGAACCAGCTCCCCGCACGCGACGGTGCTCGCGAGGCTGAAGGCGAAGGGCGTCGCGTTGGTGGCGCTCGCGCCGGGCGCGAGGTCGGCGTAAGACGACGAGGAGGTCGTCACGCTGACGCCCGCCGTCGAAGTGGTCAGCGTGGCCGTGACGTTCTTCGCCGGGCCGTCGCCGTTGTTCACGAACTGCACGCTGACGGTGCCGCCCTCGCCCGGCTCGACGTAGGCGTCGGCGTCGCCGCCCGAGGCCGCGGGCGTGACGGCGCCGCGCGCGAGGATGGGTATCGCCGAGGGCGGCGTCAGCAGGTGCTGCCAGTTCGGGTAGTCGCCGTCGGCGTCATCGCCCGAGGCGATGACCGTCTTCCCCGTGCCGTCGGCGTTCATGACGAAGATGGAGGAGCCGCTGGTGAAGTCGTAGCCGCGTGCGACGAAGCCCGTCCCGTCGGGTCTCCAGTCGGGGTGTATCTCCGTGTCGGAGGTCGTGGCGGTGACGTTGGTCTCGCCGGTCGCGTCGGCGTTGGCGGCGTAAATGTCCATGTTGCCCGACGCCGGGTAGGTGGCGAAGGCGAGCTTCGACATGTCCGGCGCCCAAGTGATGCCGTAGGTGCCGCGCAGCTCCGAGAGGTTGAAGAGCGCCTGATTAGTCCCGTCGGCGTTCATCGTCCAATACCTGTAGGTCGAGGAGGCGCGGCTGCTGCCGAAGGCAATCTTCGTCCCGTCGGGCGACCAGACGGGGTAATAGTCGTAGTCGTAGTCGTTGTTGTTGGTGAGCCGCGTCTGGTTCGTGCCGTCGGCGTTCATGACGTAGATTTCGGAGTTGTTCTCGCCGTGGCGCATGGCTGTGAAGACGAGCTTCGAGCCGTCGGGCGACCAGTGTGGGTCGTAGTCGTCGGTGGTGTTGTTCGTCAGACGCGTCTGCGCGCCGCCGTCGGCGTCCATGACGTAGATTTCGGCGTTGCCGTCGCGGTAGCTGTGGAAGGCGATCTTGGTGCCGTCGGGCGACCAGACAGGGTCTTCGTCGTTGGCGGGGTCATCGGTGAGCCAGACCTTGCCCGTGCCGTCCGGGTTCATGACGCGGATGTCGTTGTTGTTGTCGCGCCATGCGTAGTAGACGATCTTGCCGTTGATGCCGCCGTAGAGGAGTTTGTCGGGCGAGCCCGTGCCGGCCGACTGCACGCGGCCGGGGCTGGCGTTTCCGGCGAGCGCCTCGGCGACGGCCGCGGGCGTCTCCGACGTGTGGCCGGCGAGGTAGCGCGCGGCCACGCCAGCCGCGAAGGCCGCCGCCTGCGAGGTGCCCGACATCGTGTCCGTCGCCGTGTCGCTCGACCACGTCGCCGAGACTATACCGACGCCCGGCGCGAAGAGGTCTACGGCAGAGCCGAAGTTCGACGTGGTCGCGCGCGTGTCGAACTGGTCTACGGCGCCGACGGTTATCGCCTCCGCGACGCGCCCGGGCGAGCGAGTGCCCGCGCTCAGGTTGTTGTTGCCCGCGGCGACTACGGCCGTCACGCCGCTCGTAATCAGGCCGCTCACGGCGCTGTCGAGCGTGGTGTTGCCGGAGGTGCTGACGGCCAGCGTCGCCACGGAAGGGCCGGAGTGGTTGGCCGCGACCCAGTCAATGCCGGCGACGATCTGCGAGAGGCTGCCGGTGTTCGAGCAGTTGAGCACGCGCACCGCCTTCAGGCTCGCGCCCTTGGCGACGCCGTAGGTCGAGCCGCCGACGATGCCGGCGACGTGCGTGCCGTGTCCGAAGCAGTCCTGCCCGTTCTGCCCGTCGCCCACGCCGTCGTATGCGACCGACGCGCGCCCGCCGAACTCCTGATGCGTCGTGCGTATGCCGCTGTCTATGACGTAGACGTTCACGCCCGAGCCCGTGTGGTCGTAGACGTACTTCGAGTCGAGCGTGAGGTCGCGCTGGTCTATGCGGTCGAGCCCGGCGGGCGCGCTCGCCTGCGTGTGTATGCTCGCGCCCTCGACCTCGGCGTCCTCCTCGACGTAGGCGACGTGCGGGCGGCGGCTGAGCGCCTCGGCCGCCGCCTCGTTCATCTCGACGGAGAAGCCGCGCAGCGCGTGCTCGTAGACGAAGCCGAGCCTGCCGCCGTGCGCCATCGAGAGGCCGACGGCAGCCCGCGCGACTCCGGCCGCGGGCACGTCGTCCTCGAAGACGACGACGTAATGGCCTCTTATCGCCCTCTCGTTACGTCGGAACTTGTCCGGCCCCTGCGCGCCCGTGTGGCGGGGCGCGTACGTGAGAACGCAGAACGCCGCGGCGAGCAGCGTGACGGCGACGGCCCTCTTCATGGTCTACCCCCTTGGATGGCGAAGCTTCCCTTTGAGCGCGAGGGGCGCGGCCGGGGGAGGGCGGCGCCCTTCGTCGAGAGTGGCGGCGTTACTTACTTGGGCGCGACGGGGACGGTCGTGTAAGCGAGGTCGTTGAAGTTGACGCCGCGCGAGTGGACGCGGAGCATGATGTAGTAGAGCCCATCGCGCGGGAAGACCTGCGTCGCCTCGTAGACGCCCTTGCCCAACTCCTTCGCCCACTGGCGCTGCTGCCAGACGCCCGGCGGCTCGAAGGCCAAGACCTGCACGTCGCCGAGCCCCGCGACCGGCTGCTTCGTGACCGCGTCGAGAATCGTGAACGTCAGCTTCGCCGGCTCGCCCGCCTTGAACGTCTGACCCTTGAAGGCGGCCTCGACCGAGATGGTCGGGCCGGCGTTTCTCTCCGCCGGGTTCGCGGACTCGGCGATCTTCACGTCGAAGCACTTGAACATCCGCAACTGCTCGACGAGGACGGGCACGTCGAAGGCGCCGGCCTGCGGCAGCCTGAGAGGCGTCGAGTAGACGCCCGGCCCGACTTCAGCGAGGCTGCGGTCGAGCACCAGCAGCGCGCGCGGCCGCCGCTTGTAGTTCGAGAACGTGCCCATCGGCGCCATCAACCCCTCGGTGTAATAGAAGATGGACTGGTCGGCCGTGCTCGCCACCATGACGGAATTGCCTTCGGGCGTCGGCGCGATCATTGACGAGACGCCGATGTCGTCGGGGAAGGCGCTGGCGGGCGTCGTGCCGGCCTGTATGTCCACGGGCGCGAGGCGGCCCGTGTCGAGTTCTTTCAGCTCGATGAGCGTGAACTTTTCGGAGCCCGTCCCGCGCACGTAGGCGTAGCGGTCTGTGAACGTCACTTGGTCGGGCTCCTTCGTCACGCGCGTCGGGGCCGTCAGCGAGTTGGTCGAGGCGTCGAGGACGGCGACGGTGCTCTGCGGCTGGTTGACGACGAAGCCGAAGCGCCCAGAGGGTTCGAAGCGCAGCGCGACGACGCCGCGCGCGGAGGCGACGGTCTTGACGACCGCCTGCTTCGACGGGTCAATCGCGCTGATGGTGCCGCCGTTGACGGCCGCGACGTAGACGAGCCGGCCCATGCGGCTGTAGGCGATGGGGCCGGGCGTCTTCCCCGTTTCGATGTCCGCGACCTTCGCCAGCGTCCGCGCGTCAATGACCGAGACGGTGTCCGAGGCGCTGTTCGAGACGTAGGCGAAGCGGCTGTCGTCGGTGAAGGCGATGCTGTGAATCCCGCGGCCGACTTCGACGGTCTGCGCGAGTTTGTTCGTGCGCGTGTCTATGACGGCGACCTGCGGCGTGTCGTCGAGCGAGACCCAGACGTAGCGGCCGTCGGGCTGGAGCGCGACGCGGCGGGGCCGCGCGGCGCCGCCGACGGTAATCATGCCGGTGAGCTTGCGCGTCGCCGTGTCTATGACGGCGATTGATGACTGCTCGGGTATGGTCACGTAGAGCCAGTTCTTGTCGGCCGAGAGCGTCCAGTCGGCGCCCGCGCCGGGCAGGACGACGATTGATTCGAGCTTGGTGATGTTGAAGGAGACCTGCGGGTTGATGAAGGTGATGGTCTTGTCGTGGTTGAGCGTGAGCAGCGTGTAGCCGTTCAAGTCCACGTCGGCGCGCTCGCTGAGCAGGCCGCCGAGCAGCGTCGTGATCTTGCTCTTACACTGCGTCTCGTTCGCCTCGCCTGCGGCGGCGCGCGAGCTGATCCACGCGTTCGGGTGGTAGCCCCTGAGCGGCTCGCCCGTGCGCGCGTCGGTCAGGCGGAAGGTGGCGACGGCGTTCGCGCCCGCGACGAGGCCGGCGTCCTTAGACGCGTCCTCGGGGTTCGACCTGAGCGAGAACTCGACGGCGACGCCGTCCTTCTCGAAGCGCTCAGAGACGGACGAGGGCGCGGGCGTCGCCGGCGCCGCTTTGGCGTTCGCGCCGGACGCTTTCGACGCCGCGGCGGCTTTGGCGGCGGCGGCCGCTTCCTCCTTCGCGGCGCTGTTCGGCCCGCCTATCTGCGCCGGCGCGGCCGGGGCCGCGAGGCAGACAAGCGCGAGCGCGGCGGCGAGGGTCTTCGTTCTTTCCTTCGTGCGTGTGACTTTGGCGGGCATCGAATGACTCCTTAAGTAATGGATAAGGGCGGCTGCGGATAAGGCCGGCCCGAAGCCGGGAGCGCGGGCGTTGCCGCTCGCGCCCCCGGCTGGGAGCCGCGTTGAAGTCACTTCAAGTCGCTTACGGGCCGACGCGGAAGATGCCCCACAGTCCGTTTGTGAACTGATAGCTCTCCTGCGTGCGGTAGAGGTAGTCGCCCTGCACGCGGAACGGCCCGCCCGCGCCGGTCGGCAGCACGATGTTCCAGTGCCGGCGGGCTCTGCGACCCGATGTTCATGGACATCGGTTCAGGGTCAATGCCGGGCCGCCAGATGACGGTCGAGTTGTTGACCCAAGCCTCGTGGAACCACGAGTGGCCGAAGATGGTGAAGCCGTGCTGGCGCGGGTGCCCCGTCGGCTCGTTGACCCGGAAGCGCACCTTCGAGCCGACGTGGGCCGAGAAGATGGGCGTCTGGGGCGCGCTGTAGACGGAGCGCAGCACCTGCGTCTGGTTGACGTTGTTGAGGAGCAGCGGCACGTCCGTGAACGGAGGCGTCGTCTCCTTCATCTGCGGCAGGAAGCCGAGCCGCGCCCAGATCGGGTCGGTTCGGTAGTTGAACGCCTTCATGCCGGAGTCTTCCGAGTCTTCGTCCGCGATGTAGTTGCGGATCGGAGTCCCGTCCGAAGCCTGTATGTTGAGGTCGTCCTGATACATGAGGACGAACTCGCGGAAGACGTTCGTGCCGGCCACCACGTCGGCCGTGGCGGTGGAGTTAGGCTCCGGGAACGTCCACGTCGCGCCCTGCGGCTCGATGATGAGCGTGCCGATGGCGCCGTGCGACCCGTGCTTCATGATGTCGCCGTAGTCCGTCAGGTTGATGGTGCCGTACTCGATGGGCGTCGCGGTGCGCACGCCGTTCGGCTGCACGTCAACGCGGCCGGCGTACCAGCGGTAGTGCTCGATGCCGCCGGGCGCGACCGTCTGCCGGTCGTTGACGCCGACGTTGGCGCCGTCGCTCGTGCGCACGTCGTAGGCGACGAGCTGCGGGTGCAGGCTCACCTCGTTCGACGGTCTGATCTGGTTCAGGTTGAAGTGGTTGATCAGAGGCGGCATGAAGTTCCAGCCCGGCGGGTTGGGCAACTCGCTAGGCAGGTTGTTCTTCAGGTGGACGTTGATGCAGTCGCCCGCGTTCGCGCGAAGGATCAACGGCTCAAGCTTCTTCGTCCCCGCCTGCACCGGCGCGACGTTGTCGTGCTCGATGAAGACGATGCCGGCCGGGTCTTTGAGGCCGAAGGTGTCGTTGTAGGGTATGCCGTTCGCGCCCTTGAGCGCGGTGGCGAGCCAAGCCTCGACGTTGTACTGCTTCTGCGGCGCGCCCGCCGGGCAGAAGTCCGTGCGGAGGCCGGGGTCGCTGCTCGAAATCGTGCCGTTCAGGTTGGCCGGCAGCGGTTGCAGGCCGGGGCGCGTGCCTCGGTACTCGCGCATGATGCCCCACATGCCGTTCCAGAGGTTGTCGGTGGCGCCGCTCCCGTAGAGGAAGTCGGCCGTGGACGGGTTGCCGCCGCGGACGTTGCCGACGGCCGGGATGGGCGGCAGCTCGAACTCGAAGTGCTCCGAGATGCCGATGGCCTGCCCGTTGTAGTAGCCCGAGTTCGGAACCGAAGGCTCATGCAGCCAGCGCCCGCCGTGGAGCGTAAAGACGTGCTGCTCCTCCTGCGCGCCCTGTATCAAGCGCACCTGCACCTTGTCGCCCTCGTAGCCTTCCAGCAGCGGCGTGAACGGGTCTTGGCCGTGGACGGTCGTGCTGAAGACGTTCGACATGTCGCCGCGCGCGTCAGTCCACTGGGCGTTCGTGGACGGGTTGCGTATGCGCAGCGGAATGGGTTCGTTGCGGTAGTTAATCAGCTCCGTGCCGGGGTCTGCCGCCGAGATGGATTCCGGCTGCGGGTGATCCAAATCTACCTCGACCGCGATCGGCAGCGGGACTAGCTCGCGCGCGGGCGGGTTGACCGGCAGCAGGTCGGGGCGGTAGACGAGCGCGAAGTCGGCGAAGGCGAGGTTGAACTCGCGGTAGCTCGGCGACTGGTCGAAGGTCTCCGCCGTGTCGTAGATGATGTTGGCCTTGAACGAGGTCGGGCCGCCGTCGGGGCGCCCCGAGATGCCGTAGTCGGGGAAGTTCCCCAAATAGCTGCCGTCGAACGCCTGCCACAGAGAGTCGGTCGGCTCGACGACGAGCGCCGCGTACATGCCGTGGTGCTGGTGCGAGCTGGGGCCGAAGTGGTCGTGCGTAAAGACGGTGCGGATGGTGCGGTCTTCGCCCGCGCGGTTGACGAGCGGGTCGGCCCACCAGCGCTGCGTGGTCGTCTGCGCGCCGACCCACTTGTTGTCGGGGCCGGGGCCGAAGTTCGGGTGCGTCTTGGCGGTCAGGATTTGCGAGCCGCCGATTGACTGCTGGTAGGCGTTGTTGGCCGCGATGCGCTCGCGCACCTCGTCGGCCGTGAAAGTGCCGTCCTCGTAGTTCCAGCCGTTGCCCGCGCCGTCCGACGCGGTCACGTCGAACTTCACGAGGTGGATGTGCTGGCCCATGGTGTCGGTCGGCGTGAATATCTGGAAGTCGTCGAGGTTGAGCACGTTCGGGATCAGGTTCGTCGCCTTGAAGACGATGCACTCGCCCGAGTTGGCGCGGAAGAAGAGCGGTTCGGGCGCGCGCGTCCCGTTCAGAGTCGGCGTCACGTCCTGCTCAAGCACGGCGATGCGCGCCTGCCGGTCGTGCCAGCCGGCGCGGTTGACCGTCATGTCGAACTGGATGTAGGCCGCTCGGTAGTTGCGCGTCTGCACTTCGCGGTCGAAGCCGTTGCCGTCGCGGAACGTGTCCGGGCACGGGTCTGCGTAGGGCGCGCCCGGCTTCGGCGGGCGGCCGTTGACGTAGAAGGGCCCGGCCACGCCCGCGGACGTGTAGGACGGGTATTGCGCGCCCGGCCACGGCGTCACGGGCGGGTTGAGAGGCTTGTTCGCGGGCGTGCCGCCCGGTCGTAGCCCCGCGTGGAACTGCTCCGCGATGACCTCCTCGGGCGTGCCGTTGGGCGGCAGCAGTTGGATGTTGGCCGAAGTCAGCTTGCGCGCGAACGCCAACAGGTTCGGGTCTGTGTTCTGGGTGCGGACGCGGTTCGCCACCGGGTCGGCGAGCAGCGCCGGGTCAATGGCCGCCGGGCCGTCAACCGCGACCGCCGAGACGATGCGGTGGCGCGGCAGGCCGCCGTCCCAATCTATGTCGAAGGGCGCCTGCGGCTGTCGGTGCCCGGCCTGCGCGGCGATGTAGAACGGGTAGCCCTTGAAGTCTCCCGTCGGCATCGGCGGCATCGGGCGGCCCGGGATCGGGATGACGGCCGGGTTGGGCGTGCCGCCGGCGATCTCGCCGTCGGGAAGGTTGCGGTCGGCCGTGCCCTGCTCGAACACGTCGTGGTTGCGCCAGAGCTCCCACATCCCCTGCGCGAAGTGCGGGTAGAGGTGGCAGTGGAAGATGGCGTCGCCCGGGTTGATGTTGCGGTTGCCCGAGCCGCCGTAGTTGATCTCGTACGTGAACGAGCCGCCGGGGCTGATGGTCTGCGAGTCGAGATACGTCGAGCCGTCTTCGCGCGGCTCGTGCAGCCACTGGTGCGCGTGCAGGTGGAAGACGTGCGTCTCCTTCGGCCCGGCGTGGACGTTGCGGAAGCGCACGGGGTCGTTCAGGTAAGAGTGGTGGACGTTGGACGGGTCGTCGGGGAAGAGCACTTCGGAGACGACGCCGCTGCTGTTCTTGCGGACGACCATCGCCGGGTCGCCGTTCGGCCAGGACTCAAGGAAGAACTCCTCGAACTTGCACTCCTTGCAGTTCTTCGCCGGGCCGACGTTCTTGCGGTTGGCGAGCACGGGCGCGCCCAGGCTGCCCGAGCCGTAGTTGATGGCGAAGCCGTCGCGCACGCCGTGGAAGAGCGGCTGTTCCATCTCGGGAAAAGCCTGCACGGTCTTGGCCTCGTCGTGGAAGACGACCGAGAACTCGCGGAACGGCTGGCCGCAGGTGCCCGAGGGCGGAGCCTGCGAGCAGTCCTCGGTGAAGTCGGTGATGATGGCGTTGAGGTCTGTGTGGACTATCGCGTTGCCCTGAAGGATGTTCAGGATGGGCGAGCCCGCGAAGGGGTGGCCTACGGGGTAGACCGCCTCGTAGTTGATCTTCGGCGTCCCGTTCGGGTTCTCGCCGATCTTGACCATCTGAAGCTCGGCGGCGGTCACCTGCGAGCGGTACCACTTGGCGCCCGCCGGCTCGACGTTGACCTCGCCGAAGAGGCCGAGGTCGAGCTGGCCGCCGTCGCCCTCGCCGCCCGCCACCGTCCCCATCGAGTAGATGAGGTACTGGCCCTGCTTGCGCGCGTACCACTTGTAGGTGACGGCCGGGCCGTTCGGGTAGGCGAGCGAGTCGGGGTTGTTGCCGACGCTCGCGCCGTCGTCCGCGATTGAGTTCACGTACTCAAGCCCGTTGGCGTGAATCGAGGCCGCGCGCGTTATCGGCTCGTCTTCGGGCCTGAGCTTCTGCGGCTCGTTGGTGTAGGTCTGCGTCGGCGGCTGGTTGGTAAAGTTGATGTCGTCAACGTCGTTGCGGTCGGGCGTCAGAAGGTTCTGGAACGTGACCTGTAGACAGTCGCCGACGTTGGCGCGCAGCACAATCGGCCGCGGCCGCTTGTCGGGCCTGAGCTGGACGTTGCCGGCCACAAAGTCGCCCGCGGAGTTTATCTTCACGACGTCGCGCCGCAGCGCGTACATCATGCCCGCAGGGTTGAAGGCCCCGAAGCGGTTGTAGGTGTAGACCTGGTCGAAGGCGACCACGTCGGCCGTGATGGTTCTGTTGCAGGTGGGCGTCGCCTGCGGCAAAGGCGCCGCGGCCGGCGCGGCCGGCAGGAGCGACGCGGCGACCAGCGCCGAGCGGTCGGTCGCCGCGGGCAGCGCCTCGGCCGCCGACGCCGCGCCGGACTCGGAAGCC
>JADMIO011000850.1_pt1 | contig 13221 bp, 12 predicted proteins | sample 8958161 | NCBI WGS metagenome assembly JADMIO01 (sample SAMN16585339, study PRJNA669376) | soil metagenome | isolation source: Crop rotation soil | place: USA: Cullars Rotation, Alabama | collected 2011 | reverse complement strand
CGCGACAACTTGTCCACGTGGAATTCTAAGCTTAGGATCCCAATGTGCTGGAAAGCTCGAGCTGTCGCGCCGCGGGGTGGGACGCACGTTCCAGACGCTGCAGGTGTTCGGCAAGCTGTCGGTGCGCGACAACCTGATCGCCGCCGCGCAGGAGTTCGAGGGCTCGCTGCCGCGTCGCCTGTTCGCGCAGCCCGACGCCGGGCTCGGCAGCCGCGCCGACGAGATGATCGAGCTCTTCCGCCTCACGCACGTGGCTCACGCGCTCGCCGGCACGCTGTCGTACGGACAGCAGAAGCTGATCGACATCGCGATGGCATTCATGGCGAAACCAGGACTCGTGCTGCTCGACGAGCCTTGCGCGGGCGTGAACCCGAGCCTCGTCGATCAGCTGCGCGAGCTTCTGGGAGAGCTCAACAGGACCCAGGGCGGAAGCTTCGTCGTCATCGAGCACAACATGGACTTCGTGATGAGGCTCTGCCCGCACGTGATCTGCATGGTCGAGGGCAAGGTGCTGGCCGAGGGTCCGCCGGCCGAGGTGCAGGCGAACCGGCAGGTGCTCGAGGCGTATCTCGGAAATTAGCGCCCGCGAATGGCCGAAAAAATCATCGAGTTCGACAAGGTCGTGGCGGGCTATTCGCCAAGCCTCACGATCCTGAACGAGATCACGCTCGATGCGCGGAGGGGCGAGATCACGCTGCTGATCGGTCCGAACGGCGCGGGGAAGTCGACCGTGCTGAAGACGCTGTTCGGACTTCTCGTTCCCCGCTCCGGCGAAGTGCGGTTCGAGGGCAAACCCATCAACGGCAGGACGCCAAGGCAACTGCTTGCCGACGGCATCGCCTTCGTCCCGCAGGGCCGCAACCTGTTCGGCTCGCTCTCCGTCCGGCACAACCTGGAGCTCGGCGGCATCACGCTGCCGCGGCCCGAGCTCCCGGCCCGCATCGAGGAGGCGCTCGCCCGCTTCCCGCGCATCCGCGAGCGCATCGACAACCAGGCGTCGACGATGTCGGGCGGCGAGCAGAAGCAACTGGAGATCAGCCGCGCGCTTTTGTTGCGCCCGCGGGTGCTCCTGATCGACGAGCCGTCGATCGGGCTCTCGCCGAAGCTCGTCCAGGACGTGATGACGCTGCTGCGAACGCTGGCCGATGGCGGCACGACCGTGCTGATGGTCGAGCAGAACGTGCGCACGGCGCTCAAGTACTCGAACCGCGCGCTCGTGCTGGAGATGGGACGCCTGGCGCTCGACCGGCCGGCGTCGGAGCTTCTCCACGAGCCCGATCTCAACCGCCTGTTCCTCGGCGGACACGCCGCGGCGCGGAGCGCGTCGCCTGCATGATCGGGGAACGGGCGAGGCGCTGGGCAGGTCCGATGACGGAGGAAGGAACCGCATGAACGAAGCATTCATCTGCGATGCCGTGCGCACGCCCATCGGCCGCTACGGCGGCGCGCTCGCGACCCTGCGCACCGACGACCTCGCCGCGTTGCCGATTCGCGCGCTGATGGAACGCAACGCGACGGTAGACTGGACCGCGGCCGACGATGTGATCTACGGTTGCGCGAACCAGGCCGGGGAGGACAACCGCAACGTCGGGCGAATGGCCGCGCTCCTCGCCGGGTTGCCGACGGAGGTCGCCGGCACGACGGTCAACCGTCTGTGCGGCTCGAGCCTCGACGCGATCGCGACCGCGGCGCGGGCGATCAGGTGCGCGGAGATGTCGCTCGCTATCGCGGGAGGCGTCGAGAGCATGTCGCGGGCCCCGTTCGTGATGCCCAAGGCGGATTCCGCCTTCTCGCGCACGGCGAAGATCGAGGACACGACGATCGGCTGGCGCTTCGTCAATCCGGTGATGAAAGCGAAGTACGGCATCGACAGCATGCCGGAGACCGCCGAGAACGTCGCCGCCCAGTTCGGCGTGAGCCGCGCCGACCAGGACGCGTTCGCGTTCCGAAGCCAGGCTCGCGCGGCCGCCGCAATTGCCGCCGGACGCCTCGCCGAGGAGATCGTTCCCGTCGCGTTGCCGACGAAGAAGGGCGTCTCGACGCTGGTCGCACGCGACGAGCACCCGCGCGAGACGTCGCTCGAGGCGCTCGCCAGCCTCAAGGGCATCGTCCGTCCGGACGGAACGGTCACCGCAGGCAACGCTTCCGGCGTCAACGACGGCAGCTGCGCGACGCTGCTCGCCTCCGAGGAGGCGGCCCGCCGCCACGGCCTCACACCGAAGGCGCGCGTGGTCGCGGCCGCAGTGGCGGGTGTCGCGCCGCGCATCATGGGCTTCGGTCCCGCGCCCGCGATGCGCAAGGTGCTATCGCTCGCGAAGCTCGAGCTCGCCGACATGGACGTGATCGAGCTGAACGAGGCGTTCGCGGCACAGGCGCTCGCGGTGACGCGCGACCACGGCCTCGCCGACGACGACCCGCGCGTCAATCCGAACGGCGGCGCCATTGCGCTCGGACACCCGCTCGGCGCGAGCGGGGCGCGGCTCGTCACCACGGCGCTCTACCAGCTGCGCCGCACCGGCGGACGCTACGCGATGTGCACGATGTGCATCGGCGTGGGGCAAGGCATCGCGCTCGTGATCGAGCGGGTGTAGAGAATTTTTCGCCCCGGGCCAGGCGTTATCGGATGGGCGGCCGGCTGTCGCTGCTGCGGACGGGCCGCGCGCTACTGCGCTGTCGTCCCCGATCCGACCATGTCCGGCGGACCGAGCACCTGCTCTCGCAGCTCGCGGTAGCGCGGGAGCTGCGGCGGATAGATGCAGATGTACTTGACCTGCGCCGCCTGCAGGCAGCGCTGCTTGATCTGCTCAAGCTTCTGCTCGCGCGGGTTGACGACGGCGTCCGGTTCCTTGGTGTCGATGATGGCAAGTATCGTCATGTCGCGATCGCAGAGCAGGAACCCGACCTGCTGATCCGCGATCTTGCGGAACATGCGCAGCCGGTCCATGCCCTGGGGGCCGATCTTCACCTGCAGCACGTCGGCGAGCCGAACGCGGGCGAAGATCTCCTGCCGGGGAAACGCGGCGCGCAGAAGCATATAGACGACGCTCTCCGCCTTGCTGAGGAAGCGCGGGCGAAGCAGCATGAGGCCGGGCGTCTCGGCGGACGACAAGAGACGCGTGGTCTCGCCCTCCGTCCACGGTGCCACGGTGTCGGGCGAATCGCCAGCCGTTCCCCCTTTCATGCTCCTCTGCCGGCGCTTCGCCATGCCGTACGCAACGGCGATCACCAGCGCGACGATGGCGATTGCGAACAGGATTCCTGGCAGCATGGCGGTCGCAGTCTAAATCATTTTGCAAGGGCCGGGGCTGCGGGGGACGTGCCGTGGTGGGCGGTGCGCGCCCCGGGGCCCTGTCACCGCGCTGACCGGCTTCCCCGGTAGAATCTCCCGCGATGCATACCCAAACGTGGGGGAAATGGGCCGCCCTGCTCCTGGTGGGCACCGCGTACGCGGGGGCGGCCGTCGCAGCCGAGGACTCGTTCGCCGTGGGAGGCGTTTACGGCTGGGGCAACAAGGTCCACATCTACGGAGTGGAGGCCGTCTGGGCGCCACAAAGGGCGAACGACTTTCTGGCGCCCCATGACGTCAACCTGCGCGTGACCGGGCAGATCGCACGCTGGGTCACGACCGTCGACGAGTCCCCCAATCATTCGCTGATCGATGGCAGCGTAATGGGCGAGCTGCGCTATTCGCCGTGGCCCGGAGGCCCGGTGCAGCCCTTCATCGGCGCGGGCTTCGGCTTTCATCTCCTGTCGAACGTGCGGATCGAATACCGGGACCTCTCGACCGCGTTCAATTTCGGCTCGCAGGGGGCCGTCGGCTTCACCTTCGGCGAGCAGGGCCGCTATGAGATCGCGGGGCTGATCGAGCACGTCTCCAACGGCGGCATCAAGCAGCCGAACTACGGCATTACCTACAAGGGCGTTCGACTGCGCATCGCGCTGCCGTAGCTTCCGCAACGCGTACCCCCAACGACAAAAGCCCCGCCGAAGCGGGGCCTCGTCTCGATCGTGGCTCAACCTCGGCCACGAAATGAGGCGTGAGGCGCGGCCGGCTACATGTCCATGTCGCCCATGCCGCCCATGCCGCCCATGCCGCCACCGCCGCCACCGCCCATCGGCTTGTCGTCCTTCGGCGACTCGGCGATCATCGCTTCGGTCGTCAGCAGCAGCGACGCCACCGATGCCGCGTTCTGCAGCGCGAAGCGTGCGACCTTCGTGGGATCGACGACGCCCATCTCGACCAAGTCGCCATACTCCCCGGTCTGGGCGTTGAAGCCGAAGTTGCCCTTGCCTTCGACGACCTTGTTGACGACCACGCTCGGCTCGTCGCCGGCGTTGTTGACGATCTGGCGCAGCGGCTCCTCGAGCGCGCGAAGCACGATCTTGATGCCGGCGTCCTGATCGGCGTTGTCGCCCTTCAGGTTCTTGACGTTGGCGCGCGCACGCAGGTACGCAACCCCGCCGCCCGCGACGATGCCTTCTTCCACCGCCGCACGCGTCGCATGGAGCGCGTCCTCGACGCGGGCCTTCTTCTCCTTCATCTCGACTTCGGTCGCGGCGCCGACCTTGATGACGGCAACGCCGCCGGCGAGCTTCGCCACGCGCTCCTGGAGCTTTTCCTTGTCGTAGTCGGAGGTCGCATCCTCGATCTGCTTGCGCACGTTCTTCACGCGCGCCTCGATCGCTTCCTTCTCGCCCGCGCCGTCGATGATCGTCGTGTCTTCCTTGCCCACTTCGACCTTCTTCGCGCGACCGAGGTCCTTGAGCGTCGCGTTCTCGAGCTTGAGCCCGAGCTCTTCCGCGATGACGGTGCCGCCCGTCAGGATCGCGATGTCCTCGAGCATCGCCTTGCGGCGGTCACCGAAGCCCGGCGCCTTGACGGCGGTGGTCTTGAGGATGCCGCGGATGTTGTTGACGACGAGCGTTGCGAGCGCTTCGCCGTCGACGTCTTCGGCGATGATGAGGAGCGGCTTGCCCGACTTCGCGACCTGCTCGAGCAGCGGCAGGAGATCGCGGATGTTCGAGACCTTCTTGTCGTGCAGGAGGATGTACGGGTCTTCGAGCAGAGCGACCTGCTTATCCGGATTGTTGATGAAGTACGGCGAGATGTAGCCCCGATCGAACTGCATGCCTTCGACGAGGTCGAGCTCGTTCTCGAGGCCCTTGCCGTCCTCGACCGTGATCACGCCTTCCTTGCCGACCTTGTCCATCGCCTCGGCGATCGTCTTGCCGATCGCCTCGTCGGCGTTGGCCGAGATCGCGCCGACCTGCGCGATTTCCTTGCTGGTCGTGCACGGCTTGCTGATCTTCTTCAACTCGTCGACGATCGCAATCACGGCCTTGTCGATGCCGCGCTTCAGGTCCATCGGGTTCATGCCCGCCGCGACGTACTTGAAGCCTTCGTTGCAGATCGACTGCGCGAGGACCGTGGCCGTCGTCGTGCCGTCGCCGGCGACGTCGGAGGTCTTGGACGCCACTTCCTTCACCATCTGCGCGCCCATGTTCTCGAACTTGTCCTTGAGCTCGACTTCCTTCGCGACCGACACACCGTCCTTGGTGATCGTCGGCGCGCCGAAGCTGCGCTCGAGGACGACGTTGCGACCCTTCGGTCCGAGCGTGACCTTGACCGCGTTGGCCAGGATGTTCACGCCGACCATCATCTTGTTGCGTACGCCTTCGCCGAAGCGGACGTCTTTGGCTGCCATAGGGATTCTCCTGATTGCTTTGTGCTAAAGAGGGGTGGAAAGAGTTAGTCGACGATGCCGATGATGTCGTCTTCGCGCATGTGCAGGAGATCCTGACCATCCAGCTTGAATTCCTGGCCGGAGTACTTGCCGAACAGAACCTTGTTGCCGGGCTTGACGCCCATCGGGATGACCTTGCCGTTCTCGTCGGTCTTGCCGGGGCCGCAGTAGACCACTTCGCCCTGCGAGGGCTTCTCGGCGGCGGTGTCGGGGATGACGATGCCACCGGCGGTCTTCCTCTCTTCTTCGAGGCGTTTGACGATCACGCGATCGTGCAGGGGACGGATCTTCATGGTAAGCGCTCACTCCTATAAAGTTTGTTGCATAACAGTTACTTAGGATGGAGGCGCGGGAGCAACCGTCGCGCACCTCATCGGGCGATGCCATGTTGTTAGCACTCACCGCCAGCGAGTGCTAATGATACGGACGTACCTCTCCGTTCGCAACCCCTTGGAGCGCATCTTTTTCGCGACGATGCTTCGATAGCGCCGGGGTGCGCCTTCCGGCGCTCGTGCTACCGTAGGTTTTTAAGCGCTAACGGAGGGCATGATGGTCGAGCCGACGCCGTCTCATCCCGTACCCGGCTCGGGATTCGACGCAGCCGCCCCGCGCGGCGCATACCCGCGAGCCGCCGGCAATGGCGTCGACTGGTGGCGCGCAGGCTGGCGGTACTTCGCCGCGGCGCCGTGGGTGTGGATCGGGCTCGCCGTCGCCTTTTTCGCGATCCTGATCCTGGTCTCGATCGTTCCGCTCATCGGCAGCGTCGCGTCGACGGTGCTGTCGCCCGTGCTCGCAGCCGGGTTGATGGCCGCGTGCGAGGCGCAGGACCGCGGCGGCCCGCCGACGTTCAATCACCTGTTCGCCGGGTTCGGCGACAGGCTGATGCCGCTGATCGTCGTCGGCGTTCTGTATCTCCTCGGCACCATGATCATCGTGGCGCTCGTTGCAGCGATCATCGTTGCAACCGTGGGAATGAGCACGCTCAGCACGCTCTGGGGCAGCACCGACTTCGCCACTTTGGCGACGCTCGGCGCCGGCGCGTTCTTTGCCGTGCTCGTCGGCACGCTGTGCGCATTGCCGCTGATGATGGCGTCCTGGTTCGCGGCGCCGCTCGTGATGCTGCGAAACGAGGAGCCCGTGTCCGCGATGAAGGCGAGCTTCGCCGCGTGCCTCGTCAACATCTGGCCGATGACGGTCTACGGCCTGGTCGGGATCGCGCTGTCGATCGTCGCGACGATTCCGTTCGGTCTCGGCTGGTTCGTGCTGTGCCCGGTGATTGCCACCAGCATCTACGCAAGCTACAAGGACATTTTCGGCGTGGCGTAGGCGAGGGACGCGGGCGCAACGAGGGGACCACGTCGCGGGCTTGCGGGTCCCCGTCCCAGGCGCGCTAGTGCGCTTTCTCCCAGTTCGGTCCCGCGCCAACGTCGACGACGAGCGGCACCGACAGCGTCGCAATGCTCGTCATCCGTCCCGGCAACTCGTCGCGCACGCGCGCGAGCTCTGTCTCCGGAACCTCCAGCACGAGCTCGTCGTGAACCTGCAGCACGAGCTTCGTCGCGAGCTTCTCGCGGGTGATCCACTCCTGCACCGCGATCATTGCGAGCTTGACCAGGTCCGCGGCCGTCCCCTGCATCGGCGCGTTGATGGCCGCACGCTCCGCGGCGGCACGGCGGGGACCGCCGCCCGCGTTGATGTCGTTGAGCCACAGCCTGCGCCCGAACACGGTCTCGACGTAGCCGTTCGCGCGAGCGAAGTCCCGCGTCGCCTGCATGTACTTCGCGACTCCGGGATACTGCTGGAAATACTTCTCGATGAACTGGGCGGCGGCGCCGCGCTCGATGCCGAGCTGCTGCGCGAGGCCGAACGCGCTCATTCCGTAGATGAGACCGAAATTGACCGCCTTGATGTAGCGGCGCTGGTCGGTCGTGACGTCGGCGAGCGGCACGCCGAAGATGTCGGCCGCCGTTGCGCGGTGGATGTCCGCGCCTTCCCTGAACGCCCGCAGCAGGGCCGGATCGGACGACAGGTGCGCCATGATCCGCAGCTCGATCTGCGAGTAGTCGGCGGAAACGATCACGCTTCCGGGCGGCGCGATGAACGCTTCGCGAATACGCCGGCCTTCTGCCGTGCGCACCGGAATGTTCTGCAGGTTGGGGTCCGTCGACGCGAGCCGGCCGGTGACCGCGGTCGCCTGGCTGAACGTCGTGTGCACGCGGCCGGTGTCCGGATTCACCATCTGCGGCAGCTTGTCCGTATACGTCGACTTGAGCTTCGACAGCGCGCGGTGCTCGAGCAGCACCTGCGGCAGCGGATAGTCGGCGGCGAGCTGGGTGAGCACGTCCTCGTCGGTCGACGGCTGGCCCGTCGCCGTCTTGCGCACCGTCGGCAGCTTCATCCTGTCGAAGAGGATCTCGCCGAGCTGCTTGGGCGAGCCGAGATTGAACGGCTGCCCCGCGAGCGCGAACGCCTGCTGCTCGAGCGCCATCACCTTGGCGCCGAGCTCGGCCCCCTGCGCGGTCAGCAACGCCCCATCGAGCATCACGCCGTTGCGCTCCATCCGGAACAGCACCTCGCGCACCGGCATCTCGATGGCGGCGTACACATGGTCGAGCTTCGGATCGGAGCTCACGTGCGGAAACAGGCGGCCGTGAAGCTGCAGCGCGATGTCGCTGTCCTCGGCCGCGTACACGCACGCGTCGGCGATGCTGACCTGGTCGAATTCGATCTGCTTCGCGCCCTTGCCGACGACCTCGGCGTACGTCACCGTCTTGACATCGAGGTGTCGCCACGCGAGGTTGTCGAGATCGTGCGGCCGGTGCGCCTCGAGCACGTACGACTCGAGCAGCGTGTCGTGCGCGACGCCGCGAAGCTCGAGCCCGTGGTTCGCGAGGACGTGCTGGTCGTACTTGACGTTGTGCCCGAGCTTCCGGCGTGACGCATCCGCAAACCACGGCTTCAGGCGCGCGAGCGCGTCCGCGAGCGACAGCTGGTCCGGCGCGCCCGGATAGCGATGGGCGAGCGGGATGTAGCATGCGACGCCCGGCGCGATCGCGAAAGACAGTCCGACGAGCTTCGCGCGCATCGGATCGAAGCCCGTCGCCATCGTGTCGAAGCACACGAGCTCCGCGCGCTCGATCTCGTCAACCCAGCGCTCGAACGCGGACGCATCGGTGACCAGTTCGTAGTGTCGCGGCACGGGTGGTTGTGCGCCGGCTGCGGCCGCGCGCGCGTCCGGGTCGTCGGACGGCGGCGTATCCGCGCCTGCCGCCCTGTCTCTCCTCGCCAGCGATTCGTCCTGACGCGACGGTGCTTGCGTTCCCTTCGATCGCGCTTGCGTCGAATCGCGGTTCTCCGATGCGCGGCCTCCGGCAGGGCGCCCGGTGCCGTCCTTCAGCCACTGCTTGAACTCGAACCGCTCGTACATGTCTTTGAGCTGCTCGGCATTCGCGCCTTGCGGCACGAGATCGGCGGGCTTCATCGCGAGCTCGCAATCGGTCCTCACCGTCAACAGCCGCTTGCCCTGCGGAAGCCACTCGAGCGTCGCGCGCAGGTTCTCGCCGACGACGCCGGGAACCTCGGCCGCGCTTTTGATCACGGAGTCGAGCGTGCCGTATTGGGTCAGCCACTTCGCCGCGGTCTTCGGCCCGACCTTCGGCACGCCCGGGATGTTGTCCACCGAGTCTCCGGTGAGCGCGAGAAGGTCGAGCACCTGATCGGCGCGCACGCCGAACTTCGCGAGCACGCCCGCTTCGTCCAGCGTCTCGTTGCTCATCGTGTTGACGAGCTTGATGCCGGGCCGGACCAGTTGCGCGAGATCCTTGTCCGACGTCGAGATCACGCAATCGATTCCGTTCGCGGCCGCGGCAAGGGCGAGCGTGCCGATGACATCGTCGGCTTCGACGCCTTCCACCATGATGAGCGGCCATCCATGCGCGCGCACGAGGTCGTGCAGCGGGCCGATCTGGCGGGCGAGATCGTCCGGCATCGCCTGGCGGTTGGCCTTGTACTCGGGATACCAGTCGTCGCGGAACGTCTTGCCGGGCGCGTCGAACACGACCGCGAAGTAGTCGGGCTTCTCGTCTTCGGCTATCCTGCGCAGCATCGACAGGACTCCGCGCAGCGCACCGGTCGGCTCGCCGCGGGAGGTGCGCAGATCCGGCAGGGCATGGAACGCGCGATACAAATACGACGACCCATCCACCAGAACGAGCGTAGGCATGTATCAGACCACCAAGATTCCGGAGCTCATCGATCCGCAGGCGACGTACACCACCAACGGGCAGGAGGCCTGGCGGGTGCTGGGGATTATGGCAGAGTTCGCTGCGGCGACCGAAAGGCTGCGCGGCGTGCGTCCCGCCGTCTCGATGTTCGGCAGCGCGCGCATCAAGCAGGACCATCCGTATTACGCGAAGGCCGAGCGCATCGCGCGCCTTCTGTCGGATGCCGGATTCGCGGTGATTTCGGGCGGCGGTCCGGGACTGATGGAAGCCGCCAACCGCGGAGCGTTCGCGGGGAAGTCGCCCGCGATCGGGCTCAACATCCTGCTGCCGCACGAGAAAGGCGGCAACGAGTTCCAGGACGTCGGCTTCGATTTTCGTTACTTCTTCGCGCGCAAGATGATGTTCGTGCGCTTTGCGTCCGCGTACGTCGTGCTGCCCGGCGGATTCGGCACGCTCGACGAGCTCTCCGAATGCCTCACGCTGGTGCAGACCGGCAAGAGCCGGCGCATCCCGATCATCCTGGTCGGCGGAGAATTCTGGGGCGGGCTCGTCGACTGGATGCGCGAGAAGCTGGTCGGCGAAGGGATGGCAGGCGAGGAGGATCTCGGCCTCATGCAGGTCATCGAGGAACCGGAGGCGATCGTCGAGGCCATCTTCGACTTCTACGAGTCGCGCGGCTTCCAGCCGACGCGGGACGAGCGCCGGAAGATGCTGAATCTCTGAAGGCGCCGCCGCGTTTCGCGGACGAACACGCGCACGCAATTCGCGCCGGCGCGCGTCGCGCTCTGCTAGAATCGGTCGAAAATGGTCCCGCATGAACGGCCTTCGACCCCTGTCGCTCTGCTGCATCTTTACAGTCGCGCTGTTCTCGGGTTCGGCGCCCGTGTTCGCGCAGAACGTCGCGCCTCCTCCGCCCCCGCCGGCGCAGCTCGAGCCGCTCCCGGAGATCCCGCCGCCTCCGGGCGTCACGGGCGATGCGGAGCTCGAGCCGCAGATCACGATTCGGCGCAACGAGAACGAGACGGTCGAGGAAGCGCGGGTCAACGGCCAGCTCAAGTGGATCAAGGTGACGCCGCGGCACGGAAGGCCGTACTTCCTGATCCCCGACGCCGGAGGCAGGCGCTACATACGAAGCGACAGCCTCGACTACGGGCTCAAGGTGCCGATGTGGCTCATCTTCGAGTTCTGAACTGATTCCCCTCTCCCGGAAGTCCGCCTGAACCGGCGCCAATCGAAGCGCCGCGATGCCCGATGTCGGTCTACACGCCCGTCACCACCCTGGAACTGGAAGCCTGGCTTGCCCGCTATGCGGTCGGAGAGCTCGTCTCGCAATCGCCGATCGCGACGGGCATCGAGAACACCAACTATTTCGTGACGACGACCAATGGCCGGTACGTGCTGACGCTGTATGAGCGGCTTCCTGCGAGCGAGCTCCCCTTCTACCTGAACCTGATGGCGCATCTCGCGAACGCGGGCGTCGAATGTCCCGCGCCCATTCGCGATCGCACGGGCACGTTGTTCGGCACGCTCAACGGCAAGCCGGCGAGCCTCGTCACCCGCGTCGACGGCCTGCCGATCGAAGTGCCGGACGCCGTGCACTGCGCCGCCGTCGGCGACGCCCTCGGCCGCATGCACGTGGCGACGGCGACGTATCGCGCACGTCTCACCAATCGACGCGGACCGGCGTGGTGGCGCCAGGCTGCGCGCGCGGTGAGGCCGTTCATCACGGCCGAGCAGAACGACCTGCTCGCAAGCGAGCTCAAGTTCCTGACCGGCTTCGCGAAGGCGCGACTGCCGCGCGGCGCGATTCACGGCGATCTCTTCTGCGACAACGTGCTGTTCGTCGGCGACCGCGTCTCGGGGATCATCGATTTCGGCTTCGCCGCGACCGATGCGCTCGCCTACGACCTCGCGATCACCGTCAACGACTGGTGCGTCGACAAAGGCGGGAGCGGCGCGCTCGTGCCCGAGCTCGTTTCGGCGCTCGCCGGCGCCTACGACGCGGTGCGGCCCCTCACGGCGGACGAGCGCGCGCAGTGGCCGGCGCTGCTGCGCGCCGCGGCGCTGCGCTTCTGGCTGTCGAGACTCTACGACCTGTATCTTCCCCGTCCCGGCGAGCTCGTGCATGCACACGACCCCGCGCACTTCGAGCGCATCCTGCGGCACCGGATCGAAGACCGCGTGCCGCTGCCCGAGCGCTCCTTTGCAGCGAGAGTCGAGTGAGCGCGCCCCCGGCCACGATCGAGTTCGTGCGCTACTCGGGGCGCCGCGGCGCCATCTGGCTCAAGGACGCCGCGACCATGCTGTCCGCCGCGCGCGTCCCGTGGCTCATGCTGTTGCTGTCCTACTACCTCATCCAGCTGCTCGTGAGCGTGATACCGCTCGCCGGACCGCTCGCGATGATGGTGCTGCGGCCGGTGTTCACCGTGGGCTTTCTTGCCGCCGCGTGGACGCAGGAGCGCGGCGGGGCGCCGCAGATCCGGCACCTATTTCGCGGCTTCGGCGCGAACGTGTGGGCGCTGATCCCGATAGGAATCGTCCTCATCCTGGGCACGACGCTCGCGGTGCTGTCGACGGCGCTCGTCGACGGCGGCGCGCTCCTCGAAGCGATCACGTCGAACACGAAGGCGGAGGAAGGGCTCGCGATCAACTCGCGCATCGAAAGCGCGATGCTGATGGCGATCCTGGTCGCGCTGCCGACGCTGCTCGCGATCTGGTTCGCGCCGGCGCTCGTGGTGTTCCAGGACTGCGGACCGACCCGGGCGATGCTCGCAAGCCTGCGCGCGGCGGTCGCAAACTGGCGGCCGGTCGCGGTCTATGGCCTCCTGCTTTTCTTCTTCGGTGCCGTGCTGCCCGGCATGGCGGTCGCGATCATCACGCTGATCGTTCCGCAGGGCACCGCGCCGTTCGTGATGGCGCTGACGGTCGTCCCCTACGTCTTCCTGTTCGTGGCGACGCAGACCATCTCGGATTACGTCGCCTACCGCGACATCTTCCACGCGGGCGAAGCAAGCGGCCCGGCGGAGTCGGCGAGCGTCTGAAGCGGGCGAAGAGGCGGGCTACGCCGCCTCGAGCTTCGCGTATTCCAGCGCGAGCCACTTGACGCCGACGTCGCGAAAGTTGACCTGCACGCGCGAGTCGCCCCCGCGCCCCTCGGCGTCGATGATGATGCCGAGCCCGAACTTCGCGTGACGGACGCTCTGCCCGATCCGCCATCCATGCCCGGGTTCCGGCGCCTGTCTCGCGGCGGGCGC
>JADMIO010796649.1_pt1 | contig 13221 bp, 5 predicted proteins | sample 8958161 | NCBI WGS metagenome assembly JADMIO01 (sample SAMN16585339, study PRJNA669376) | soil metagenome | isolation source: Crop rotation soil | place: USA: Cullars Rotation, Alabama | collected 2011 | reverse complement strand
CTTTCCCCTGAAGGTAGTGATTTGACCGTTGCTTGATGCCATCAGGAAACGTCCATCAGGCGTAGCGCTCAGGGAAATTCCGGAGCACGAGTCGAGCGTGAGGCCGGAAGCGAACGGTGAACCGGCTGCCGCCGTCAACGCGCCGCTGGTTGAATCGATAGCGAAGGCGCTGATGGTCTGGTCGCCGCCGTTGGAGACGAACAGCAGGTTATTGCCTGCGCTCAGAGCCAGGCGATTCACAGAAGAGCAAGCTGCGTTCGCGCCCAGACCGCCGGTTGCGACAGGCGAGTTAGCCAGAGCAGTGAGAGTTCCATCGACGGCTACTGAGTAGCTGGCGATGCTGTTGCCGGTTGCAGCCTGGTTATTCACAAAGAGGAAGTTGGCCGTGGGCGCAGCATTCACGGTCAGAGTGCCGTCAGTGGACGTGACCGTGTAGTTGCCGAGTTTGCCGGCAGGATCAACCAGTGTTGCGGTAATCGGATACGTTCCGGGCGCGCTGGTAGCGGTTGCCGTGGTTGAGTAAGTTGCAGTGATCGGATCGGCGTTCTTGATTCCCGTAATGATTCCGCTGAAGGGCGGGTTAGGAGTACCGAATAGACGGCTGGCGTTCGCCGCAGTCACGCTCAGCGGTGCAGGATTGATGGTCAACGTGCCGTTGTTGATGGTCACGGCGTAGTTGCCGAGTTTATTTGTCGGGTCGATCAGAGTCGCCACGATTGGGTACGTTCCGATCGGGCTCGTCGGATCAGCCGTGGTGCTCAGAGCTGCTGTGATGCTGTCACCATTTTTGATTCCGACGATTGTGACGCTGAATGCCGGGTTGGCATCGCCATAGAGGCGGCTCACGCTGGCAACAGTCACGCTCAGCGGCGCAGGATTAACGGTAAGGATGCCGTTGTTGCTGACCACAACGTAGTTCGCCAGCGCGCCGGTGCCGTTGTCTGAAACCGTAGGCACGATTGCATACGTTCCGACAGGGCTGGTTGGATCAGCAACGCTCGAGTAAGTTGCGGTGATGTTATCGCCGTTCTGGATTCCCTGGATGGTGCCGGTGAAGATCGGATTCGGGTCGCCATAGAAGCGGCTTGCGTTGTCTGCAGTGACGGTCAATATTGCAGTCGTGACAGTCAGCGTGCCGTTATTGATGGTCACCGTGTAGTTGGGCAGCTTGTTGGTTGGATCAACCAGAGCAGGAATGATTGGATACGTTCCTGCCGGGCTGCTGGCCGTTGCCGGGGTTGAATAAGTTGCGGTGATGTTGTCGCCGTTCTTGATTCCGACGATCGTGCCAGTGAACGTCGGATTCGGAGCGCCAAAAGCGCGGGTTGCGTTGTCCGCAGTTACGGTCAACGGAGCAGGGCTGACTGTGAGCGAACCGTTGTTCAGCGTGACGACATAATTAGCCAGCGCGCCGGTGCCGTTGTCGGTGGGAGCCGGAATGATCGGATAAGTTCCAACCGGGCTGGCAGGCGTTGCCGGAGTTGTATAGATCGCGGTGATGTTATCGCCATTCTTGATTCCGGCAATGGTCCCTGTAAACACCGGATTTGGATCGCCATAAAGACGCGCTGCGTTGTTGGCCGTAATCACCAGGGCTGCCGGAGTGATCGTCAGAGTTCCGTTGTTGATAGTGACGGTGTAATTGCCCAGGACGCTATTTGGATCAACCAGCGTTGCCGTGATCGGATACGTTCCAACCGGGCTGAGCTGGGTTGCGGTGGTGCTGTAATTCGCGGTGACCACGTCGCCATTCTTCAGTCCGACGATGGTTCCTGTGAATGTCGGGTTCGGATCGCCGTAAGCGCGCGATGCGTTATCCACGTTCACAGTCAAGGGCGCCGGATTGATCGTCAGCGTGCCGTCGACGAACGCGAACACATAATTCTGTGCGGAAAGCGTTCCAACGGTGCACGTAATCGGATAAGCGCCAACCGGGCTTGTCTGGGTCGCGGTGCTGGTGCAATCCGCTGTTCCGCTTACCACCGAGATATCGTCGCCGTTAACAAATCCGGTGATGGTGTAAGTAAACGTCGGATTCGGATCGCCATAGAGCCGGGATTGATTGTCCGCCGTGACGGTCAACTGCGCTTTGGTCACAGTCAAATCACCGGTGGCGCTGCTGGCGCCGAAGCTAGCATCGCCGCCAAAGGTGACAGTGAAGGCCTTCGGGTGGAAGCCGACCGTGGTGAAGCCCAGTGGAACAATGACAGTAGCTACGCCGTTAGCGTCCGTTACGGCGTTGTAGTTGCTGTTGTTCTGGTTGAAGTTGAATCCAACTGTTTCATTCGGTACGGGTGTGCCGCCGCTGGTTTTCAGCGTGGCGGTCACCGTCGCGTTTCCGCCGTAAGGACCAGTGGCCGGCGGAACGGTAAGCGTTGTTCCTGTCTGCGTACCAATCGTGATCGTAGCAGTCGAAGTATTGTCGGCGGGATTGGGATCGACTGTGGATTTGTTGGTGATGTTCGCCGTGTTGCTGACCACAGTGCCGTTGGTCAGATTGCTTTTTGTGGTCGCGTTCAACAAAACGGTGCGCGTTTCATTGGTGCCCAGGTTCGGGAACGTGATGATCTGGGCCTGTGTAGCAGGCACGGTAACGCTGCCGCCGCCACTGATTGCGTTGGCTGCGGTCTGTTTATAAGTAAATGTTGTCGGAGAAGGAACTGACGTTACCACGAATGCTCCGTTAAACGTGGTATTTGTGACGCCGCTGATGGTGGCTGTCTGGCCCACAAAAATCTGATGAGGCGCGGTTGTGGTAATTGTTACCACGTTGCCGGAACGGTTTGCGCCTGTATTTGCCACGATCACTGGATGCGGAGCGAAGCTCATGAAGCTGCAAGTGCCTGGTCCGGCCGTTACAATGCAGGTTGCAAGGCTTGCGTTTCCGCCACCCGCCTGGTCAGTGGGCGGAACGTTGTTGGGCGCGGTGGCAGTTCCGCCGCCGCTGATTGCATCGGGCCCCGCCTGCTGATAGGTAAATTTTGTCGGCGCAATCTGGGTGACCGCGATAGGCGTGGACACGTTGAAACTTGGATTCGCCACGTTGGCGATCGTCATTGTCTCGCCCGCCGGGAGTTGGAACTGCTGGGTCGTAGTGATGGTGACTGTGCCATTTAAACGCTGCGCGCCGGTACTGGCGACAATTGAAAGAGTCGGCTGCGGGAACGACGAAGTTGTGAGCGACTGTTGATACGTGAAGGTGTTGCCACTGGCCGACAAAACCTGATACACGCCGGTAAACGGAGGATCGCTGAGGAAGAAGCCTGACTGGATCGGGTTCGGCGTGGTGGGCGCCGGCACGGAGTTGATGGTGACCGTTTGCCCAGGCTGTAACTGGTGTGGAACGGTGGTTGTGATCGTGACCGTGCTGAGGCCGCTTACATTGTTTGAACGCGTTGCACCTGCTGGATTCACGATGGGCGAAGTTCCGCCAGCACTGAGCGTCGGCGGGAAGGTGTCCATCACAACAGCCGATGAAGGTGTGGTGCTGCTGTTGTTCGTGATGTTAAGGGTATATTGAACGGGCGCTCCTGCCTGGACAGTGGCTGGGTTTACTGTCATGGCGAGCGTAAGGTCTGCCGTAGCGCAGCTGCGCGCGGGATACGCCACCAGGTCCTGAATTTCGCCGGCGCGATTGATGGCATTATCACTCAACGCCGCAAGTATGCCGCCAGTGCCGATCCTGAATACCGCGACTCCGAAAGCGTCGTCTGCCACATAAAGGAAAGTGCCGGTCGCATCCGTGGCCATTCCCGCAGGCGTGTGGAGCTGTGTGCTGGTGCCGAATTTTCCAACGTTCACCAGGCTGCCATCAGGGTTCACCGTGAAAGAGTTCACGCTATTGGTGAATTGATTGCTTTGGAACAGCCGTTCATTGTCGGGGCTGTATAAGACCAGGTTGGAATTGTTTCCGGACGAAGTAAATGGAGTTCCCGGCACCGGAGTAAGAAGACCCAAAGTGGGGCTGGCCGGCGCGTTATCGATAGTCCAAGCATCGGCAAGAGCAGGGCTGCCGGTAGCTTCACCGGCATAGAGACGATCAGCAGCGCAGCTGAAATCGAGCCCGGAAAGACTTCCAGAACCTGTTTTGGCAAATGGCGAGCCCGCAACCGGCGTTAGTACTCCGGCGTTGATAGTAAACATCGATACGCTGGTTTGATTTGAGATTGCCAGGAACTGGCCGTTGGGAGAAATAATCATTCCGGCATTGGGCGAGCAGCAATTTGCCGTAACAGTCGGATTTAGTGTGACCGGGTTGATCAGCGGAGCAACCACTCCGCCCGCGCCGATGGTGAAAGTTTCAATCTGGCCATTGCTTGAGGCAAAAAGGAAGCTGCCGTCCGGTGTCGCGGCCAGCGAAATACCCTGGCAGTTATCGAGCGTGAGCACTGTGGCAACAGGAGCCCCAACGCGAGCGAGTACGCCGGTGGACGGATTGATCGTGAATGAAGTGATGCTGCGATCGCCCGTATTGGCCACAAACAGCAGATTGTTGATCGGACTCAGAGTGATCCGATTGAGGCCGTAGCAGACCACGTTCGCGCCCACTCCGCCTGTGGAATAGGGTGAGCCGCTCAATTGCGTAAGCGCACCCGTGGCGGAGACTGAATAACCGGAAACCGTGTTGGCGGCCGCCTGGTTATTCACATACACGTAATTCCCCTGGGCCTGCGCGGCCAGGGGAGACAGGACCGCCATCGCCAGCATCAAAATGGCTAAGAGCCGGAGCAATCCGGCAGGCTTGGTTCCTGTATTGACTTGCGTTGAAATTTGGGCGCGCATGGGTATTGCCTCCAAAGGGGTGCTTAGAACTGAATGAATGTCTGAACTGGATTGCCTTGTGCGTCGCTATACGTGACGCTCATGGTCGGGCTGCTGCCTTTTTGCCAGGACTCATACAGACCCTGGGGAACGCGGAACGAGCCACTGACGTGAGTGCTGCTGCCTGCGGCAAGAGAAAGACCAGCGAGTTGTCCGTAAATCACGCGACCGGCATTGGGCTCGTGCAGCGAGATGGTGGCGTTGCCGATGCTGGAAGAAGTATTGTTGGCGACGGTCAGCATGATCGTGATCTGAACGTTTTTTCCCGCCGCTGCCGCGGCGCCCAGTGTGTATGAGCCGCTAAAGTCACTGGCGGGCGCGGCAAATGCGCTCAACGCGAGCGCAAGCAATAGAACGGCAGAGATACGCAGGGATGTGCGTGCGGAAATCATGGAATTCCTCCAGCGGTTCCAGCCCATGGCTGAAACCGGACAAAAATGAAAGCCTTGTTAAACCTGCTTAGGGATGGGAGCTCGGGACCTGCCCCTTATCCTGATAGCTCGTGTTGCGATACTCGTATAGCGATACTTAATAGCGAAGGAATTAATGGCAGCTTGAAAGCAAATTAAAGTTTCAAAAGTTTGCTGATTGAACGTACCTGCTCTGCCAAAGCTGTCTTGCCGAGAGTCCTGCAATTCAAATAAGGACATGCCGAATTGAATTGCCGATATTTCTGTCTTCTTGCCTGACAGACACATCGCCGCAAAACATAAACAACTCAACAAAAAGAGGGTTTTGAGACCGGAAGGGAATGCCCTATCTCTTCCCTCAAGAATTTAGAACAGTGTTTGGATCCAGCCCGGAAGGAGCCGGAACCTGAAGTAGGTACTCCGAGACATGGCAAGAATAGGCAGGCAGAATTAGGCTGCCGTTAAGGACGCATTAAAAATTCCAATAATTGATCGCGACACGAATTAAAAACCCGCTCGAAAGCGGGTTTGGAGTGAAACGCTGATAGAGCAGCCGAATTAATATGCGAATTGCGGTGAATTATTGCGTTTTTTCCGGGCACCAGTCCTCATCCTCTATATGGACGGGCCGTTTAGTGGCGCTTGCCTGGACGTCGCGCAAAATGCATTCAAGCTCAATCAACGCTTTGGGATAGGCGGGGCGCTGTGTATTCAGCAGAGGATAGAAATTCCTGATGGCGATGGTCTGCCTGCCGGAAGCATGCTGGATCTTTAATTGCGCTTCCCAGTCAAAATCCACCACCTTAATCTGTGAAGGAATCTCAGCCGGTACCTCGCGCATTTCTTTGCTGTTCAGCAAAGCAGTGAGCCGATGCAATTGCGCAGGCGCGAGCCTGATGTTGACCGTGCCCGTTTTGCGATCATTGCCGGACTCGCTGTACCGAACGCGGCCGTCAACAAATATTTCAAAGTCCTCCGTGTGCATGTTCCCGATAATTGGCCCCTTGATGTCATTGTGTACCGACAACATTGCCTTTGGTGTGTCTTTAGCGAACGACAGCAACCCAGATAAAAATATGACAGCCAGAAAAATGAATCGCATAAGCAGCAGTTTACCTCAGGTGATGTTTAGGTCGGTGGCCAGCGTATTAGTAAATCTTTTGAGTATTCCAATCACGATGGTTCAATGATTTGCCGACTGGCTATCGATACGGTTGCTGTCTTGCGACTGCTTGCAAGTTTTGCATAAACTGCCTTTCTGAATGGAAACAGGTATTAGCTGCTCATCTTGACCCAATTTAAATTTGACTTAACCCCTTAAAAGGAGCATAAATTGCATGAACGTGTTCGTACGGCATATAATGCTCCACTCTAAGCGCTGGATTCGATGTTCTCTCTTTGGCTGGCTCTTTTTCTTTGCAGCCACTGCGGATTTCATCGCGACTTCTGTCATTTCTGGCGGCTATAACGCTAACAATCCTCCTGTTCGCATTGAGCACAAGTGTGTTGGCCATGCTCCCGGCATGTGCCAGAAGCGAATTAACTTAACACCCGCCCATCACACGGGGCGAACTTATTCAAATCTTCGGCAAGCAATAGATCAAGGATCAAAGATCCTATCTTCGGCGATAACTTCCGCAGCGGCTTTGCCAGCTGAACTCTCTCCACCATTGCGCTGCTAGACCTCTCAAGATGCACTCCTGGGCCGTTTGCGAGGCGAGCCGCGCTCCCTCGAATGACCGCGACGGTCTATGAATGCGTGCGCCTGAGGGGCCTCGGTTGAGACCAGCAATTGCCGCGTAACTGATGACTGGCCAGCCACGGGCCCCTCAGGGACAGCTACACGATGAGAGGGCTCATGTATAAAAAGCGCTTAAAGCATCCTCCTAGGCTTGATTTGACTAAAAGACAGCGCGTGCACATCGTGCTCGGTGCGGTGTTGCTTGTGGTTGTGATGGCCTATGCGATCTATCTCGCTGCTAAATCGACGCAACTAATCGTGCGCATACCCGTCACACATAACAAAGCTAATTGAGACGAAGATACCTTCAGTAAGGACTAAAATTGCTCGCAGTCCTTAGCTGAATGTGCATCGTGATTCATTCAACAAACAGTGCCGCAATGCAAGATCGCGGCAGAAGTGAAAAGAAAAAAGGCTGGCGATCTTCCGCCAGCCTGTTGGTTAAAGGTTGAAGTTACGGAACGATGAAAACATGTCCCTGACCATGCAGCCCGGTTGCAGGCGGCACCAGCTGGCTCTTTTGCAGCGTCTGGTCCGGAATAATCAAGGCCGGATCGTCAGCAATTGCCAAGTTGGCTTTGGAGTCGGTCTGGCTGTTGAAAGCCAACGCTGTTACCGGTCCTAAGTCCTGATTCAGGCTCTGGAGCGGGTTGAGCGATCCCTGCGACACCCAGTCAATCATGGTGGTGCAGATGGATCCGAATTGTGCCACTTCCGGAACAAGGGCCAGTCCGCCGCTTACTGCGCTTGCCGGAGGAAGTCCCAGGTTGCCCATGAAGAGACCAGGAGCGGTTCCAGGATCTGCCGGCACGGTGGCGGAAAGCTTTACACCAAGTGGCGGCAGGCATTTTTCGCGATCGCCCACCGGGCCAACAGCAAAGGCTGCCGGGTTGATGAACAGCTGCGGGCTCAGGAGAGACTGCGGATCAGGGCTTTGCAGGCGCGAGATGGGTTTATCCACTTCACGAGCACTGCCTCTTTGCAGATCAGGCGACGCTGACACGAGCACGGTCACCTGGCTGCCTTTCACAAGCTGGCCAGCGGCGTTGGCCGGTGGTCCAAGCTCGGCCAAATAGAGATCATTCCCCATAAAGGCCAGGCTGAGGACTCCGACACCTCTGCTGAGTCCGCCCACGGCGATAGGTGCGGTTGGAGCCGTTGCAGGCTGCTGGATTTTGTTGATAGAGCCGATATTGTAGTAACCAATGTAAACCGCTCCATCGTTGAACGGGCCGGTTGGAATGGCTACTGCAGCTGCGGTGCCTCTACCTGAATTCAGCAAAGCGGTTTGCGAAACGGTTCCGCCCGTTCCGTCGGGGATAAATTTCAGTCTGACGACTCCCTTGCTGTCGCCGGAAGAATCGGGTATGTAAACGTTCTGGCGGCCCAGAGCGTCCGGCTTGTCAGCAGCAGGCTGGCCAGGGATGAAGCCAGCAGGTTTGAAGCAATTGGTCATGGCAGCTGCGCCAGTGATCGGGTTCTGAGTGATGCGGCAGAAACCGTGGTCTTCATCGGACACCCACCAGTTGGTCTGCAACCAGAGCAGGCCTCTCGGATGAGTAACGCCACTCAGGAGCAGGACCGCGCGTCTCCTGGCATCGTTGCTGGGAGCGCCAACCGGAGGATTGTCGTTACCGGTCTGGCTGTTGACGCATGGAGGCGGATTGAGTGGTGTGGCGACACAAGGCTCCTGGGTCAGTGTGGGGGAGGCCTGATACAGCCAGGTCCTACCCAACTTTGGCAGAATGTTGGCAACTGCCGGAGGTGGAGCTTCAATGATGGGATCGGTCGTAACGGTCATGTCCTCAACGAAGCCGCTGCCATCGGCAAGCGCGACCGGCGTTGCACTCTGAATCCAGTTCATACCGAAGATCAGACTATATTCCTGAGGAATCGGACTTACCGGACATGCGGTTACCGCGTTCGTTACACCAGGTGCAGCGCAGACACGGCCGCTCTGGTTCCAGACCTGCTGGTTATCAGCGCTAAATGTGTCATAGCGGATGATGCGGTTGCCGTTGCCCCAGTAGAGCCAGCGTCCGTCAGTGTGGGAAGAAATGAACTGGTCAGAGAGCAGACCTTGCTGGGTTTGCAATTTGCCGAACTCCAGCATTGCCTGGCAAGCGGGCAGCGTGTAGTTGCATAGATCGGCGTTCTGAATGCGGTTCAGGAAGCCGGCTTGTGTTGCCCAGAGATCATGGCCAACCCAGGCCAAACTAAGCAGCGTGGCACCGCTGAAAGAGGTCCCTACGCGCTCAACCGCATTTCCGGCCGGGGTGAAGTTGGGTGTATACGGGTTCTTGATGCGCCAGATATCGCCGCTGCCCTGGAAGCAGATATACAGCTTGCCATCTGGCCCCATTCTGACGTCGCGCACAAAGCGAGGGCCATTCACGGGCGAGCCATTGCCGAACACGGATTTTGTGCTGTCGAAAATTGAGACCTGGCTTTTGGCGTTGATGATCGTTCTGCCAGGCTCGGTGGGAGAGGCCATGAACTCAAGGCGGGTGACTTCCTTAACTCCGGCAACGAAAACATAGCCGTTAGAAGGAAGGCCTTGGTTATTGATGATGCCGCGGGATTCTACCTGATAATCCACCGGAGCAAAGATTCCCGGCAGATAGCAGGTGTTGAGATTCAGGATGCCATTGGACGGCCTAGTATCCGGGCCAGTGTTATCGAGGCGGCAGAAGCCCGAAGCTTGATCGGACACCCACCAATCTGTTAAAGGTGGTCCGCCAGCGGGGTTTGGCACTATTGCCTTCACCATTCCACTGGGACGGAACATTTGTTGGTTGCCGACTTGCACGCCCGGTCCTGCAAACGCGCTGGCTGCGCACAGAATGGTAACCAGTGCCAGCGTCAGGCTGCGTTTCCATGAGCGAGTGAGCAAGGTCCGTTTGTTCTCCTTGCTTGCGGCCCGCAAAAAGTTCGAGTTCATTTTGGTTCCTCTCTTCGATGAATGCTTCTTATTGCCAGTCCCGCCTCTTCGAGCCCGATGCGGGGGAAATGCTTTCTGCTTTGGAGCTGCCGGGCCGGAGTCCGGCAGCTCCAGGTTTGGTTACCTCAGGAACGTGATGCCACCCTGAGCAAATCCACCAGCGTCCGAAGTGATCGTCACTAGGTTCGGCGGCGGTATGTTGCTGAAGCGGAGCGAGAACACGCCCTGTGCGAACGGGATGATCGGTCCCATCACGCCTTGCCACTGGAGACCGGTGGCGGGGTTGATGATGTCCAAGGTGCAAGTGAGCGTGACGCCCGGCGTAAAGTCGCTGACGTTCACGATCAGGCGGCCCTTGGTGCGGCGATAGACGATGTTGCTGATCACGATCAAGTCAGTGACCGGCTGGACGATTACGGTTACGGTTGCAGGCGCGCTGACCAGATTCGGAGCCACGCTGCTGGTTGCCGTCACCTGGAAGGTGAAGGATTGTGCTGGCGTGAGCTGCGGTACTGTACCCGCTGTGAAGGTCACCGCTGCGCCCGTGGTCGCGGACAGCGAGGCATCAGGAGGCAGAGCCGCCGGAGATACCAAGGTCCAGTTGAAGGTGGAATTGCATGGCGTATTAGGCGCTTGAGCTGGATCAACACAAGTCGCAGTCAGTGAGACCGATGCGCCGCTGGCAACCGTGATGGTCGTGCCGCTCACGGTCGGAGGCGGAGGCGGTATGCCAGGAAGCACTGGAGCAGGATTCGGTCCAGTTGCAACAGCGTTTACGGCTGGCGCAGTCCCTGCTGGCGCGATGATGACCGGCACAATCAGACTTGCCGGCGCCGATTGCGGAACGGCGCTGCTCTGCCCACCAACAACCAGTGAGAAGGTCAGGTTCTGCGCGCCCGCGATGGTCGGAACCACAAAGGTCGGTTTGGCAGCGAGCGGATCACTGAGGGTGACGATCGGATCGCCGGGATTGATAATCTGCGCCCACTGGAACGGACCGGTTGGCGGATTGCTGCTGGTGCCGTCAAGCGTGACTGTAATTCCAGCGAATGGCGGATTCGGGTTAGAGGTGTATTTTGGCACGGCGAGCGTAGTGATCTGGCCGGGCACGCAGGTTAGCGGAGGCAACGTGTTGTCCGGGAACGGATTCAGTTGTCCCATCACCTGGTTGGGGTAGAACGGCATTGGTTGTTGTCCCAGCTGAATCTGTGTGCTATCAAAAACGTCGCTTACCATCGGCAACTGGCCCATGCCATTGTCGAGGAAAAGAATGTCAGCAAAGTTGGACATCGGCTGACGGCTACCCGGCACCTGGTTCTCTGGGAAGATGAACTCGCTGCTGGGCAATTGGTATTCGGAGTAAGTCAGACCGTTCTTGTTCTTTCCAGGAAGGCTGCCACTGACGCGTGCGCCAACGTTCTGCACTGCGGGCAGGAAATTACCACCCTGCGGGAAACGCATGCGCCAACGACCTTTTACGCCGATTCCCGGAGGTCCCGGCTCAACCGGGAAGTTTGAAGCCCATGCCGGCTCACGGAACGTCAGGTTGCCGTTACAATCCTGGTCAATGGCTCCTACGTCAATCTGGCGCGCGATATCCGTGGTGAAACCTTCCACCCTGGTGCGTACGCCTGCTTCCTGTGGGAACAGGGCTTGGTCCACTCCGCCGGTTCCCTGGATGACAACTTCTTCAATAACGTAAGCTGGATCGGTCCCCGGCCACGTATAAGCGCCAACAGTTAGGGCCTGAACATCCGTTGCCGTAATGAAGGGACCTTGGTCATCCATCTCAAGGGTGCCAATGATGTTGACGAAATCGCCCACTTCAAACGGCATTTCCAGAAGAGGGTCCTGCGGAATCGGGTTCTCCACGGTCGGGGCATCGCCCACCTGGTTCATGGTGAATATCGGCACCAGCAGCGTGCCGGTAGTCGGATCACGAGGCCGGTTCTTTTCCGGACACTGCGGATCCTGTAGCGCTTCAGGATTCAAAAGCGACAGAGACGGGCCTTCTGATCCATCACTGCCATCCACATACGGGCTGACCGAAGGAATACACATCGGATAGCCGGTTTCGGAAGTCACTGTCGGGTTGTTCTGGTCGACAGCAAACCGCGGATCGGCGGATTTTCCGGCGCTATAGCGGCCCTTGGTCAATATGGTCGGATTTCCCGAACCATCCAGAAGAGGCGTGCCATCAGGATTCGGCACCGTGAATGTGATTGGCGGATCGTTGATCTGGACCCGATAGCCGTTCACCCACATCACGCCATTGGCGTAATCGAACTTCTCGATATAGCCTTGCGTGAAATTTCCTGGGTCCTGGAACATGAACACCAGGCCAGCAATGTATTGACCGTTGACGATGTTTCCCTGAATGTTGATTTGATAAGTTCCAGGGAACCGTACCGTGTCAGACATCGCCAACCCAGTTTGAAAGATCGGGTCAGTCTGATGCGTGTTCGGGTTCAGTTCGAAGGCTTCTTCCCACGTCAGCAACGTGTTGGGGAAGACGACCACGGTGCTTTGCGGGATGCGGATGACATTATTGTTTACTTCAACCCAGCCACCGGTAATCTTGCACTGCGCCGGCAGTGGGGGGTTGGCCGGTGTTGGTGACGGATTGTCATCCTTGTTGCACAGCCCCGGAGTTGCATCCAATGAAGCGTACTGGAGAAATCCGGTGATTTGAAAGCCGGTTGGCATATTGCCTTCACGCGGCGGTTGTATCGGCGTGGGCGCCGGAATCGCAGGCGGCGTCGGCCACGGAATTGGGTTCAGGCTCTGGGCTTGTGTTTTCGTGCCCAGCCCCACAATCAGCAGCAGCAGTACAACTCCCGCTACTTTGAATCTTTTGGTTAGTTGCTCAAATCCCCGCATTTTGAAGCTCCTTCCGTCGGTGTACTGCAATTTCGTACTGCTCTGCCTTGCTGATTTGTTGTCTGTATCTTGCTGTCCTGACCACGCCGGAGGCTGGGTCAAGGCTGTATCTGTAGCGAACCTAGTTGGACCCGGCATTTTGCCCTCCCAACAGGTTCTCCAGGAACGAGGGAAGCGGCTTGCCGCCCTTGGCTCCTGTTACTGGAATTTCCATAAGCTGGTCTGTCGCACGGTCCGGATGTTTTGGATCTGCAACTACCGGATAACCGGTTGAGCTGTGCGGATGACCGTTTGGCACGAACAACTGCGGATGATCGAACGGGGCTGCTTGCGCCACTGTTCGCGGATCCGTCAGACCGTTGCGCAGAAAGTCAACGAGGTCGACTTTTTCCTGTGCAGTAAGGCCCAGCAGCTCAATGTCTGGAAAG
>JADMIO011667608.1_pt1 | contig 13222 bp, 8 predicted proteins | sample 8958161 | NCBI WGS metagenome assembly JADMIO01 (sample SAMN16585339, study PRJNA669376) | soil metagenome | isolation source: Crop rotation soil | place: USA: Cullars Rotation, Alabama | collected 2011 | reverse complement strand
TTCTTCCGGTGAAAAAAAAGCCGACAGCATCGAGTTAATCAATTTGTTGGGCCCGCCTGTTTCCCAATGCACGCCCCGCCTTGAAAGCTCCGGCAGAATCGAAGGTCTTACAGGAACTCCGCACTCCGGGCAGATTGAATCAATGGCCGCGTGAGTGATGTTGTACCCGCAGTTTTCGCAAAGTTTGTACTCCAATGAGGCGGGTTCCGGTGTATTGCCCAGAACCGACAGGGCTCGGGTCATCCATGCAACCACAAGCCAGAACCCAATCGCGATTGTCGAAGTGAACAGCACAAAGTCGATTCCCGGGCCCACATTGCTTCTCTGGTCAAAGGTTATCAGCAACGATGCGGCCGGCATGACTATGAGCATGAACAGCGGCAGGGCAGATACAGACATGAGGAAGCACCTGACCAGGGCATGCCGAACTGGACCGTCACGGAAAACGTCCTGGAGCGACAGCAAGCCGATTACAGCAACGATCGCGATCGTAATCACGGGCGCAATGAATATCACTCCTTCCAGCACACTTGGACCGGGTCCTTCGCGGAGTATTTGCCACATTTGATCAAACGTGCGGGATGGGTGTGAAAACATTCCCTCTAGAAATATTAGAGTTATGACCATTGCCACGACGAGAGGGATGCTGATCAGCAAAGTGGACAAGATCGCCGAAACTGAAGCATTGCGAATCAATTCACCAAGCCGGGCTGGTCGGAGCATAAGTCGATATGGCCCGCTGAAATCCGAGATCCACGACCCGACGCGCGTGGGCGGGCTTGTGTCTCCATCGATCCCGGCAGGGCGCTCGCTCACAACTGTTGACATGCCTGTTGCCCGGCGATGACAAAGAATCTTATTGATTTACGCATCAGTAATCCGGGCTGGGCCATGAGTTTCCAGCTCCGCCGGATCGCGCAGGCTCTTCAGTGCAAAGCGATCGGTAGTCCGCGAATACAAGTCGCCACCCATTCGGGCCACAGTCTGTAATTTCGCAGGATCGCAAACCATGTCGCCCGCGAGCAGCACCGACTCATCCACATGTACGGCCAATACGTCTCCAAAGATCGCCTGTCCCGCACCGGGCTGATCTCCGAGGCCCACGACCTGCCGCAGCCGGCACTCGATATTTACCGGGCTTTCCTTGACCAGGAGAGGGCGGACTTTTCTGGCGGGAATTGGAGTGAGACCACTGCGCTCAAACTCACTGATGCCATGCTCGAATTCCGTGCTGCAGATATTCATACGCTCGGCAATCGGCTCAGTCACCGTCGCGATGACGAATTCCTTTGTGGCCAGAATATTGCGCAACGTGTCCTTGGGCTGGGCGTGGCGGTTCAATGCCGGCGAGAAGACAACGACGGGTGGGTTGGCGGACATCATGTTGTAAAAAGAAAAGGGGGCAAGATTTGGGCGGCCCTGTTCGTCGATCGTTGAGGCGAAAGCGATGGGACGCGGTTGGATGAATGACAGATAAAGGCGGTGCATGGCCCGCCAGGAATGTTCCGAGTTGGCCAAATCGATGTACATGATGAGTATCATAGTTGAGAATGAAGAATTGAGAATGTAGAAAGCGAGCTCGTTGAGCGGAGAGCGAATCAGGAGGGCACCGGCCGCTACTTGCAGACATTGGGGCCATTGAACATGAGATCGACGAAGCCGCCAATGTCGGCGTCATCGAGGGGACCAAAGTCCGGGGTGGCGAAGTTGGCACAGTTGCTGACAGGAATTTGGGCCGTGTACATCGATGTGAACGTAGAAATGTCATCGCCATCGATCGTGGCACTGGCGTTCAAATCGCCCGGGCAGAGGCAGGGGATCGCAGAGGGCACCTGCGCGTCCATCGTGATGCTCCCGGGCGTGCCGGGTTTGAAGAGTCCAAGCGTGATTTCGCCGGCGACGGGCGGCGAGTCGGCGTCGAAGCGGAAGTTATACAAAGTACCCCAGCGGAGGGCGTTGGAGTTCTCTACCGGCGTAGCATTGACCATGTTCCACGCGATCGATGTATCGGGGGTCTGCACCACCTGCCAGTCCGTTCCATCGTAGGCCCTGCCGATGTTGTAGCCGTCCTTGTAATACTCCACATCGTGAAAGCCAGTGTTGAAGATATTGACCCCCGGAGGAAGCGGCACGCTGAATGAGGATCCGCAGCGATCGGAGTTCATGTTGTTCAGCGCGTATTCGTAATGCCACGGGCCGGCGCCAGTCCCGGAAAGGTCGGTCACTTTGTATCCCAGCGTGAATCGGCCATCGTTGGGAATGTCGACATCCGTGAATTCCGCGGTGTGTTCGTTTTCTGCCCAGGCTCTAACGGTTTGGGTCATTCGAACTGTCTGGCCCGCGGCAGTGCTGGACCAGGACATGGTGTAATTGGGCGCGGTGCCAAAGACGCATCGCCGATAGGAGGCGTTGTTGTTCTTGTTGCCCGCCGTCGCGTCATCCTGTGCGACCGCCTGCGATTCTGCATAGTACTTGGCGCCGGAATTCAGGGCCGGGTTTACGTCCCCAATCAGCGCTCGGATGCGACCGGTGGTGACGTCGTCTTCTGGTGCGGGCGTATAGGGCCAGACCATGATTTGACCCGTCGCGGCGTTAATCTGCGATTTGGGGCCCATTCCGGCACGCACGCCGCATCGGTTCGCGGTATGAGGATCTGAACATCCAACCCCAAGTTCACTACAACACCCACCGCAAAACGGTGTGCAGGTGCCGCAGACCGAGCCCTGAAGCACGCAGAACTCGTGCATCAGCCATGAATGACCGATGATTTCAAATTGTCCGGCGTTCTCAACAACTTTGAACCTGTACAACGATTGGTGATACACAGGATGATGGGTCCCCCCATCATGAGCATCAACCGACTCAGTTCCGATGCTGCATTCCGTATGACCGACGGAATAACCTGCATAGTTGCCGGCGACTCCCCACGAACGGGGCTGACTAGTGGGACCATCAAAGTCGCCGCGAAGTTCGCCTTCAATAATGTCCGGTCCGGCGGCGCCCGCCGCAGACTTCGACAGCATTGGGGTCGCCAGAATCAGCAGTGGAATCAAGAACTTGGCCATTCACCTTTCTCCAGATCTCGTATTCGCCGCCAAAACCATCCTACCCGAATCGCCCCCTGATTTGCCAATCTCACAGGTCTTGCCCAATGTCGGAGGCGCTTGGGTGTAGGGCGGCCAGCACTTACGATAGTGACATGAGGATTGCCTGAATGAATTCCATGATCCGCATTGATATTCAGCCGCCGCGGGGAACGATCACGCTCTGCAGGCCGGAGCTGCATAATGCGTTCAACGATGAGGTGATGCGCGAGCTGACCGATGCGTTCGTCCAGCTTGAGCAGGACACGAGCGTCCGCGCGATCGTTCTCGCCGGCGAGGGAAAGAGCTTCTGCGCCGGGGCTGACATCAATTGGATGAAGCGGATGGTCGGATATTCGTTTGATGAGAATGTCGCCGACGCACGCGTCCTGTCGAAAATGTTGCGCACAATCCGAGAATGTCCAAAGCCGGTCATCGCCCGCGTGCACGGCGCGACGTATGGCGGGGGAGTGGGACTGGTCGCGGCGTGTGACATGGCGATCGCACTGGCTAGCGCGAATTTCTGCCTGAGCGAAGTCAAGCTCGGAATTCTGCCCGCGGTCATTTCGCCGTTTGTGCTGGAAAAGATCGGTCCCGGTGCCGCGCGGCGGTACGCGGTCACGGCGGAAGTATTTGATGCGAGCGAAGCCCGACGAATTGGCCTGGTTTCGGAAGTAGTACAAACTGCGGAGGAGATGGAGGCCTGGCTGAACAAGATGTGCAAGACGATCGCTGCAAATGGACCGCTGGCGACGGCGGCCTGCAAGCGAATTCTTTCCGACGTGAGCGGCGTGATGTGGGATCGCGTCGCGGACATTACGACGAAGAAGATCGCGGAATTGCGCGTCTCGCCGGAAGGCCAGGAAGGCCTGAAATCATTTCTCGAGAAACGAAAACCATCGTGGAATAAAGAATAGCGCGTGTTCAAAAAAGTCCTGATCGCCAATCGCGGCGAGATTGCCGTGCGAATCACCGCCACCCTGCAGCAGATGGGGATCACAGCAGTGGCGGTGTATTCCGAGCCTGACCGGGGGGCGCCGCACATGCTTTGCGCGGACGAGGCGTATCCGCTGGAGGGCAAGACCAGCGCCGAGACGTATTTGCGCGGGGCCAAGATCATCGACATCGCCCGCCGGCATGGGGTCGACGCGATACATCCGGGCTTTGGGTTCCTCTCGGAGAATGACGATTTTGCCCAGGCCTGTGCCGATGCGGACATCGTTTTCATCGGACCGAGCCCGAACGTCATCCGCGACATGGGCGACAAGATCATCGCCAAGCAGAAGTTCGTTGCCGCAGGTGTTCCCGTCGTGCCCGGATGGTCGGGAAAAGACGATGCCACAGCGGCTGAACTCAGCATCGAGGCGCAGAAGATCGGATACCCGGTGCTGATCAAGGCTGCGGCTGGCGGCGGCGGCAAGGGCATGCGTGTCGTGCATCGCGCGGAGGATTTCGCGGCCGCGGCGGACGCAGCCAAGCGGGAGGCCAATGCGGCGTTCGGCGACGGACGCATCTTTCTTGAGAAATACATCACCTCGCCGCGGCACGTAGAGTTCCAGATCTTCGGCGACACGCATGGAAATGTAGTTCATCTCTTCGAACGAGAATGCTCCATCCAGCGGCGGCATCAGAAGATCATTGAAGAATCACCCTCGCCCGCGCTGACACCGGAACTGCGAAAAAAAATGGGCGACGCTGCCGTCCGCGCCGCCAGAGCCATCGGCTATACGAATGCCGGCACCGTCGAATTCATCCTCGATCAATCCGATAAATTTTACTTCCTCGAGGTCAACACGCGATTGCAGGTCGAGCACCCGGTCACCGAGATGGTCACGCATCAGGATCTCGTGCGGGCGCAACTTCTGATCGCTGCCGGCGAGAAACTACCGTTCACTCAGGAATCATTGCGGCAGGATGGTCATGCGATCGAATGCCGCATCTACGCCGAGGACGCCTCGCGAAACTTCATGCCCTCGACCGGCACGCTGCTGCAATACCGCCCGCCAGTTGGCCCGAGCGTGCGGGTCGACAGTGGCGTTACCAATGGTTCGGAAATCAGTGTTTATTACGATCCCATGCTGGCCAAGCTCATTGTGCATGATGTCGATCGCGAGGGGGCCATCAGCAAAATGATCTGGGCGCTGCGGCATTTCGTGGCCATGGGCGTGACCACAAATATCGAGTATCTCTGCGCAGTGCTGAATCACCCGCAGTTTCGCGCCGGAAAATTGCACACTCATTTTCTCGAAGAGCATCGCATCGGCGAATCAAATAAGTCGAAAGGCCCGTCAAATGGCGCAATTGTGCCGGATGAGGCCCTGATTGCCGCGGCGCTGGCGGCCGGCGCCGGCCGAGTGCCCCTTCGCTCCGCGGCAAATGAACCGGAGACAATCTGGCAGCGGGCGGGTCACTGGAGGAACGTCTAGTGCGGCGAATGCGATTCAAGGCCGATGGAAGCGAACAGGCACTGCCGATCGGCATCTCCCGCGGACACGCGCCGGAAGCCACTGATTATCTCGTCGAGATTGACGGCCGGAAAATCGATGTAGAGGCGACTCTCGAAGAAGATGGCCACGGATGGATACGACTGCATGGCCGAATGCACCAATACTACGTCACGAATCACGGGCGACGTTTTCAAGTCTGGCTCAATGGCAGGAGCTATTCATTTGAAATGCATGAGACCGGTGCGCGGCGCGCCGGGCAGGGTGTCGAAAGCGGCTCGGTGCGTGGGGATGTCACTGCACCCATGCCGGGCACGATTCTAAAGGTGAATGTTGCGGCCGGGCAGCATTTCGAGGCCCATGCGCCACTGGTTATCATGGAATCGATGAAGATGGAAATGACCCTGACCGCTCCCCATGACGGTCGAGTCAAAGATGTCCTATGCAAGGTGGGACAGCTCGTTGAGATGGGCGCCGTACTGGTACGGCTGCATCAATAATCGCAATTCGCATCTCAATTTCCAGAGTTATTCGACAGAGCGTTTGAGGATGTTTGCTGGCTGGATCGGTTTTTTCGAATCTTCAATCCCGCCATAAAGCAAATGCCTGCAAACATTGTCACGATGCACCCAGATCCGCAGACCGGCGCGGCGGCGAGTACGCTGAAGAGCAGGCTTAAGGCCGGACGGCAGTCTTCGGGCGGCGGCTCCTCGACGGGTGGTGGCTGGCACGAGTCTCCGATGCCGTCGCCGTCGCTGTCGGCCTGATCGAGATTGGCCACTCCGGGACAGTTGTCGCAGTCATCGGGGATGGAGTCATCGTCTGCGTCTGGATCATTCGCGTCGGGAACGCCATTGTTGTTGCAATCGCAGTTCGTGCATGAGGTGGTCGGAGTGGGGGTAAGCTGGCACTCGTCAGGTACGTTATTATTGTCGTCATCGTCACTGGTACCCGCACTGATATCGCAATCGTCGGGTACGTTGTTCTGATTGCAGTCGGTCTCGCACTCGTCGCGAATGCCATTGTCGTTGCAGTCGGAGTCAGCGGTGAGGTCATCGCAGGCGCAGCCATCGGGGTTCACGGTCGCGCCCGGAGCTGAATTCGGGCAGTCATCGGTGCAGTTGCCCACACCGTCTGCGTCGTCGTCGCTGCTGTGGACACAGGAATTGTCGAAGCAGGCGTCGGTCGTGCATGGGTCATTGTCGCCACATGCGCTTCCGCTCACGCAGCAGCCGGGCACAGACTCGTGTGAACAGGCATTTTCAGTGCAAATATCGGTTGTGCAGGGATTCTCGTCGTCGCAGTCCAGTGCGGACTGGCAGCAGTCGTCGACAGGCGCATATTCGCAAGTCCCGTCTATGCAAGTGCCATTGGTGCACGGATCGCCATCGTCGCAATCCTCGTCGATCTCGCAGCATGACGGAGTGTGCACGCACTGATTGCTTACGCAGTCGTCGTTGTTGCATTCATCCTTGTCGGCGCAATCCTGATCGGTGTGACAGCAGTCGGGAATCGGGAGATTCTGACAGGTGCTGTCAGAACATGTGTCCGCGGTGCAAAGATCGCTGTCGTCGCAGTCCGAGTCGATGTTGCAACATCCTTCCACGGGCGTGAACTGACATGCGCCCTGCAGGCATGCCCCCATCGTGCAGGGATCGTCATCGTTGCAGTCGTCGTCGGAATCGCAGCAATCAGGCTGGGTCGTGCAGACGTGATTTACGCATGCGTCGCTCGTGCAGGGATCGCTGTCATCACATTCACCATCGAGGTTACAGCAGCCCGGAACAGGATCGTGACTACACGAATTGTTGACGCAGGCATCAATTGTGCAGTCGTCGTTGTCGTTGCAATCACCGGGGACAGTGCAGCAACCTTCAATCGGAGTGAACACGCAGGCCTGATCGATGCAGGTCCCGATAGTGCAGGGATCACCAGCCTCGCACTCTTCATTGGAAGTACAACACGAAGGAGTGTGCGCGCAAACATTGTCCACACATGCGTCATCGGTGCAGGGCTCGGAATCATCGCATTGATCGCCCGATGTGCAGCAATCGGTGCTCGCGGTGTGCACGCAGACGTTGTTTTCGCAGGTATCCGTGGTGCAGGGATCCTGGTCATCGCAATCGAGAAGGTCATTGCAGCACTCTGGAATTTGAGTGTGGGTGCAGCCAATTCCCGCAACACAGGCATCAATCGTGCAGGAATCCCCGTCACTGCAAACCGTTTCACAATTGTCGGGAATGTTGTTTCCGTCACAGTCCGCTGTCATACCGCAGCCCGGGAAAACGTCACAAAAACCACCAGCGCCGCTGCAACTGATTTCGCATTCGTCGGGAACGCCGTCCTCGTCGCAATCACCACCGAAAAACGGAGTAGCGATATTGATGGCCGACGAACCGCCCCCAGGTTGATCAAGATTTACCGCAATACGCAGACCGGCGATGCACGGAGGGGGGGTTTCACGAGCGCCTGTCATGCATGCGATGACATTGGCAAAGGTCTTGCCGGACTTCAGGCTGAAGCGCAGGATTACAAATTCACCCTGATTGACACGATTCACCCCACCGGGATCCGCGTCAGCAGAGAACGCCATTCCGCTGAAAGCGCTCGTTTGAAACGACGGGCACACCTGATTGTGGTTCGGCGGGTTCGAAGGAGTTGCGCCAGATGAGAAATGAACAATGTGACCGTTAGAGTTGTCTTCAATGATGTCTTCAAGATGCATCAGCGACGACATGGGCGAGCAGCGATCGTCGAACCAGATGTTGGAAACGCCCTGGAGGGCGGTGCCGCTGAGAGCGCGGAATGTGAAGTCAACCAGTGCATTGCCTCCGGGCGTGGTGCCTGCACTGCTGACGGTCACGGTAAGTCCGTTGACGAAGTTGCCAGTGTTCATCTGCCGAAAGCCAAATACCGCGACCTCGGCATTGGCAGGAGCCCCGAAGAGAGCCAGCACTACAATGACAGTTGTAAATCTTAATGTCGAAGCGCAGACGCGGATCACTAAAGCCAGCATGTTCCCTCCCACGCGCCATAATGCGGCGATTTTTTCAGACAAGACAAAATCTTCAGGCGCTCATGCGATCCGGCTCTACACGCGAGCGGCTGATAGAAAGACTGGATTTTGCTAGTCTTCGCGACCCTGTAGAGAAACGAGTCGAGATTGGTCTTGCTTCCGTCCCGTCACTACTTCCAGACATTTTGTGAAAAAGTCGCGAAGATTGCAATGGTTTTGCGGGCGAGAAATGTGCTCGAATCGGCCTATTACCTGTTGGCCATGTGAGTCGGCGAGCGATTTCAAAGGCGTGCACCCCGACTTCCGGCACGGCAGTGCATTCCCAAAACCTGCCTCTGCATGGGATTTCCAACAGTGTATGTAGACGCAGACGGCTTTCCGTCAGCCGAAATCACGGCGCCACCGGCATTTGTATCCAGCCCCCGACCGAGACTATCCGGGCGGACTTGCGGCGAGAGACCTTAGAGGTGGATTGCTGGTGCGGGGAGTATTGGTCTGTGGACCAGTGCAGTTGATGACTCGATTGCCCGACAGTGATTAGTTTGCCGCCTGCCCTATGCTGGATTACAACGTCGACATGTGAGGGTGGTTAGAAAACGATCAGATGCGGCCGTCAATCACATAAACCTTGGGGCGACCAAGGTGATTAAGAAACTTACAGCCTAGTCGATATACCCAAGGGCCTGAAGTCGCTCGCGAACCGTCCGGATCTCACGCTGCGGAAGTTCACTGCTCACGCCGTCGAGTTTTCCGCCGGCGGTCACGTCCCGCAGTACGTGGATGGCGAATTCAGTGACGCTCCTGAAACCGGTGTTCTGAATCAGCCCGGAAAGGTTTCGATAGAGTTCGGCCGGGATCTTGAGAGTTACCGTCTTATTTGGCGGGCGTTTGCCCTCATCCATGTGAATACACCTTACGTTAAACGTGGCCCATGCGCGCGTGATGACGCTTCCGGTAGGATACTCGACGACTAGCGAATCGCCAATAAAAAAGCCCTCCAAACCGACAATCGGCTTGAAGGGCATGAAGTGTACTCGACCGCTCGTTCTTGCTACTGACCCGTGTTCGCGGGATTCAGCGGCTGCAGATCGTTGCGGAACAAAAGTGGCAGGTCGGAACCAATCGTATCAACAATGCCATTTCTGTTGACCAGTCGCGCATTCAGAGCGCGATTGACGTTGTACTGCGACAGCGGATCGTAATTGACGCCGACCCGGAATGGACCGATCAGCAGATTGGCACGGGCCCATTCCTGCGCCATGGTATCGACGGTCTGGGGAACCATTAATATGTCGCCCGGTTTCATCTCCAGATCTGGAGCACGGCCCGCAAGAATGTCATCCAGCGGTAGTTTCACTTGTACCTGCCGACCATCTGCGAGCCTGCGGACCAGGGTTCCATCCTTGACCGCAAGATACTCTCTCACACCACCCGCGGCGCTAATGGCGCGCAGCACTGTGAGAGAACTGTTGGGAGGCACCGGAATGGGCGTAGGCAGATTCACCAGGCCCGTTACATAGATGGCATTGGGCGAACCGGTCTCGACCGTGATGACGTCGCCGGATTCCAGGGGCGGGTCGGTCAATGCCCGGCGAACATCGTTTACATTTGTCAGATCATAAACTGTCTCCGGCCGCTCCGAATTGACGGACCGCAACTGGACTCGCATGTTGGTCATATCGTTGAAGCCGCCGGCAGCGGCGATCGCGTAGAGGATGTTTCTCTCGTTCTGACGCAGTGTTACCAATCCTCGATTCAAGGCTGCACCGATGACCATCACTGTGACCGTTTCTGGCCCGGCGAGTTCTAGATAAACCGACATGTCTTTGGCAATGTCGGGAACATATGTCTTTACGATGGCGGCCTCGGCTTCGCCAAGGGACAAACCGGCCAGCTTTGTGTGACCAACCAGCGGCAGGCTGACGGTGCCATCCTTATGCACGCGGAGGCGTAACACGTTAGTGCCCAATCTGTCGGTGAGTCCGACAAAGTGGGCGTCGATGACATCATTGGGACCGATTCGATAGGGCTGGCTCTCGCGGAGTGCCAGGGGCTTAGTATCTGCAACTTTCAGCACCTTGGACTGCGCTGCCTCCTGTTCATACTCGTATAACTGGTCAACCGAAATGCGTGAATCTGCCTTGCAGCCAACGATCGCCATCAAAAGAAGGCATGAAAGATATTTAAATGTTGAATATCGCATTGGATTATTGTTTTCAACCATGTAATTCGCTCCATTTCTTCCTATGACTTTGGAAGCTGATCAGAGGGGGAACTCGAATCTCTAGGGGACTCACCTTGAGCCAGCATCCTATCGATTTGTTTCATTTCCATCGTGGAAAAGATCTGTCGCGCGCGATGAATTTCGAGGGCCTCGTAAAGGAGAGGTTGGTAATCCTCCTTAAGCGTGCGCTGCACGCGGGCCAATTCCACGAGGCAGCGTGCCCGGGCGGCATTCGGCGAGTGGTTGAGCTGCAGGGCTTTTTGAAGGTGTTCGCGGGCCTCGACCTGACGGCCCGGCACGCTCGATAGTACTACTCCCAGAGTATGCCGAAAATCTGCATTTTCCGGCGCTTCGACGACGGCGCGCTGCGCAAAGGAGATCGCAGGTTCCGGCTCGGACTTGTCATGGACCATTATCCATGCAATGTTGTTCAAGGCATCGGCCTGGCTGGGGTTCAGTTCGACAATCTGAGCGTAGTAGGCCTGAGCGAGATCCACTTCGCCGCGCTGGTAGGCGATCTGGGCCAATCCCAGAAGAGCGGGCTCAGGCGTGATCATGCGTTCACTCAGCAATGCGAAGAGTGACTCGGCCTGGTCCGAGAAACGCGGTGATTGTGAGAGCAGCCGGGCGCAGGTCAGCAGGATGCGATCATCTGTCTCAGGCAGATCCGCGCATGCAGAGGCGTAGTCTGCAATAATCTCAGGCTTGTCTTCCAGCGCGAGTTCGCTGAACCAAAGGGTTATCGCTGAAGCGCTTTGGGGCGCGCTGCACAGCAGGCGTGGAACCAGGTTCTGCATCGCAATACGATCACCGCATTGTTGATAAAGGCGGGTGAGCTGCGATAGAACAACGGAATTGTCAGACGCCTGGTGTTCGAGCCAGTCTTCGAGATAGGCAATCGCGGCCGACTCTTCATGGGATGCGGCCATGATTTCTGAGCGGAGCAGGCATGTGCGTGGATCACTCGCGTTCTGCTTAATTGAGTCGAATGATTCCGCAAGAGTCTGAATGACCGACTGATTGTCGCTGACTCGGGCGATCTGCAGTAGAAGCGCGATAATCTCAACATTACCAGGCAGAGCCTTCAGGGCAGCCCGGGCGTGCGTCAGGGCTACCTCGGGGTGACCCACTGCCAATTCCGCCTGCGCGCGAAGTGCTCTTAATCGCGGATTGGAATGGTTTTCATCAGAGGCCCGACGGATAATATTCACTGCAAGTGTGTTTTCGCCCAATGCCAGGGCGGTCGATGTCAGAATTGCGGCGGACTGATAAGGAATATCGACTGAACCAACAGCGTCGCGGAGGCACTCTCGAGCCCGACGAAGATCGCCTAGAGAGCCACTGGCGGAAGCCGCCTGAACGAATAACGCCAGGGCTTCCACATCCTGGGCCTTACTATCGAGAAGATTTCCGAGTAAATCGCGTGCCGCCTTGATATTGGCAGAGCCGCCTCGGGCGAGCAGCGCACGAGCCAGTCGATGTTTCAGCGCATGGTTCTGGGGATATTTGTCAATGCCCCCTTTCCAGACCTCCATGGCGTGCTCGATGTCGTTTTGGGAGGCGTAAAAATCTCCGAGTGCGGCTTCACCGGTTCCCTCGCTGCTCAGTGAAGGAAGTTGCGCAAAATCCCTGGCGGCCAGATCGCTCTGCATATTCTGCAAATAGAATTGTGCCCGGAGAATGTGAGTATCAAAGGTTGGCGACTCGCGGACGAGTTCATCGAGAACGGTCCCTGCCTTGTCGAGGTGTCCCTCCTGGACCATGATTGTGGCCTTGGCCTGGGCAATCTGACTATTGATTTGGGGATCTCCCGCAATTCTTTCCAAATAGCGCAGCGCCGCAGGCGCATTTCGAGTCTGTTTGTAACTGGCCTTGGCGAGCAGAATCATCGCGGACGGTGGACAATTGCCCCTATCCGCGAGCGGCTGGAGCAGTTCGATTACGTCCTTGAATTCATTGTTGCTGAACGCCAGTTCGGCCTGCTTGGTAGCGTAATCGGGAGTGTCATACAGGGCCTCGCATTTTGCGAGAACGCTACGGGCTTCGTTGAACCGGCCCTTATTGGCAAGGAGACGGACGAACTGATCTGCGATGGCCAGGGTTGGTGATGTCTTGAGGCTGTTCTGGTAGACCAGTTGGGCTTGATCGTAATCGCCAGTCAGTTCAAAGACCCTGCCCAGTTGAAGAGCGGGCTCAGTCCAACATGGATCAGCGCGAACGCAATAGCGCAGGTGCTCAATGATTTGCGACGACTGGAACGGCAGCGATGATCGCTTCAGTTCAAGTAGAGCTGCCTGATAACGCCATCGAACGCCCGTTTCTCCTTCAATCGATCTGATCTCTTGGATGTATTTCGACCCCAGCTCACGATCGGACTGAATTTCGGACTGGCCAAGGAGACTTTCCAGCACAGTGGGATCCGAAGCTTGGAATTCACGTGACTTGAAGTCGCGGC
>JADMIO010800068.1_pt1 | contig 13222 bp, 8 predicted proteins | sample 8958161 | NCBI WGS metagenome assembly JADMIO01 (sample SAMN16585339, study PRJNA669376) | soil metagenome | isolation source: Crop rotation soil | place: USA: Cullars Rotation, Alabama | collected 2011 | reverse complement strand
GCGACTTCAAGTCACGTGAATTCCAAGCTTCGGATCCCACTGTGCTGGAAAGTGAGGTCGCTGAGAGCGGACAGCGTTACGGTGAACACCGCATTGCTCGTGCCACCGGTGCCTTCTTTGACCGTCACGTCGTTGATAGAGATCGTCGCTGTGTCATCGTCCTGAATGGTCACGACACCCTGATTATCGGTGATGGTCGCGTTGGTGGGATTGGTAAGGTTGATCAGGAACGTCTCGTTCGCCTCGTCCAGCACGTCACCCACGATCGGCACCGCGATGTCTCTAAACAATACGCCGGGCGCGAAGGTGAGCGTGCCGCTTTTGGCGGTGTAGTCGCTGCCCGCCGTGGCGGGATTCACGCTGCCGTTGGCAGTGGCATAGCCTACCGTCACCGGGAAATTCACTGGATTGGACAGGCTGACCCTGACCCCTCTGTTGGTTGTGCCGCTGTTGCCCTCGCTTATGGTGGTATCAGCAATCGTGATCTCCGGCGGGTCGTCGTTGATGATTGTGCCAATGCCGTGCGCATCCATTAGGATGCCTCCGACGGGATTGGAAAGATCAACGAAGAAAGTCTCATTGGTCTCGTTCACCGCATTGCCATTGACCAGCACCGTGATGGTTTTGGAGGTGTCGCCGGGCGCGAAAGTCAGCGTGCCGCTTTTGGCGGTGTAGTCGCTGCCCGCATTGGCGGTGTTGTCGGCGGTGGCATAATCCACCGTCACGGGGGTGGGGTAGGATGCGTCCAGGCTCACGGTGAAGATGGCGTTAGTGGTGCCGCTGTTGCCTTCGACCACGCTCACGTCGTTTATGGAAAGTGCTGGCGTCGCGCCCCAGTGAGGTTTTTCATCGCTCGCTGGATTATTCGTGATACGTGTCTGGCTGCTGCCATCCGCGTTCATACTATAAATTTCATTGTTGCCGTCCCGGTTGGTCACAAAAAGGATTTTGCTCCCGTCCGGGCTGAAGACTGCGTGGGCACCGGACGCGAGAGTCGTTCGCCCAGTGCCGTCTACGTTGATGACTTCAACGGTCGTTAGAGTGTTGAAGACAATTTTACTGCCATCCGGGCTGAAGCTGGGGTCAGTTTCGAACCCTGGATTGTTGGTAACGTTCGTTTGCCCCGTGCCATCCGCGTTCATCACGAAAATCTCAACGTTTCCGTTCAGGGTCGAATCGAACGCGATTTTAGTGCCGTCGGGACTGAAACAAGGCCGCTGATCGCCACCGGATATCGGATTATTGGTGAGGCGAACGGGATTAGAACCATCTACGTTCATCACGTAGATCGCAAAATTACCGGCCCGAGTCGAATGAAAAGTGATCTTACTCCCATCGGGACTAAACCTGGGGAAAGCATCATCTGCTGGATTGTTGGTCAGGTTGGTCTGACCGGTGCCGTCCACATTCATGATGTAGACTTCGTTATTACCGTCACGATTAGACCAAAAAGCAATTTTACTCCCATCTGGGCTGAGAGTAGGCGCAAAATCGCTCCCCGGATTATTAGTGAGGCGCGTTTGACCGCTGCCATCCGGGTTCATGATGTAAATCTCGAGGTTACCGTCGCGGTTCGATTCGAACACGATCTGGCCCGCACTGCCCTGCGCGCTGGCCGTGCGCGCCAAACCGATGACGTGCGCCATGACCAGCGCCACCAGCACCAAGACCCGCAAGATGGGGCCAAACCATTTTATCTGTCGTTGCATGCTTAATTCTCCCATTGGGTTGAGGCTGTGACTTTTTCGTCGGCCTGGCAGAACGGACGGCGAAGCTCGCATCGCACGGACTGAGTCAATCGTAAGTCCCTGACATTATAACCCATTCAAAAGCGTTTGAAGCGACCTTTCTTTTAAATTTTCGATGAGAGTCAGGCATGAAAACGGTGGCCTAATGCAAAGGAGCCGCGTCACCTCGTAACGCGGCTCCTCCCAGACTACCCAAACTGCGGACACGAAATTTCTGTCATTCCGACGGTGAGGACAGAGGGCTGAAGCTGGAGCTGGCAGACGACGACACGGAACAGGCCAGGAGCCGGGTGTGGTGGGCAGGGCAACGCGGGCTTCAAAGTATCCGCCGTCGAAGTTGTATTTCTGATAGGTGGAAACCGAGCCGGAGGAGAAGGAGCTGGTCGAGCCTGAGCGGGTCGCGGTGAACGTGAGAAGGTCATTGTCCACGCCCACTTTGCTGGCTGAGGCCGTGGACAGACTGTTGGGCATCGTCCAGCCGGGGCTGGCGACGTTCCATTTGATCGTGTCAACGCTCGTGCCTTTGAACTCATCGTCAAAGACAAGCTCTCATCCCGTGCCGGTAGCGGCAGGAGGCGCGGCTTTGCACACCGACGCGCACGCAGGGGCCTCAGCGCCAAGCTACAGTCTTATCGCATTAGCGCCCGCCACCTCGGTCGGTCTCCTACCCCTTCTCGCCATACACCTTCACCTCGTAGAGTGTGGGCGGATACCAGTTGTTGGGATTGTTGTGCAGCACGGCCCGCTGCACGTTGATCCGCACCTGGCGCACCGATGGTGCGTCGGGCAACATGTCGCTGCTGAACCCGTAGGTTTTGCTGACGATGGTGTCCTTATCGTTGGTGCGGTCCAGCAGGACGCGCCATTCCTTGCCGTCCAGACTGCCCTCGATGGTGTATTTGTAGTAGGCTTCCGAACCCCGGTGGATGTGCCAGGAAATCTGCACATTCCGCACTTTGCAGACCGTCCCTAAATCCGTGGTGACGGTGAACGGCCATTTCTTCTCGTCGCTGCGGAAGAATGTGGCGTAGTCGCCGTCAAACGCTTTGCCGACTTCGTGGTCTTTGCTGCCCGGAATCGAGGAGGAGGCCGGCTGATCCTGGGAGAGGAGCCTGCCCTCGTGCAGCGGGACGACTAAGTCCTGCGCCGGGTCGAGCAGCAGAGTGGGCGCATAGTCGGCAAAGGCAAAACCCTGGGCGGTGTGAAGCGGCAGAGCGACATTGCCGTTCGTCCCTTCCCCGCGAATCCAGCGATTGGGCACGAAGATCGGAACATACGCCTTGCCGTGTCCATAGTCCAGAATTCCCCCGGACTGGGCCGAAAACGTGGACGAGTTCCCGATGGGACGCAAATCACTCCACGGGCCATCGAGCGATGTGGCGGAGTTATAGCCCGCCTGGCTCGGATACCAACCGGCAGTCTGGGAAGAAAAGATGTAGTAATACCCTCCGGTTTTGATCAGGTGCGGCGCCTCGCGGTGCCGGCCTTCCATGACCTTGGTGACAATGCCGGTCACGTCGGTGTAATCGGCGTTCATCTTGAAGATGTAGAGCGTTTCGTTGACGGCCTGACCGGGCACGTTGGAAGCCGCTATCAGGTAACCTTGCCCGTCGTCGTCGCGGAAGACGCTCATGTCGCGGACTCGAATCTCCAGCGGATTATAGATGTGATGCACCGTGAAGCGTTCGCCCGGTTTGGCTGTAGCCACCATGGCGCGTCCGCTGCCGTAGCCCTGGGCGCGCTCCCAGTGCGCCCAGTAGACGATCCGGTCGTGCTTCTCGTCGTAGAAGCGGTTGACCGCCTCTACCTTGTAGTCATCCAGGTCGGGATGACTGCTGCGATCCATCACAACGGCGCCCCTCTCCCAGTTCTTGCCGTCGCGGGAGGTTTCGACCCACATCGCCTTTAACCCTTTGCCTTCGCGCTCTGAGGGGAATCGGTAATACAGGTCGCCCACCTTCAACGGCTCCCACAGTGAGGCCCCGGTCCCGGTCTGGTTCGAGTAATCCTTGACGCCCTCAGGCATGGCCATGGTTGTGATCTGCTCGACGTTGGAGGTCAGGGCCTCGCCGTCGCGATAAGCCACCAGTTTGTAGGAGTAGGTGCCGTCGGCGAGGCCGTAGTCGTTGAAGGAGGCACCCTGCCCGGTGTAAATCTTCGTGAAGTTCCCGCTCTGGCCGGACGCGCGATGGATTTCAAAGGAATCGTGGGGTTCAGCGGTCGCCCACATGAGCGCCACGTTGTTGACCGGCCCCTGTCGGTCCGTGGCGAACAGCGAAGCACTCAAGGCGATGCGCGGGCCAAGGTCAGGCAACACCTTTCGTTCTTCCGGGACGCTTTTGATCGCACCGGACTGCGCCGAGACTGGTGTTGGTGTCAGCGGGACAACCAGAGTGCTCGCCAGCACACCGAGAATCCCCCATCGGGACAACTGTTGCGGAGAGGTTTGGAACATGTGCAAAGTCTTCACTTCCCTTTTAAAACGCGAAGCTCCCGTCCACAGGCGCTACGCTGACTCGATTGCGACGGGTGTGAACGCCACAAGGTGATGTGCTTGCCCGGCGATAGTCGCCTGCACGGGCCGGTCGGCTGCCACCGCCGTGACACGGCCATTTTTGAGTTGCAGAATGAAAGCGCAAGTTTGGTCGAAAGTCACGTCGTCTTTGCCGTCGTTGTCAAGGCCAAGCGCTTGGCCTTCGCCTCCGGCGGTGGTGCGGCCCACGTAAAGGTTGCCTTGCACGCGGCCCAGCATAGAAGCAAAATCTCCGCCGTTGCGCACGAAGCCGTTGCGCACGAAACTGGCGCGCACGCTCTCCGCGTCCGGGTCGCCGGCGCCCTGCGGATAGACGAACGTCTCCACCGCTCCACCTCTGGAATCCGTCACACACCGGGCGAAAATCACCGTAGCCGCCGCGCACCGCAGAGCTTGACGCATCGAGTTGATGCATGCCGCGCAGCGCGATGAAGCTCTGTTGATCCGGCTCCGGCGTCGAGGCTTTGGCCGGATGCACGCGCAACTCGTCTATGACGGCGCTTTCGGGAGGCGGGGCTGACGCACCCTTCCAATCAGCTTCCAGGCGGATGGTGATGGTGTTCTGCGTGCCGCGCGCCAGCGTGACCGGCACGTAAAGCTGATGCCAATCGTTCCATGCGCCCGTGCTGAGAAACACCAACTCCGGCTGCGGGGTGCCGTTGACGAACAGCTTCGCCCGCTTCGTGGACGCCTTGTCCAATCCGAGCGCGTAGCGGAAGCCGATGGTGGTCGCACCGCCGTCGCCGCCGTCCACGCCGTTCCATTCCAACGCACCGCCCGAAGCCCTGGCCGCTTCCGCCTTGCGGGCCGACAGCGCCTCGGTCAAACACGTCAGCGTGAAGCCCTCGGAGTTCGCCATGCCGCTCCAGGTGGCATAACGATGCTTCAGGCTGGGGTGGAACAGGTTCTTGGTGATGGAAAACCAGCCTCGCTCCTGCTGAAAGCGCGCGTGGCTTTGCATCAGCAATTGCGCTACGTGCCGGAACTGTCCCGCCTGGCGCAGATCGCCCTGGCGCCGGGCAATCTCGGCCATCATCTCGAAGCCCACTGCGTAGATGCTGTCGTCCCAGATGTGCTCGCCGGTGCGCCCACCCGCCGCTGCCTCACCGGAACCGCCCAAGAGTAGAGGCGATGAGCGCAGCGCATACTCCACAATCTCGCGCATCTCTTTAGCGGAAGGGCCGTCGTAGCCGTTCTCCAACATGTCGAGCAGGTTGGCCGTGGCGAGCCCCCTGCACCTCGATACGGATGTCATCGAGCGAGGACTCCAGGCTATAGGCGTGCTACGGTGAGGCTAAGGTGAGAGTTGTATTTTTAGTTGTCAACGGCACGACGAAGGCTTCACGTTCGAGAGCGAATTTTTGCTGAGGTGCCCAATGCGAGGGCAAATCGCCTATGGCGCTCTGGCCAAGTCGCAGGCGCGCCACTGGGGTGGCGGTGGTGGCGGGTGAAAGCGTCAGGCGCACGGATTTGGTCGTTGGATTGAAGCGCACGCTTTCGATGGTGCCCGCATCCAGCGAAATCCATAAACCAAGCGGCGCAATGAAAATACGCTGGCGAAAACCGTCGCGCGGCAAAACTTCGGCGTCACCGTCTGGCAGAAGACGAATATCGCCGCCCAGGGCCAACCAACCAAAAGTGGGATGGCGAACGGCATAAATGCCCTCGTCGTGCGCATAGCCCCAGAAACCAATGCCATAGTCCGAGGAGAACGGATCGAAGGCCAAAATCGCAGGGTCAGCGTCAAAGTTGCCCGCAGCGAAACCTTCGTTATCAATATTAGCGAGCGGTTGCTGTATCCCGGCGTAACCCGTGCGCAGCAGATAGAAATCGGACGGGTCGCGACGAAAGGCGTCGAGCACGGGAAGGGCGTTGAGCGGCGAACCGTAGTGGTTGGTAATGCGCACGACGTCGGGCCAGCGCGTGAAGTTGACCGCTTCGTCGAAGTAACGCCGTCCGGCTCCATTGTAAGCCCAGTTGGGCACCGTCGGCAAATAGGCGGTGATGGCATCCAGGGTGGCTTGCGCTTTATCGTCGTTGCCGAAATATTTGCTCCAACTGTAAACCTCTTCCTGTCCGGTTGAGTCCCACGGCATCTCGGAGCCAAAGGGGAAGCGCAAACTGGCCCAATGGGTCTCGCGCTTTTTCATGTAGGCTTCCAGTTGGGCGACGTTTTCATTCCAGCCCTCGCGCTTGAGGTCGCGCAGCAATTCGGGAAATACGCTGCCGACCATCAAGCCAAATTCGGCCAATCCGCCCGCGTGGGCTTTCATTCCCATGGCCGTATTAAAGGCGTGGTCGAGATACCATTGCCAGCTCTGCTGCTTGACCAACCCCTGATGATCGCGCGCCAGACGATAGAGCGCCCAGTAAACCGCCGTGACGTGCGGATAGTTGTAAGAGCGCCAGGTCGTTTCGCCGCGCGCTTTGTTCCAGCCGCTCCGGTATTCGTATTTATAACCGGGCACCCTGGCCGGCTCGTAGAAAAACAGGCTTGCTTTGACGCTATAATCGGGATTTTGCAGCCGTCCCCACAGCACATCTTTGACGTAAGTCTCTAAAAGCGTAATTTCGGCGGCGTCGGGTTGGCGAAGATTCTTCAGCGCCATCGCCACCGACGGCCCCGCGCCCATTTCATCGCTCAGGCCAACCGGCCACGAGTTGGGACGCTGCAACAATATACGATTGTTTTCACGGTCGTAGGGCATGAACGAGGGGGCGCGCCCAAACGGATCGTTGGACTCGGAGAACCACTGCTTTTGCGCGTGGAAGCGGCCCATGTTGCGAACCTGCGTCGCGGCGGGCAAAATCGCCTTGTAATGCACAAACTGCTTTTCACCGTTGGCGAAAGTCAGCGTGAAACGCGCCTGACCGGTTTTGAGAGCCTGCACCGTGTAGGCACGCCAACCGCCGCCTAGAGGTTTGGCATCGGCTTTGAGTTCAAACAGGCCGGCCGGTTCGGTGGTCACGGACTTAAGCGGAGAGGCGCTGCTCACAAACAATCGTCCGGTCTGGTCGAGCGGCAATAACGGACTCGGAACAGTCACCGCGACGGGTCGTTGCTTCGCCACTAAGGTCTCTTCGATCTGGCGAATCGAGGGCGAGACGAAGAAGCGGAGGCCATAGCTTGCTTCTTCATTGGGCTGTAAAACGCGCGAGGTCGGAGCGTTCCAGGGCGTGGCGTTTTTCCACTCTTTCTCGGCATAAGCGCGCGTGTGAACCGTCCATTCGTAGAATCCTTCAAAAGTCACATCACGCGGTGTCGGATCGTCGTGCAACGGCGCGTAAGCCTCGAACGCTGATTTGGCTTCGGGCGCTACAAGGAGAACGGGGCCTTTGCCGTCGAGCCGAATAACCTGAAGATAACCGGCGTCGCCGCCGATATAGGGATCGGCCAGCGAACATCTTGCGTGTGCCTCGTCGAGCGAGCGGCCCGTCAAAATGTTGTTGAACGCCATCGGCGTGCCCAGCGCTCCGATTTCCACGGCCTGATTCGAAGTGTTGCGGAGATGAAAGCGCAACCTGAGCTCGCCGTTCTCGACGCGCCATTCTCGCACCACGTGCAGAGGACAATCGTTGCCGAGATTGGCCGAAACGTCCTGCGCCGCGAGTGCGCCCGAAAGGGAAACCACCCTGGCATCATCCGCGCGCTGGCGCGCTGTGGTGGCGCTTTGCCAGTCGCCTGCGCCGCTTTTCCAACTGAGGCGCAAATCACCCAGATGGACGAAGCCTTCGCCGGCGCGCTGGTTCAGGCGGTCGGACGGCAGAAAATCGAAGCCGCTCTCCCGCCATGTTAAAGACGCGGCTGTGCCCGTCGCACGCAGCAACGAAAGTGAGAACGGCCCGGCATCGAAAGTGTCGCGGCCAGCCGCCAGGATCGAGCGCGGCGCGACGGCCTTGAAACGCTCTCGCTGTGCCTCGAAGTCGGCACGAATTTCTTCGGGTGTCAAAGCCATATCGTAGAGGCGAAGCGAGGCAAGCACAAACGAGCCGGCGAGTTGTGTGCCGTTAGCCTCGTTCCTCCACAGGGGAGCGCCATTGGCGTCGTTTTGCACAGCCAGTTGCAGCGGGCCGGAAGCGGTGCTCAAATGGACGGCGCGCGATGCCCTTTCGACGCCGTTGTCGAAAACGCGCGCGGTTTTCCCATCGTAGGTGTAACTGAGCAAGTGCCAGCGTCTGGCGTTGGGCGGTTCGCTCCAACCCAAATCACTGGCCCAATGCGTAGCGGCGCCAAACAGGGGGCTTTTGCCCCAGTTGAACGAGAACGCCGTGCCATTCGGCCCGCCGCGACGTCCCCATGCGACCAGGGTTTCCTCGTCCGAGTCCAGAGTCGGATTCCACGCCCACAACTCCACGGTGCGCGGCGAGTTGCCCAACAAAGCAGTGGGCGCGTTCGGCCCCCGAAACCAGTCGTCTTTGCCATCGAAAGTCACCGCTTGAATATCCTCGAGGGTTTCGAGTTTGGGATCGCCGCCGCGCGTGAATTCACCGCCCAGTGTTCCGACGTTTTTCCATGTGGATGTGCCGGCGCTAGTGTCCGCTGCATCAAGAGAAACCAGAGGAATCGGTGCGGCAGACACTGGTGCGGAACACCAAGTGAGGAGTGAGACACAGAGGAAAGAGTGCTTTTTCATACGAAGAGGCTCCGCCTCGCACCGAGCGGGGCGGAGCCGTAGAGACATTAGCAAAATTCAACTGTCCGCTCAATCGTTACGCCTGGCCTGGCAGTTTTTACGGCGCCATATTGAACAGCCGGACATGCCGCTACAAAGCGCGACCCTCACGGCGCGCCTGGTGTTGCGCGAATCATCGGCGCGTTAAACGCCGGGCTAAATGCTGGCTAACGGATTCCTTGCTGCACCAACTTCCCATCCAGGTAAGCCTTGACGCTCGGCCCCTGCAGCTCAACGCGGATGTCATACCAGCGGCCCGTCTCGATTTGCCCGGGCACCGGCTCCGATGGAAAATCGGGCACTTCTATCGCGTGCCGTGTATTGTCCCAGCCGCCTAAGTTCCACCAGCTTTTGGTGTCGTCGCCGGGCACGCCGAAAATAATCAGAAAGCCTTCGTTGCCGCCCAGCTTGCGCGCTTTGAGACTCAGCGTGTAATCGCTCCAATTCGGATCACCGATAAGCGCCCGCGCATTTTCTTCCTCACTGGTCTGGCGCAGCGCGCCGTCGGCGACTTCCCATTTGCCGCGCAGCGTCTTCCAGCCTTCGATGCCCTTGGAGAAGTCGCTGGCAAAGAGCGTCTGGTCGCCCTTGGTGACTTTGACGTCCTTGAACTCGGCTTGCGTGCCCCAGGTGCCGACGCCGATCATGCCCCGGATCGGCTCGCCGGTGACGATGCCCATGTCGCGGCGGAAGGCGGCGACCATCAGCACGTGGCGGCGGAAATTTTCGGGACTACCTTCCTTGTCGAAGTTCATGCCGTAGGGCCAGAAGTGCATGCGGTCGGCATGGAGCACGGCGTCCGGCCCATCGAAGGCTTTCAATTGCGCTATGGCGTGAGGGCCTGTCCACAGGCCGTTGACCGCGTATTTGCCCCAGTTGGGATGCTGGCCGATGCCCAGCACGTGACCGAGCTCGTGGAGCGCCACGCGGAAGCCGATCTGCCCGCCGAAGCGAATCGTGCCATTGTAGTTGCCGTCGGCGGTGGGCGTGCCCGGACTGTAGTGCGCGGTGACGCGCTTGGGGAACTGGCCCAGTTGGTTGTAAAGCCCGATGGCGGCGTCCATGGCCTCGACGATGCGCTGGCGCTTGTCCGCCGGCCACTCTTCGTTGCCGCCGGCCAGACGATAGACCATGAGGTTGCCGGTGATGGGCGGCAAAGGCGCGGGCGTGACGGGCGCCGATTCCGCGGCTTTGGTCTCGGTAGCGCTAAGAAGGGCGAAGGCGCCGGACAGTGCCGCTAAACCGGATAGCGCCGCTAAAATTGCCAACGTGCGCCATTGTCGGCGGTGCGTTTCGAGACATTTCATGTCAAGTGTGGTGCGGCTCAAAAATGCGGGCAAGTTTGGCGCCTGGAAAGCGTTTAATCCGGCGTCAGGTGGTGGCCCATGCGGCCCTGCCAGCCGTCAATCATGAGCCAGAACAGGATCATGGTGATGTCGCCGAGCGCCAGGCCTAAAAATAGCGGCGTGGTCTTGCGATAGGTGTCAATGCCGCCGAAGTTGGTTTGGTCTTCTCCCGAAATTTTAGGCAGTTTGAAAAGAGGAGTCAAACCATTTGATGGAGATCCGGCGAACAACATCAGGGCGAAATTTTTGATGTTGACCTTGAGTTGCGTTTGGTATACAATTCGCAGGCGAGATTACGGGCAATAAGTGTAGCTTGACGTAAGCCGACACCTGAAAGGAGGGCAGCTATGAGTGAGGGCCTCTCCATGGGCCGCGTCCTGCTCACCGGAGATAATCTGGTGATGCGTGAGGCGCTCTTCCGATTATTAAGCACCCAGCCGCATCTAGAAATCGTCGCCGAAGCCGCTTCTTTGCAAGACACCCTGGCGCTGGCCGTGCGTCACCAGCCGGATATTATTCTGCTCGATTTCCTCCTCGAAAATCACACCGGTCTCGATTGCATTCCGCGGCTGCGGGAAGCCGGAGTGCAGGGGCACATCATCGTTTTTACGATCCCACTGGAGCCGCTGGAAAGCCGCCGCGCCGTCAGGTTGGGCGCGATGGGAGTGGTTTGTCAGAATCAATCGGTTGAGGTTCTGCTCAAAGCCATCGAGTCCGTCCATGCCGGTGAGGTCTATTTGGACTGCGCGGTGTTGGCGGATGTGCTCAGTGAGCTGTCGCACCAGGCTGCTGCACCAAGCGGCTGTGGTAGGGTGGAGGCCGCACTCATCGCCTCGCTCACGCCGCGCGAACTGGAAGTCTTCCACCTCATTGGCAGCGGTCTGAAGAATAAGCAAATTGCCGACCGCCTGTGCATCAGCGAGCGCACACTGCATAAGCATCTGACCTCGCTTTATCAAAAGATGCAGGTCGTGGATCGCCTGGAGCTGACCATATTCGCCCATCGCTACGGCAATGCCCCACCTGATAGCAGTGCCCCGCCTGAAAAATCCTCCTGATTCCCGCTTCAGCTCTGTCCATCCCGCTGCCCCCTGCAATGCCTGATGGCGCCATCGCGTGCCTCGACGCGCCTCGACACGGCTTTGTCCACGCAATATTGCGTAGCCTCGTCTACGCAATATTGCGTAGAGACCGCCTAAAAGTGTCGCGGATTTGCTGATGTGCGCCGCTTCCACCTGCACGATAATAGCGCTATGTGCTCCCCGCTGTTCCACGAACGCCGCCACCACCCGCGGATTAAGGTTGATCTGCCGGCTGTGGTGCGCGGCGTGGATGAGCACAGCGAGCGCTTTGAGCAGCGCACGCATGTCTGCAACCTCAGCGTCAGCGGTCTTTACCTGCGGCCCGTGCGCGGGGTGACGCCGGGCGCCAGGCTGTTCATCTACTTTTACTTTCTGACGGCGTCGCATGAGCCGGGCTTGGCCGTCGCGGCGCTGGCTATCGTGCAGCGCGTGGAGCCAGAGGTGGACGGTAGCGGCGGCGTGGCGGTGATGTTTCTCCGGTATCGCTGCCGGTGAGCGGCGCTCCCGAAGCCCTTTAGCTTGCAGTGGCAACTCCTGCCGCCGTCACGAGCGGAGCGATCCCACGACGTATAACCTGCCGGCGTGCCGAAGACGATCCAGCGCGCCATCGCCGTCAACTTCCCTGATAGAGCACACAGCGACTCTATCCGACCAATGCCTCTCACCAGGCAGCCTGCGGCGCGATGCGCGTCTCAGGCCGGGAACTCATGAGTTCCAAAGGAAACAAAACTCAATGAAAAATTTGCTTTGTAGAAAAACGCGAGCAGTGGCCAGCCTGCTGTTCACCCTATTGCTAACAGGCTCTGGCCTGTGCACTGGGCCAAACGCGGCCCAGGCCGCGACGGGCGATATCAACACCGTGGCGGGCAACGGCACCTTTGGCTCTGGCGGCGATGGCGGGCCGGCCACGGCGGCCAGTCTCGGTAATCCCTATGGCGTGGCAAGGGATAGCGCCGGCAATCTCTACATTGCCGACTCCTTTAACCATCGCATCCGCAAGGTGAACGCCGTTGGCGTCATCAGCAACGTGGCGGGTGATGGCCTCTCAGGCTTTAGCGGCGATGGCGGCCCGGCCACAGCGGCCCGTCTCAATAATCCCTATGGCGTGGCCGTGGATAGCGCCGGCAATCTCCTCATCGCCGACTCCTTTAACAATCGCATCCGCAAGGTGGACGCCGCTGGCGTCATCACCACCGTGGCGGGCAGCTTCAGCTCAACCTACAGCGGCGATGGTGGGCCGGCCACATCGGCCGGTCTCAATAGTCCCAATGGCATGGCCGTGGATAGCGCCGGCAATCTCCTCATTGCCGACTCCCGGCACCAGTGCATCCGCAAGGTGAACGCCGCTGGCATCATCAGCACCGTGGCGGGCAACACCACCACAGGCTTTAGCGGCGATGGGGGGCCGGCCACAGCGGCCAGCCTCAACAATCCCAATGGCGTGGCCGTGGACAGCGCCGGCAACCTCTTCATTGCCGACAACGCTAACCAACGCATCCGCAAGGTGAACGCCGCTGGCGTCATCACCACCGTGGCGGGTAACGGCACACGAGCCTTTGGCGGCGATGGTGGCCTGGCCACAGCGGCCAGTCTCAATCTTCCCAATGGCGTGGCCGTGGACAGCGCCGGCAACCTCTTCATTGGCGACTCTGGCAACAATCGCATCCGCAAGGTGAGCAACGGCATCATCAGCACGGCGGCGGGCAACGGCACCGCAGGCTCTGGCGGCGATAATGGCCCGGCCACAGCGGCCAATCTCAATTTTCCCACTGGCGTGGCAGTGGATAGCGCCGGCAATCTCTTCATCGCCGACCAACGTAACCAGCGCATCCGCAAGGTG
>JADMIO011426287.1_pt1 | contig 13227 bp, 11 predicted proteins | sample 8958161 | NCBI WGS metagenome assembly JADMIO01 (sample SAMN16585339, study PRJNA669376) | soil metagenome | isolation source: Crop rotation soil | place: USA: Cullars Rotation, Alabama | collected 2011 | reverse complement strand
CCGCCCCGGCGATCGATAACGCCGGCACGGTGGCACTGATTCAAACCCGCGCGGCGCGCGACGGCGTCGTGAATGTCTTCGTCTCCGGCGCCATCACGAAAGGCATCGCCGGCGAGGAACTGGCGTCGATCGGTTCGCTCAAAAGCGCCGGCGTGGTGGCGATCACCGATGACGGCCATTGCGTGCAGAACAACGAACTTATGCGGCGCGCGTGTGAATACGCCAAAATGTTCGACCTAGCGGTGATGGACCATTGCCAGGATTACTCGCTCGTGACCGAAGGTGTGATGCACGAAGGCTACTGGAGCACGGCGCTCGGATTGCGCGGCTGGCCGGCGGCGGGCGAGGAAATGATCGTGGCGCGCAACATCCTGATGGCCGAATTGACCGGCGCGCGGGTGCATTGCCAGCACCTGAGCGCGGCGGGCAGCGTGGATCTGATTCGCGCGGCGAAAAAGCGGGGCGTGTCCATTTCCGGCGAAGCGTGTCCGCATCATTTCACGCTCACGGACGCGGCGATTGCCGGCAGCGAAAAGTTTTGGGCGCAGGACGGCAAACAACTCAAGGCCAGCCAGGATTCGTGCCTCGTGTGGCCGGCCTATGACACGAATTTCAAAATGAATCCGCCGTTGCGTTCCGCGCGCGACCGCGAGGCCATTCTCGAAGGTCTGGCGGATGGCACAATTGAAGTGCTGTGCAGCGATCACGCGCCGCACCGGGATTTCGAGAAGGATGTGGAATTTGATTACGCGCCCTTCGGCATCACGGGATTGGAAAACGAACTCGCGCTGTCGCTCATGCAACTTTATCACACGAAACGCCTGAGCCTCGCGGACGTGATTGCGAAATACACGGTGGCACCCGCCCAACTACTGAAGCTCGCGAAGGGAACGTTGAGCGTGGGCGCGGATGCCGATGTGACGGTATTGGACCCCGACTACGAATGGGTATTCGACCGCGACGCCACCGCGAGCCAATCGTTCAACAATCCCTTTTACGGCTGGCCGCTGAAAGGCAAGGCGATGGCAACGTTTGTGGGTGGGAAAAAAGTTTTTGTGGAAGACGGCGAGTTGGTGGCGGGGTAGGAAACACCAAAATCCAAAACCCAAACACCAAATAAGCTTCAAATCTCAAACGGGCGGTTGGAGGGCACGGACGAGTTGGAGTGCCAGCCCGACTTGCAGGGAGTGCGGCTGCGGATTGATCATGGTGAACCCCAGAGTGACGACTTTCAGCAGGGACAGAATTCGCTAAAAGAGCGGGGTATGATATAGTGAGGCGACCAAACAAGAGCATGAGTGGAAAGCCAGTCGGGTTGATTCGTATTGCTTCGCGTCCATGGGTGGATAGCATCCTCGCGGTCGTGTACTCCGAATGAAAGCAATCCTGGCACTTGAAGACGGTTCCGTGTTCCGCGGGGAAGGTTTTGGCGCGCGCGCCTCGGCCTGCGGGGAGGTTTGCTTCAATACGTCCATGACCGGCTATCAGGAAATTCTCACTGACCCCTCCTACAAAGGCCAGATCGTCACGATGACGTATCCGCTCATCGGCAATTACGGCGTGAACGAGGTGGACGTGGAATCGTGGCGCCCGCACGTGGCGGGTTTCGTGGTGCGCGAGGTTTCACCAGTGGTCAGCAATTGGCGCGCGGATTATTCGTTGGCGGAATATCTCGAACGCAATGGCATTCCCGGCATTCAAGGCATCGATACCCGGGCGTTGACCAAAAAATTGCGGGTGCGCGGCGCGCTCAATGGTTTTATTTCCACGGAAGACATCAGCGATGCGGACGCTGTGCGTCGGGCCAAGGAATTCGTTTTCGTGGGTGTGGATTACGTGAAGGAAGTGACGCACAAGCAGGCGTTTCGTTGGGATGCCAAGGATGAACAAAGCGCCGCCTTCAAACTGTCGGTTGGCAATGACCAACCGAATCCGCGCCAACTGCGCAAGCCGTTGCCGCCGGCGGATATTCCCATCGTGGCGTATGATTTTGGGATGAAATACAACATCCTGCGGCGCTTGCGGCAGCATGGTTTCAGTGTGCAGGTCGTGCCTGCCACCGCCCCGGCGTCCGAGGTGCTCAAGCACAAGCCGGCTGGCGTATTTCTCTCCAATGGCCCGGGCGATCCGTCGGCCCTGGGATATGCGGTGGGAGCGGTGAAGGAACTGGTGCAATCCGGCGTGCCGATTTTCGGAATTTGCCTCGGCCATCAAATTCTGGGGCAGGCCTTTGGGGGGAAGACTTTCAAACTCAAGTTCGGCCATCGCGGCGCGAACCAACCAGTGAAGGACCTGAACAGCGGCCAGGTGGAGATTACCTCCCAGAACCACGGCTTCGCGGTGGACGCAAAGTCATTGCCCTCGGACGTGGCGGTGGACCGGATCAACCTGAACGACCAGACGGTGGAGGGTTTGCGGCACAAGACGAAGCCGATTTTCTGCGTGCAGTATCATCCCGAGGCGTCGCCGGGACCGCATGATTCGACACCGCTGTTTGCGGATTTTCGAAAATTGATTGAGAATAAAGGATGAAAACAAGCAACGCGGCGGGCCGCGTCACGAATTGCGTTTGACTTGATACCGGGAGCGAACATAATTTCCTAGCCGAGACACCATATGGCCAAACTCGTTATCCTCAGTGCAGGCATGACCGGACGTTCGCATGAACTGACGGCGGATAAGACGACGATTGGCCGCGTTGAGGATAATACCTTCCCGATTACCGACCCTTCGGTTTCGAGTCATCATTGCGAAATCCTGCTCAAAGGCAGTGATGTGGTCGTTAACGACCTGAATTCGACCAACGGCACTTTTATCAATGGCGACAAAGTCACTGAAGCGACGTTGAAACCGGGTCAGGTGCTGCGTCTGGGGCAGATCGAGTTGCGTTTGGAGGCGGAAGCACCAGCAGCCGCAGCGGCGGCGAAAAAGCCCGCCGATGCCACCATGGTCATGCAACGGGGTGTAAGCCTGACCGATTTAGAGCAATCCACCCGCGGCGGGTTCGACACGGCCGGCGCGGGATTCGCCAAGAAAGACAACAAGGCCAACAAGATTTTCCTCTACGTGGCGATTGGCGTGGGTGTGCTGATTGCGGGCTTGGTGCTTTACGCGATCTATGTGGCGACCAAGGGCGGACCAACTCGCTAAAGCCGCTTCCGAAAGCCTTGGCTTCCGGGATTTTCCCCTTTATTCCTTCAACCACCGGGCGACGTCCGTCGCCGCGTAGGTAATCAAAATATCCGCACCAGCGCGACGCATCGCGAGCAAACTTTCCAGGGTCACCGCACGTTCATCAATCCACCCTTTCGCCGCCGCGGCCTTCACCATGGAAAATTCCCCACTAACGGCATAGGCAGCCGTGGGGTAACCGAAAGTGGCTTTGACTCGGTGCAGAATGTCGAGGTACGCCAGGGCAGGTTTCACCATGACAATGTCCGCGCCTTCCTGGATGTCCATGGCAACTTCACGCAGGGCTTCCTCAACGTTGGCGGCATCCATCTGGTAACTGCGGCGGTCGCCAAACTGCGGCGCGGATTCCGCTGCTTCACGAAACGGTCCGTAGAAAGCGGAGGCGAATTTGGCAGCGTAGGACATGATGGGCAGGTCAACAAAACCACCAGCGTCCAACGCCGCACGAATGGCACGCACCCGACCGTCCATCATGTCACTGGGCGCCACGAGATCCGCTCCCGCCTCCGCGTGACTGACCGCCGCACGGGTGAGGAGCTTGAGCGTGGGATCGTTCAGGACCTTGGCGCTGGCAGCAGGACCATGTACGATTCCGCAATGACCATGCGACATGTATTCGCACAGGCAAACATCGGTAATGACGAGCAAATCGGGAATTTCCTTTTTCAGCAGGCGCACGGTTTGTTGAACGATGCCGTTGCGCGCATACGCCCCACTGGCGGTGGCGTCCTTTTTCTCCGGAATCCCGAAGAGCAACACGGCAGGCACTCCGAGGGAATGGGCGCGCGCGGCTTCGCGCACGAGTTCATCCGGCGAAAGTTGAAACACGCCAGGCATGGCCGGGATGGCTTTGCGGAGCTTGCGTCCCGGACGCACGAACAACGGGAGCACCAACTGCGCGACGTCCAGCCGGGTTTCACATACCAACCGGCGCAAGGCGGCTGATTGACGCAGGCGACGGGGCCGGTACTGCGGAAATTGTCCCACGGCATTTGGACTCATGGGGGTAATTTAGGCCGCAATGCCGGTTGGAAAAAGCCGAAAAGTTTATCCTCCGGGATTTGTATTCCGCGCGGGTCGCGGCTAAACTCCGCTCATGAAGAAATCCCGCGTCTTCGCAACGGTGTTGGTCATGGCGGTTATCTTCGCCCTCGGCGTATGGCTGGGCTCCAAAGCGCTGCGGATGGCGGGATTGTTCGGCGGGACCAAGTTTTACAACACCACCACGGTCCTGCAACAAGTGCAGTCCCTCTCCCAATTGGTGACGGTGAAGTACGTGATGGAAAAAGTGGTAGTGCTCGAGGACGTGCAATGGTTTGGTGAAAGCCGCGTTTTGCTGATTGCCCACGGCATCGTCAAGGCGGGCGTGAACTTCCAGGATTTGAAACCGGAAGACGTGCGCGTTTCCGGGAAGAAAGTCTCCATCCATCTGCCGCGCCCGGTCATCACCGATGTCTATCTCGATGAAAAACAAACCCGGGTGGTGGAACGCACCACAGGTCTGTTGCGCATGTTCGACAAGGACCTGGAGCAAAAAGCCCGGCAAAACGCCGTGGATGACATCCAAAGAGCGGCGCGATTGGCGGGAATTCAAAAGGACGCCGAGGAACGGGCGCAAGCCCAACTCAAAAATCTGTTCCGACAAATGGGCTTCGAGGAAGTCGAAGTCCTGGTCAAGTAATTCGCCCGCAGGTGCGCCGAGAAAAGGCAGTGGTATGGGACACTGCCTTGATTTTAGCCAGCAGTGTTTTTACGGACGAAGGGTGAATCTCGCCGGATTTTCGCGAACGAAGAGTGTAAATGCTTCAGCCGTAAACGATCGGGATCCCGCAATCGCTCGGGTCGAGGTGCTTGATTTTGATCGGCAAAGGATGGCCATCAGCGGCCTGCCAATCGGTTGAAATCGTCAATTGCTGGCGAGGCGCATGATTCTGGGCGTGAGCGTTGTGCGCGCGCAGTTCCATCAAATAGAGGATGATGGGCCGCGGTGTCGGGCGGCGGTTGGTGATCTGTTCATAACCCCGAGATTCCTCAAGCCTCTTTAGTAATGTCGCTTTGGTCGCCATAAGTTATGCCGCGACATACTGCAGAACGTGTGCCATCGCGTGAGCGACCATGAAGCATCCGTATTCCCGTCATTTTCGACCTCACTAATGGCAGGAACGACACCATGGTCTGGTAAAAATTCCCCGGCCAGGGTAATTCTGTCCCGCCACCCTTTGCGTCCGTGACCGCAACATTCTCTGTGCTGACTCGACAGGAACGCCCTGATCCGATTGCCAAAATAAATTTCCGAAAACCTCAATCCCGTTCTCCTCATTGGAGGGGTCAGGGGGTGGGTTCTTCCTTTGGCAAACAGTCCGATCCGCGCTCCCTTTCGGTCAAATCCGCTTGGCAGCGTGGGTTCATTCTGATTATCTGACCGCGACGCATGATTAAACTGCGCCCTATTCTCACATTCATTTTTTTGGCAGCGGCGCTGTCGGCCTTTGCGGCCGAGGCAGAAAATGAATCGGAATGGGAGATCAAAGCCCAAACCCCCGATGGCCGCTTCGATTACGACGAACACACGGGCAATCTCACCAGCACCAACGGCATCGTCATCCGTTACGCCGGCGTGGTGCTGATGGCCGATCAGGCGTCAGCCAACCAAAAGACCGGCGAGGTGGAAGCCCATGGCCGGGTGCGCATCCAACGAGACAATCAAGTCTGGGCCGGTGACCACATTCGATACAATTTCAAGACGCGGGAGATGGCCACGGACCAATTTCGCATGGGTCGGACGCCGGTGTTCGCCGAAGGACGGGAGTTGCGCGGCAACTCCACCAACAGCATCTACACCGCCCATAGCGCCTACGTTACCACCGATGATGTGGACCAACCCTTCACCAAGATCCGCGCGAATCGCATTAAAATCGTCCCCGGCAAATATATTCAGGCGGAAAACGCCGTGCTCATCGTGGGTGGCGTGCCGATGTTCTATTTTCCGTACTACAAAAGGAACATTAGTGAGCGCGCGAACAACTGGTCCTTCGTGCCCGGTTACCGCAGCAAGTTTGGGCCGTATCTGTTGAGCACCTATCAGTGGTTTTGGGACGAGCCCGTGGATGGCGCCTTGCATTTCGACTATCGCGGGCGGCGTGGTCCTGGTGTCGGACCGGACGTGAACCTGCACCTCGGCCGCTGGGGTGAAGCCGAATTCAAATATTACTACACCTACGACGGCAATCCCGATGAACGCGATGGCATCACCCCGCCGCACAACCGCCAGTTGGTATCCGCCTTGTACGACGCGGCACCGTTTACCAACTTCACCGCGAAGGCCGCCGTGCGTTACCAGACCGACCCCTTGATGCGGCATGATTTCTTCGAGAGCGATTACCGGCGCAATCCGCAACCCAGCACGTTCGTCGAGCTGAACCAGTTGTGGAGCAATTTCAGCCTGGATGCCTACGCGCAACCGCGCGTGAATGATTTTTATGAAACCGTCGAACGCCTGCCGGACCTCAAGCTCACCGGTTTCCGCCAGCAACTCGGTAACACGCCATTGTTCTACGAGAGCGAGAGTTCCGCGGGTTGGTACCGTCGGGAATTCGCCGAACTGACGAATAGCTTTCCGCGCACGAACAATTTTTCCGCCGCGCGCGCGGACACGTATCATCAAATCACCCTGCCGCACACCTTCCTCGGCTGGTTGAACGTCGCGCCGCGGGCGGGCGGGCGGTTCACTTACTACAGCGAAGCCAACGGACGCGGCGCCACGACCGACGAAGAATACCGCGGCATTTTCAACACGGGCGCGGAAGTGAATTTCAAAGTTTCCCGCCTGTGGCAACAAACCCACAGCAAAGCCCTCGACCTTGATGGCCTGCGCCACATCATCGAGCCCTCGGTGAATTACGTCTATGTGCCGGAGCCGCATCCCGGCCCGCCAAAACTGCCGCAGTTCGATTATGAATTACCGAGCCTGCGCCTGTTGCCCATCGAGTTTCCGGACTACAACGCGATCGATTCCATTGACACCCAGAACGTGTTCCGGTTCGGGCTGCGCAACCGGCTGCAAACCAAACGCGACGGCGTGGTCGACACGCTCCTGAATTGGAACGTTTACACGGACTGGCGGTTGCATCCGAACACCAATCAAACCACGTTTGCGGATCTTTACTCGGATTTGCTCTTCCGGCCTCGAACGTGGCTGACGCTGGATTCACAAGTGCGTTATGACATTGATACCGGGCATTTCCGGCTGTCGTATCACACGCTCACCATTGCGCCGAATGAAACCTGGAGTTGGGCGCTGGGCCACTTGTAGTCCGGGACGATTTCAGTTCCCAGCCGACTTCGCTGGGCATCGGCAACAATTTGATTTCGAGCACGTTTTATTATCGGTTGAATGAGAACTGGGGCGCCCGCATCGCGCACCATTTCGAGGCGCGCGATGGCCGGATGGAAGAACAATCCTATACGGTGTATCGCGATTTCCGAAGCTGGACCGGCGCGTTGACGTTCCGGGTCCGGGATGAACGCTCGGCAAGCGATGATTACACCATCGCCTTTACCTTCTCGCTCAAGGCTCATCCGCGCTACAGCGTAGGCGGCGATTCCGTGCGACCTGAAAATCTGGTGGGTTATTAAACGAGTGTTGAACCGTAGCTGCCGAGGTAACGAGGCAGACAATCATCGCGGCAGCGGGTGAAACTTGAACTGTGCCGGTTGCCGCGCCTCCGCATCCAATTCCACGGTGTAATAACCGCCATCCTTCGTCAGCTCAATCCCCGCGAGTGAAGGACAAAGCCGCACGTTAAACGGTCGCCAGAGACGCGCTTCATTCAGCGCCATGCTCCAACGTCGGGCCGCAGTTCCGAGAAATCGAATCACCGGCATGCCCGCCAGCACCTTCGTTTTCCACAACACCAACTTGGAATGGAGATGACCGATGATGGTCTGTTCGATTTGAGGAAGCTTCGTGCGCACCGTGTCCTCGCGCCACAGAAACGGCAGGGCACTCGGGTCGTGGCAAAACAGGATTACCCGTTGATGCGGTTGGAGCGCATTGAAGGCAGCGCGGATTTCGGCCAGGTGCTGCTCTCGCAACCGCTCCCACTCAGAGCGTTCTTCCGGGAGCAAATCCGGCTCAAAGACTGGCAGGGCAATGAGCGAAGAGACCACGCCAAACAAAACATAGCTGCCCAATTCGAGCTTCCAGAATGGCAATAACCCCACCACACCCGTGGCGCGCCACCAACTCTCCAATCGCATCCCGCCACGATGTTCGTAAACCGCGAGTTTGCCGAGTTCGTGGTCGCCGAACGTCAGACGCAAACGGTCGCCGTATTCCTTTCGCAATCGGCCCACACATTCCACGGCGCTTTGCAGCATGGCATCGTCACTAAGCCCCACGCAATTCGTGCCGCACGGGTAATCACCATTGACGATCACGAAATCCGCCGGGCCCACTTCAGCCATGAACCGATCCAGTTGCCCGTTGTGCCGCAGGGGATGGCGCATCCAAACCACGTGGCGGAGCAGGTGGACGAAGTGTCGTTTGAACGGATTGGTGAGATGGCGATATTCAAAATCGTCGCCTCGGGCCTGTTCCGCAGCGCTGGCGTAATGAATGTCACTCAGGATGGCGAGCTTGAAACGGCGTGGCGTGGAAGAAGGCGTGCTCACCGACTCCGATCCTCAGTGTCAACGGAACTGCGTTGTGGGCAGGAGAATGTTGAAAGTCGTGCCTTTGTTCACCTGGCTTTCCACGCTGATGTCGCCGTGATGTTCCTGCACGATGCGGCGGGCGATGGCCAGACCGAGACCGGTGCCCTGCGGCTTGGTGGTGAAAAAGGGCTCGAACAAATGGCGCAGGTTTTCGGAGGAAATTCCCGCGCCAGTGTCGGCAATCGCAATGCGCAGGTGCGCCCCAGTGGCACTGGCCGCCTTGGGACGGGAGGGAAGATCGGTTACCAAATCGGTGGCCACGGTGAGTGAACCGCTTGGCCCCATGGCTTCGATGGCGTTCAAAAGTAGATTCACAAAGGCTTGTTCGAGCTGGTAATCATCGCCCTTGACCGCATCCGGCGTGGCGTTGAAGGAGCGGTTCAACGAAATCAAACGCGTTTCCAATCGCGGCCGAACCATGCGCAGCGAATGGTCCAGGATCTCATGAACCCGAACGGCGGAAAACATGGGCCGGGCCGGGGCCGCATATTTTTGTGTCTGACCGACGAGGGCCTCGATACGGCACATTTCACGGCGCACGACCTCCGCCAATTCCGCGTCCCGATTTTTCTCCAAAAGCAAATCCACGAACGTTTTGACAGAGACGAGCGCGTTCTTGATTTCATGAGTCACGGCGGCGGAAAGCACGCCGAGGCCCGCAAGCCGATCCAGTTGCCGCACGCTTTTATCAAGCCGTTTGCCGCCGGTAATATCGTGCAAGAGAACGATGGCGGAACGCTTCCCGGGTTGGAGTTGCAGCGGCTGGGCGGTGACGTGAACCACGACCGGATTCCGGCTGCGACCAAAAAGCGTGATGCGTCCGGCGGCAGCGAGATTCGTGGCGAACGCCCGACGGACAATTTTTTGCAACGGCGCCGGCACGGGTTCCGTGGCGCGCTTCACGACGGCTTTCAGTCGCAGCAGCAACTCGGCGTCCGGATTGCGAAACGTCATGCGCAACCGGTCATTGACAACCAGCACACCGCAATGGGCGGCGCCTTGGAAGGCAACCGCAAGGTTCAAGCCCAATTCTTCCGGGGCCTGTGAGATGGCGGTGGTCGGTTGCATGCGCTTACGCTTCGAGATTCACTAATACTACTGACTACTGGTGCCGTAGTCACAAAAACATCCGAATCCGATTCCAGCAAGCGTTTTCGTGAAAAGGTTGGCGGGAGCTTAGGGGCGCAATGGATTTGAGCAATCAAAAAGCTGGGCTCGTCGCCGAATTGCTACAAGCGTTCTAACCGCGCGAACGTTCTTCGGGGATGACCTTCAAAATACTCGCCACATCCATGTCGATTTCCTTGATCCAGTCATGGATCCAGCTTTTGCAGACGTTCGGGTCGGTGGTGAGGTCGGGATGCGCTTGAACGGTCAGGCTCAACTTGTTTTGGAAGGTGAGACAGCCAACGCCGAGTTGTTGAAAGCGCAGAACGGGCGGCGCCACGAGCCAGCCGCCTTGAACGGCAGATTGCGTAAATTTCTTTTCCGGGTCCCAATCGCCCATGTTGGAAAATGCCCCGATGTTCCACTGCGGCGTGGCGAGTCCGTTCTTAATGATGAACCGGCGGATGCCCGCCGTGGTAAACTTACCCATTTGATAGCCGTACCAGTTGGCCCAATGGTCGCCACGAATGAGCGCCGTGTAGATGTTCTTGTGGATATCGTGCATGGTCTCGTAGGACTGCACTTCCACGCGAACATAGCTGGTGGCATTGGCGGCTTCTCGCGGCAGCTTGACCTTGCCGCGCACATTGATGGGCACCATCCACGGGACTGCGGCAGATTGATCTTCCAGACTGGGCCGGATGGCTTTCGTCAGGTGCTTTAGCAGGAATGAATTGATCGTGACCTGAACGTTGCGGCACACGCGCCGAATCCGGATGGTGGCTTCTTCATCGAACAAATGCCACGCCACCGCCGGCGGCGGGCCGTCGCACTTCGCGACCGCAGGTCCGCGCCCCAGCGTCTTCCATTTCAACGGATGCTTGGGCTTCAAATAATTCGGCAGGACTTTCAAGAAGGACAGCCGCGATGGCACCGCAGGATGCCGGATGGTCGGGAGGTCGTCCAGGGGCGCACCGAGTTTCCGGAGGTTGCCCCCGAACCAGCCCACACCGTCGTTCTCCGAATGGCGGGGAAAAACCCATTCCGGTTGCGAAGAGCCGGGAGGTACCCGCGCGAAACGCATGCCGATGTATTCCCCCTGTTCTTCCAGGGAGTTGAACCACAGACTCATTACATCCAATGGCTCTTTCATAAGTCGGGTGTCATCGGCCTTTTACACCGTTGCTGCCGCCGCGTCAACCTGCGTGACTCGCGGCGATGACTCCGTAAGACGACATCGCGTTAAAACTTAAAGGTCGCAGCGACGTTGACCGCGTGGTTGAACGTTTCGTATTTGCCGTCGGCCACCGGGCCGAGGGCGCTCTGGCTGCCGCTCACCGTGCGGGTGCCGTTATATGCGAAATGATAGGCAACCGACCAATCCCAGCGCTTGCCGTGACGGCCGAAACCCACGCTGCCCAGGTGCAGGTTATCGTCGTTCACGAGCGGATTGTAAGTCGAATCGGGAGCGGAATTTTCGCTGTAGATATAACCGAGACTGCCATACCAACCTTTGCCGAGTTGACGCGTAACGCCGAACTCATACATAAAGCTGGATTCGTATTTGAAGGGGAAGGGCAGCGACACGCCGTCGTCGCGCTTGAACGTGATGGTGTTGAAGCTGTCCCAATCCGTCCAGTCCAGGTCGAATTCAAAATTCCAGTCGGGCGTCGGGCGATACGAAACACCGACCACCGCAAATTGCGGGATGTGCGCTTCCGCAGTCGTGCCGACCCGGCTCAACCCGAACGGGCCCGGCAGGGAGTTGCGCGAATGGCCGGAGAACTCAAGATCGGTGGCCGATTGATAACTCGCACCGAAAGAGAGTTGCGGAACCGGTTGCCAGAGCAAGCCGGCTTTGGCGCCGGGCGCGACGTCATTGCCCCGAAACTTGAACGAGGGACTTTCGAGGTCCACATCCGCATAGCTAATGGTCGGACCCGCAGCGATGGAAAACTTGGGATGCACCTGCCAGGCGACAACCGGACTGACCGTCGCATAGACCAGCTTACCGTTGTTGGCGATCGTATTGAACTGCGGATTATCGCGCCAACGCAGACCCAATCCGAACGGCGCATAAACACCAAGACCGACACTGACCGGCGCCTTCTCGAAGGAATGAGTATAATATAACTGCGGCACCGCCTGCGGAGTGGTACCGGTTTCGGCCTTGGCCCCGGTGGGCGAGGTGTATTCGGTATCAGCGGAAATCACATAGATGCCCGCGCGCATCTGGTTGCTTCCCAGTTGGGTGATGCCAGCGGGGTTGTAATAAATTGCCGAAGGATTGTCGGCGGTGGCGACATACGCATTGCCGCGCGCGATGGCCTCGGGGTCCTGATTCGGCAACCGAAAGCCGACAGCACGGACGCTCTCCGGACCCGACAACAACGCGGCCAGCGACGCTACGACCATCCCCACCACCAGGCTGGAGTTGCCGGGGCGGACGAGTTTCGAACTGCGATGTGTTTTATTCATAATCGTGTTTATCGATCGGTTGCACTGCTTGCTGATGTTTCTGAATTAGCCAGCCCCGCACACATGTTGTCCCGTTATCAGACAACGCGTGACACATAATGTATTGACGGTCAACTGGCGAACTTCACGGTACGGCTCGGTTCGCCTGTTCCGAGCAAAGCCAATGCCAATGAGAACGGGGGTTCTGTTGACGTTGTACGAATTTTTCCTAGATCAACGTACGCGTTGGCGTTTTTGATTCATGGGATTTCACTTTATTGGCGTGGAAAATGGTTGTGAAATTCCATCCGCAAGTTGCACGTGTGCCGTGCTTTGGTTAAATCGTGCTCCGGCTGGCGCGAAGCCGCGTCCGGGGCGAACGTTGAATAAATTTTATGGCGAACACAGTGAATGGCGAAATGACTGACTGCGTGGTCGTTTGCAAAACCAGCAACGGTCTGGAATTGCGCGGCACCGTGCTGAAGCTCAGCCGGTTCCTCGCCGTTTTTGAAATCTACAACTCCGCGAGCCTGCTCCGCCTGTCCGAAGTGCTCGGCGATTTCAAGATCATGGTGCAGGACCGCGCGCTCTATTCCGGTCGCGCTGTGGTGCGCGGCCTGATCGACGCCGGGCCTTCGATGGTGTGCGAAGCCACGCTGGAGGATTCGTGGCTCGACATTGACTTCTTTTCGACCGAAGGCTGGGAGAGCCGGTTGCGCGAGGACTACAGCCGCTTTATGGCGGCTTCGCAGAAAA
>JADMIO010955848.1_pt1 | contig 13227 bp, 12 predicted proteins | sample 8958161 | NCBI WGS metagenome assembly JADMIO01 (sample SAMN16585339, study PRJNA669376) | soil metagenome | isolation source: Crop rotation soil | place: USA: Cullars Rotation, Alabama | collected 2011 | reverse complement strand
CTCCAGTGGCGCGTCGGAGGATGTTGCAATGCGGACATGACGCGCCACTGGAGTGGCGCGCCCCCAGCACAAGAATCTAGCTGCCGGCGACGGCGTGCTTGCCGACGAAGGCTGCCATCCGGTCGATCGCCTGTCGTGCTTCCGGCAGTTCGGCGAAGAACGGCCAGATGTGGATCATCTCCTCCCAGACTTCGAGCTCGCAGCTCACGCCTTCTTCCTTCGCCTTCCTCGCAAACCGCGTCGAGTCATCGAGCAGGACCTCGGACGTGCCCACGACGATCAGCAGCGGCGGCAGCCCCTTCAGGCTCGCGTACAGCGGAGACGCCAGCGAAGTCCTGGCATCGCCGCCGCCCAGGTACATCTGCGCATACTTCGTGCTGCTCTCGGGATTCACCATCGGGTCGAGGTCGACCTTGGTACGCATCGACTCCCCTTCCTTCGTCAGGTCGGTGACCGGCGACATGCAGATGCCGGCGGCCGGCAGCGCGTCTCCGGCATCCCTGAGCGCCAGCAGGGTCGCGAGGGTCAGGCCGCCGCCGGCCGAATCGCCCGCCACAACGATCGACCGGGCGGGAACGCCCTGCTTGCGCAGCCATCGGTAGGCAGCCACGCCGTCCTCGACGGCCGCAGGATGGGGATCCTCCGGCGCGAGGCGATAATCGACGGACAACGCCCGGGCCTTCGCGGCGCGGCATAACCGGCTGACCAGATCCCGGTGCGTCTCGGCCGAGCCGATGCAGTAGCCACCCCCGTGGAAGTAAAGGACCACACGCTGCCCACTGCCCCCCTCGAGGGACACCCACTCGGCGCGCACACCGGGCGCATCCACGCGCTCGAAGACCGCGTCCGTCGACGGCGGATAGCGCTTGGCGAGCGCCGCGAAGCCCGCGCGGAGCTCGTCGATCGTGGCACTCTCCGGACGTGGCCTCGCCCGAATCTTCTTCAGCAGCTCGTAGAACTCGGGACTGGCCACAGCACTTCTCCTTCTGGTCGCTGATCGTCGGTCGCGCGCTTCACCGGCTCGCCGGCAACGGAGCCTTGCCAAAAGCCCCCTGACCGGCAAGCTCATCCAGTTGCGCGTCGGAATAGCCGAATTCCTTCAAAACGGCCGCCGTGTGCTGGCCGAGTGTCGGCGAGCCTCGGGCCGCGACGACCGGCGTTCCTCGGAGGTGAAGCGGCGATTCGACGTTGGGTACCTCGCCCACCGCCGCATGCGGGATCTTCTTCACCCGTTCCCGCGCCGCCATCTCCGGCGAGGAGAACGCATCGACGAGGGTGCGAACGGCGCCGGCAGGAACACCGGCCTCACGCATCCGGGCCAGCCAATGATCCCGCGGCTTCTTGCCGAAGATCCCGTTCAGGGTGGCAAACAGCTCGTCGCGATTGGCATTGCGGTCGGCATTCGTGGCGAACTTCGCCGACCCGTTCAGCTCGGGGCACCCGAGGACGTCGCGCGCCAGTCGCTCGAACAACCGGTCATTGGCGACCGCGAGATAGAACGGCCCGTCGGCCGCATGGAACACGCCCATCGGCGCGGTATCGAAGCTGTTGTTGCCGATACGGCGTGGCTCGACATTGGTGAGAAGCACGTTCATCGCGTGGAACCCGACCATCGTGGTTGCCACGTCGAACAGCGCGACCTCGACCCGTTGCCCTTTTCCCGTGCGCGTGCGGGCGGCGAGCGCGCCGAGCACGCCGTTGGACGCCATCATGCCGGTGGCGATATCCATGATGGCGGGGCCGGTACGGATCGGCTCGCGATCCTCGAAGCCATTGACGGCCATGAAGCCGCTCTCCGCCTGCACGATCGGATCGAAGCCGTTGCGGTCCTTCAGCGGCCCCGACCGGCCGTATGCCGAGATCGAGCAGTAGATCAGCCGGTCGTTGAGCTTCGACACCGTTTCGTACGACAGGCCGAAGCGCTCCATGATGCCGGTCGAGAAGTTCTCCACGAGAACGTCGGCCTGGGCAATCAGATCACGCACGATCTCGAGCCCGGCCGGTGTTGCGAGGTCGATCGCGATACTACGCTTGTTGCGGTTCGCCCAGATGAACGGACCGCTCTCGCCGGCGACCTGCGGCCGGAAGGTCCGCATGCTATCGCCTCCCGACATCGGGTTCTCGATCTTCACGATATCGGCCCCCAGATCGCCCAGGATCATCGTGCAGTAGGGGCCGGCGATGAAATGAGTGAAATCGATGACCCGTATCCCTTCGAGGGCCGGTCCGCTCCGCGTATCCCCTGACGCCGTCATTGTCCGTTTCCTCGCATGAAAAGCGTCACTGGATGGCGATTCCGGCACTCTGGATGGTGCCTTTCCATTTCGCCACCTCGTCGACGATCCGCTTCGACAGTTCGGCCGGCGGGCTGCCGCCCGCGACCGCCCCGAAGGAATTGAATCGGCTGCGGATCGCCGGATCAGCGAGGACATCGCGAAACGCCTTGTTGAGCTGTTCGACGATCGGTGCCGGTGTGTCCTTCGGCGCCAACACACCGTACCAGATCGACACGTCGAACCCCGGAAGAGCCTCGGCGATCGCGGGCGTCCCCGGGACCAGTTCGGAGCCGTTCAGGGAGGATACCCCCAGAAGCTTGACCTTTCCGGCCTTGATGCCCGCGCTCAGCGTATCGCTCGGCGAGGACAGGTACATCTGGACCTCGCCGTCGAGCACGGCCATGACTGCCGGCGCCGAACCCTTGTAGGGAACGTGCGTGAGCCTGATGCCGGCCATTTGCGCGAACAGCTCGCTCGTCAGATGCCCGAGCGCGCCGGTGCCTGCCGACGAATAGGTCACCGCTCCGGCTTTTTGCCGGGCGTAGGCGATGAAGTCCTTGAAATTGTCGGCGGGCACGGCCTTGTGCACCACCAGCACCATGGGCGCCGTCGCGATCATCGAGATCGGCGTGAAGTCTTCGACCGGATCGTAGCCGATATCCTTCTGGATCAGCGGCAGCAGCGCGCTGGGGCCGTTGTTGCCGAACACCAGCGTGTATCCGTCCGGCTTGGATTGCGCCACGGCGCGCGTCGCGATGCCGCCTGCGGCGCCCGGCTTGTTCTCGACGATCAGTGGTTGGCCCAGCGCGGTCGAGAGCGGCTCCTGGAGGGTGCGGGCAAGGATGTCCACCAGGCCACCGGGCGGATAGGGAACCAGCAGCCGCACAGGCCGATTGGGGAACTGCGCCTCGGCGGCACCGGCACCGAATACCAGGAGCACGCTGACAAACAGGCACCGTTGGAGCAGTCGGCGCATTTTTGTTTCCTCCCTATCTTGTAGTTCATGCCTTCCCCCGTCTGCGGGGGAAGGTGCCCGAAGGGCGGAAGGGGGCTGCCGCAACCGGAAGAGAGATGACCCCCATCCGGCGCTACGCGCCCCCTTCCCCCGCAGACGGGGGAAGGCATGAAAGTCACATGCCGATCAGGTCGGCCTGGTGTAGGGTGTTGCGCACCAGGCGCAGCACGGCGACATCGATCATCACGCCGTCGACCTGCACCGCTCCGAGGCCGCGCGCTTCTGCTTCCTTGTAAGCTGCCTCCATCTTGCGCGCCCGGGCAACATCGTTGGCGCTCGGCGAGAACACATCCAGGGCCGGAGCGATCTGCGCCGGATGGATGGCCCACTTGCCCACCATCCCAAGCGCCCGTGCCTTCTTCGCCTCCGCCCGATACCCTTCTTCATTCCTGAAGTTCGCATAGGGACCATCCACTGCATCGAGGCCGGCGGCCCGTGCCGCCGCGGTTACGCGGAAGCGCGCATAGTGGAAGATATCGCCGGGATAGCCGCCGTTGCCGCCGATCTCCCGCGTATCGATTCCCTGAGAGCCGGAATAATCGCCCATCCCGAAGATCAGCGCCTCCAGGCGGTCGCTGCAGCGGGCGATATCCTTGACGTTCTCCATCGCCTCCACCTCCTCGATGAGGACCTCGATGCCGATGCGCTTCTCCAGCTTGAGCCGCTTCTCGAGCTGTTCGAGCAGGCGGTCGACGAAGACGACATCCGCCGCGACGGTCGGCTTCGTCAGCATGATGGTGTCGAGGTTCGCGCCCGCCTTCTCGACGATCGTGATGATGTCGCCATGGCACCACTCGGTGTGGACATCGTTGACGCGGACACACCGCGTCTTCTTTCCCCAATCGAGATTGTTGAGGGCCCAGGCGATCCTGTCGCGCGCCTCCACCTTGGCGCTCGGCGCCACGGCATCCTCGAGATCGCAGAAGACGTGATCGGCCGCGGAAGACGCACCGCCCCGCAGCATCTTCTCGCTGCTGCCGGGAACCGAGAGCTGGGAGCGGCGCAGGCGCGCCGGACGTTGGGTCATGGAGTCGTTCCTCTACTTCCGATCGGCGGTGATGATGATCCGTTGCTCGGCCAGGGCGCGGATCTCTTCCTTCGACATGCCGAGAGCCGCCAGGCTTGCCGCGGTGTCCTCGCCCAGCAAGGGGCTGCGTCGCATGACCCCGCCCGGTGTTTCCGTCATCTTGATGGGCACGCCGGCGATCTGGATCGGGGCGGCCCCGGGCTGCTCGACATCCACGATCATCTGGCGCGCCGCGAAGTGCGGATCGACCATGATCTCGGCGATATCCATCACAGGACCGAACGGAATCCTTCCGGCCAATCGATCCATCAGCTGCGCCTTGGTGAACCGGGATGTCCGACCATTCAGCTCCCTGATGAGTCGGTGCCGATTGCGCGTGCGCGCGATGTGGTCGCCGAAGTCCGGGTCGGCGAGCAGCTCGGGCGCGTCGATCCCCCTGGCCAGGACCGCGAAGAACTCGTCCTGCTGGGCGGCGATGGTCACGAAACCGTCCGATGCCGGGAACATGCCGAACGGGCACAGGAACGGATGGTGATTGCCTTCCGGACCGGGCCGAAGTCCCTGCACCGAATGCTGCCAGACCATGCGTTCGCACACCGCCAGCACCGCATCGACCATCGACACGTCGACGAACTGGCCCACGCCCGTGCGGCGCGCATGATGAACAGCCGCGAGCACGCCGAAGCCCAGCATGATGCCCGGAACGATGTCGCCGATACCCGGCCCGACCTTGGTGGGCGTGGTCGCATCCGGCCCAGTGATCGCCATCACGCCGCCCATCGCCTGCGCCACGACGTCGAAGGCGGGCCAGTCGTGATAGGGCGAATGCCCGGTGCGCCGGTCGCCGAAGCCGCGCAGCGCGCCATAGACCAGGCGGGGGTTGATCTCGCGCAATGTTTCGTAGCTGAGGCCGAGCCTGTCCATCACACCGGCGCGGAAGTTTTCCGTCACGGCGTCGACGTGCTTCACCAGCTCCTTGAAGATCCGCTTTCCGTCATCGGTCTTCAGATCGAGGCAGATGCTGCGCTTGTTGCGGTCAACGCTCTGGAAGTAGCCGCCGAGCGCCTGGACATTGTCCCCCTCCTTGTATGGACCGGCCGACCGCGTGATGTCGCCGTCCGGACCCTCGACCTTGATTACTTGGGCGCCATGATCGGCCAGGATCATCGTGCCGTACGGACCCGCCAGCATTTGCGTCAGGTCGAGGATCCTGATGTCGCTCAGAGAGCCGAACGCTGCGGACGGTTCGGCCAGGCAATCGGGAAAGCCAGGAGACATTGCACTCACGAATTGAGCTTGAGCAGCTTGTACTGATCCATCGATTTCCCGGGGACGATGTAGCCCGTGGGATCCATGATGGTCTGCAGGTTCTCGGCGACCTGTTCGCTGGTCAGGGCTTCGCTGTAGAAACCGGGCGCGGTGATCGTGCAAATGCGGGCCACCCGCCCGGCCGCCACACTGAGAAGCTCGCCATTGAGCCGGCAACTGTCGTGGGCCAGGTAGAGGACGACTGGCGAGACCGACGCGGGCGAGAGCTTCTCGACATTCACCGTCGGATGGGCGTCGAAGAAGTCCTTGGCCAACGCGGTATAGGCGATCGGTGCAATCGCGTTGACCCGGATGTCGAGACCCGACGCGTCGAGCGATGCCACGCGCGTCATGGCGATGATGCCCGCCTTCGCCGCTGCGTAGGGCGTCGAATGCGGCGCGCCGAACGCACCGAGCGCGGAGGCGGTATTTACGATCCGTCCATAGCCCCGCTTGCGCATATGCGGCAACGCGGCGCGCATGGCCCAGAACGTACCGAAGAGGTGCACGTCCAACACCTGCTTCAGCTCGTCCGTGGAAAGTTTCCAGAGCGGCCTGGCAATCGCATTGCCGGCGTTGTTCACCAGGATATCGACACCGCCGAACGTCTCCACCGCGCGGCCAATCAAGGCCTCGACGGCCTGCTCGTTCGCCATGCTGCCGGTGTCGGCAGCGGCCTCACCGCCGCTCGACCTGATTTCCGCCACGACCCGCTCGGCAGCGGGCATCCCATCGGCAGCGCTGCCGATGTCGTTGACGACAACCCGCGCGCCGCGGCGCGCCAGCTCGAGGGCGTGTTGCCGACCGAGTCCGTTTCCGGCGCCCGTGATGACGGCAACGCGTCCGTCGAAGCGATGCTTGATGATCTCTGTCATGGCGCACGACGCTGCGGCAGCGGCGATGGCAGAGCAACATCCGCGGCCGCCGGCCGGGGATTTATCAAGGATGTGATGGCTCTCGATCGACGTGGCTCACTCGACCCGACGAATGCATCACGAATGTGATGAGTCGCGCGATCGGCATCGCTCGGCATTGTCTGCACTGAAGAGGCCATCGCATGTTTCGGCAAACGCATCTTGCGTCATCACAAGAACCACGACGGAGGAAACAATGATCGCAACTCGCCCCGTTGCGTGGTCAGCGGCAATGATCGGCATGCTGCTGGCGACGGGGGCCATCGCGCAAACCAACGGTCCGGGTGTCACCGACAAGGAAATCAAGATCGGGCAGACGATGCCCTACAGCGGACCGGTCTCGGCCTGGAGCGTTCAGGGTCGCGTCGATCTCGCCTACATCAACCGCCTGAACGCCAACGGCGGCATCAACGGCCGCAAGGTCAAGCTGCTGTCCCTCGACGACGGCTTCAGCCCGCCCAAGGCCGTCGAGCGCGTTCGCGAGTTGGTCGAGAGCGAACAGGTCCTTGGCCTGTTCGGCTCAGTCGGCACGGTCCCCAACGTCGCCGTCGCGAAGTACCTGAACCAGAAGAAGGTGCCGCACCTCGTCATTTCCAGCGCGGCAGGCGTGTTCGCCAGTCCCAATCCCTATCCGTGGTCGACAGCCTTCTACATGCTGCAGCCCACCGAAGCGACCTTGCTCGCGCGCTACATCCTGTCGAGCAAGCCGGATGCGAAGATCGGCATCCTCTACCAGAACGACGAATACGGAAAAGGCTACCTGAAGCCATTCCGCGACGCGCTGGGCGACAAGGCAAAGAAGATGATCGTCAAGGAATCGAGCTACGACGTCACCGACACGACGGTGGACAGCCAGATCATCGAGCTGAAGAACTCCGGCGCCGACACGCTGCTCAACGTCTCGACGGCGAAGTTCGGGGCGCAGGCCATCCGCAAGGTCTACGACCTCAACTGGAAGCCGACGCACGTGATCGTGCAGGCGATCTCCTCGCTCGACAACGTCCTGAAGCCGGCCGGCCTCGAGCAATCCAAGGACTTGATCAGCCTGCAGTTCGTGAAGTTCCCGGGAGATCCCGAGTGGAACGACGATCCGGCGATGAAGGAATACTATGCCTTCATGAAAGAGTACGCGCCGAACGAAGCCGCGTCCGATTCAACGGCGGCGTTCGCCTACATGACCTCGCACCTGATCGAGCGCATCCTGCGCAACAGCGGCAACAACCTGAGCCGCGAGAACGTGCTCAAGCAGGCGACGACTCTCACCGACGTGGAACTCCCGCTTCTCTTGCCTGGCATCAAGGTGAGCTACACGCCAACCGACTATTCGCCGATCCAGCAGGCACGGGTCTCGCGCTTCGATGGAGCCAAGTGGATCCGCTTCGGCGACCTGATCTCCGCGAAGGACAAGGCGCCGTAATCGCCCCAACGTCAGAGTGCGGTGCCCGCACCGCACCCGCTTCCGAACCCCGCGTCCTACTTGTCGGCCCAGGCCGAGCGGCGCTTCATCAGCACGGTGCGTTCGCCTTCGAAGACCAGTCTGTCATCCTGGTTCACGCCATAGTGCTTGAAGCGGACGATGCCGGCGTCCTCGCGGCCCGCCTCCTTCGTCTCCAGGACTTCGGTGAACGCATAAAGCGTGTCGCCGTGGTGGACTGGCGCCTTCAGCCGGATCTTGTCCATGCCGAGTTCCTGCAGCACCTGCTCGCCGGTGTCCTGAGCGGCAAGCCCGATCGCGATCGAGAAATTGACGCCGCCATACACCACGCGCGTGTTGAATCCAGGGATCTTCTGGCCGGCCTGCTGCATACGATGCTCGTTGAAGTGGCCGTCCGCCGTGTTCATGACCATGTTGGTGATGAGCACGTTGTCCATCTCCGTGACTGTCTTGCCGCGGGCATGCTCGAACACCTGACCCGGCTCGAAGTCCTCGAAGTAGTTGTTCGGCGACGAGCGCCGCGCAATCGGTCCGTTCATGCTGCTCGCTTTCCTTCGCCGGCGCGGCGTCTGACGAGGTTGCTGCGGCGATAGTCGACCAGCACCTCGCCTGTGGCAGTGATGCCTTTGGTATGCCAGGTGACGATGCCATAGCCCGGCCGGCTTTCCGTCTCGCGGCAGGCCATGACCTCGCTCTCGGCGTAGACCGTTTCGCCGACCACGACCGGCCGGTGATAGGTCAATTGATCGACGCCCAGGAACGGCCCACCATTCTCGGACAGGTCCTCGACGCTGAGGCCGAACACCGTGTTGAACAGCAGCAACGGACAGACCACCAGGTCGGCATGGCCATGAGCGCGCGCATGATCGGCGTTCGTGTAGAGCGGATTGTAGTGCAGCGTGAGGGTGGCGAAAAGGACGTTGTCCGACGCCGTCAAGGTACGTCCCCAATGATGGGCGAATTTCTGGCCGACCGCGAAGTCCTCGTACTTGTGACCACGTGGCCAGCGCTTCGCCCTCGCTCGCAACGCCGCTACCGCTTCATCCGCCATCGTTGCCTCCGATTGCCATTGGCGAGGGGCGCCGAGGAACAGTGCCCGCGGCTTCCCGGCCGTTGAAATCCCGATGCTTGCCGGCCATTTGCCGCCCGAGCGCTCGAGGATTGCCTGTGCTAGGCGGGGGTGAGCGAGGCTCCGCCGCACACCGAGATGCACTGGCCGGTCACGTAGCGCGACAGGTCGGTAACCAGGAATTCGACGACCCCGGCGCAGTCCTCCACCTCTCCCAGGCGGCGCAGGGGCACGTGATTGGCCTCGGAGGCGACACCGATGCCCCGTTGTTCGGCCAGGGACTTCACGCGCGCGGTGAGCATCACCCCGGGCGCGATGGCATTCACGCGAATGCCCGAAGGACCGAGCTCCGCCGCCAGGTCGCGCGTGTAGTGCGTGACCGCTGCCTTGGCCGCCCCGTAATGCGACAGCGACCCGCCGCGGGCCACCGTCCGGGCAGCGGTCGAGGAGGTATTGACGATCACGCCGGACTTCTGCGCCACCATGATCGGCGCGACGGCCTGGCAGCAGTAGATGGTGCTCATCAGATTGACGTCGAAGATCCGTCGAATGTCCTCATCCGTCATGACCGATGGCTTGCTGCGCTCCGGCGGCGTGATCGCCCCGCCGGCATTGTTGACCAGGATATCGATCCGCCCGAAGCGATCCTGGACGCGCTTGACGGCGTCGTTCACCGCGTTGCGATCCGCAAGATCGGCCTGCACCTCGATCGACTGGCAACCGAGCGCCTGCACTTCCTGCGCAACGGTGGCGGCCGTCAGCATCTCGCCGAACTTGCCCGCACCCGCTAGATCGACGTCGAAGATCGCGACATCGGCGCCAAGCCGCGCGAGCCGCAAGGCGTAGGCCCGCCCCAGACCGCGCGCCGCGCCGGTCACGATTGCAACCTTGCCGTGCAGACTCATCGCATCCCCATGGTAACTGCCATCGCGGCACCCTGTAACGATCGAGGACGATCGCTTCCCCGTCAACGACCGTACCCGGCACTCGAGTATCCATCACGGATATGATGATGCCGAGGCAGACCATCTCGCCGCCTGCGCCCTCGTTCAGGCGCGCGTGGTCTACGGCTCGACGCTAAAGTCCCACGAGGCTTGCAAGGCCAGCCGGGAGATGCTTTCCCGATCCGGACCAAAGCCGCGGTCTAGTAATACCACCCACCGGGATAGCCACCCCACGGACCCCAGTCCCAGGTGGCCATCATCGCATTGGCGGCCGAGGCTTGCTCGTCAGCCAGGTTCTTCTGCAGGACATTGAAGTTGTAGGTGCCGTAGGCTCTTTGGTCGCCGACATACAGACACCCGCAGACCATCGGATCCGGATAGACGTAGAACGTGCGTCCATCGCGGATCTCACGCGCGAACTTGTTCGGCGGCAACTGCTTGAATGCGGCTTGCCGCGCGGGCGTATTGACCGGCAAGACTTTGAACCCGGCGGCCGCCAGCATGTCTTCCTTCTGGCCGATCTGCTGTTGCGGGCTCTGACAGGCGGCGACAGTGAGTATTCCCAGAACGAGAAATGTTACACCGAGCTTGTTCAATGTTGTTCTCCAAAAACCGTTGGGCCGGTCTTCTAAAGGATAGCCCATGGCATCCGCGTAAACCAATTTCGCCGGCGCACCGATCAGCATCTTCGAGCTGCCCAATTGCTCAGCGAGCGCGGCGCCGGCGCTTGGGCGACAGCTTCCGCCCTCACTCACGCAGCCCCTCGACCGTACCGTGAAGAACGAGCCCCAGTCGGCCTTGGCACGATGGAAATGCCTGAGGGCCTCCACCCGCGGTCCAGCGAGCGAAATGATGATGCTTCCCGGACTGGCAAGCGTGGATGAAGCAGTATATCCCCGACGGTGATGTCGCCGATGGCAACCACGTCCATGCCTGCACCTGCGGCCATGCCGTTTTCGCAGAGTTGCGCCCTGTCCTGAAGCCGTGCAGCGACAAGTTCACCCGGGCACACTCCTGAAGCAGGCCGCCAACTGCCTCGCCCACCTCTGCAGCGTGACCCGGCGGCTGCCCAGCGCCCCCAGCAACGAGAGTAGTCCATGACATCGATGCGTAGTGCGGCTGCGAAGACAAGCGTTCCCTCAGGCGAGGCCGATCGCGATGCGGGCGTCTTGGACGCCGTGGTCGTCGGCGCCGGCTTCGGCGGGCTCTATGCCCTGCACCGCCTGCGCGCGCTCGGCCTGTCGGTGGTCGGGATCGAAGCAGCGCCCGATGTCGGCGGGACTTGGTACTGGAATCGCTATCCGGGCGTGCGCTGCGACGTCCCCAGCCTCTTCTACTCCTACACCTGGTCGCCCGAGTTGCGCGGCGAGTGGCGCTGGTCGGAGCGCTATGCCGCCCAGGCCGAGATCCTGCGCTACATCGGCCATGTCGCCGACCGCTTCGAGTTGCGGCAGCTCATCCGCTTCGAGACGCGCGTCGTCAGCGCCACCTTTGACGATACCGACGGTGTCTGGACGGTGCGCACGAACCGCGGCGACGCCTTCCGCGCCCGCTTCTGCATCATGGCGACCGGCTGCCTGTCGGTACCCAACACACCGGACATTCCCGGCGTCGGCGACTTCGCGGGCGCCATCCTTCACACCGCCCAGTGGCCGCATGAACCCGTCGACTTCACCGGCAAGCGCGTCGGCGTGGTGGGGACCGGCTCCTCCGGCATCCAGGCCATTCCGGAGATCGCCAAGACGGCGCGACACCTCACCGTGTTCCAGCGCACGCCGAATTTCTCCATGCCGTCACGCAATGGCCCGCTGACCGAGCAGGATCACGTTCGGTTCGAGGCCGGGTTTGCGGGCTACCTTGAAAGCCTACAGCATTCCGAGTTCGGCCGCGTGCCGCCCACGGCGGCGACGGCGCCCATCCCCGCGCGCGACGTCCAGTGGCAGCGCTACGAGGCGCTCTGGCAGGAAGGCGGCGGCGCCATCCTCTATGCGTTCCCCAACATCCTGACGCACCATGGGGTCAACGACGTCGCCTGCGACTTCGTGCGCGGCAAGATCCGCGAGACCGTGCAGGATCCGCAGACCGCTGACGATCTCTGCCCGACCGACCATCCGATCGGCGTGAAGCGGATTTGCGTCGACAGCGGCTACTTCGAGGCCTTCAACCGGCCCAACGTCACCCTGGTGAACCTGCGCCGCGAACCGATCGAGCGCTTCACGCCGACGGGCGTGCAAACGTCCGAGCGCGCGTTCGAGCTCGACATGCTGGTATTCGCCACCGGCTTCGATGCCGTCACCGGTGCGTTGCTGGCGATGGATATCCGCGGCCGCGACGGCGTGGTGCTGAAGGACGCCTGGGCGGCCGGGCCGCGGACTTACCTCGGCCTTGGCGTAGCGGGCTTCCCCAACCTGTTCACCATCACCGGCCCCGGCAGCCCGTCGGTCATCGGCAACGTCATCGCCAACTGCGAGCACCATGTCGACTGGCTCGTCGAGTGCCTCGAGCATATGCGCCGCGGCGGCCTGCAGACGGTCGAGCCGGAGGAGACGGCACAGGACGACTGGATGGATCACGTAGCCGACGTGGCGTCGCGCACGCTCTATCCGGAAGCCAACTCCTGGTATCTCGGCGTGAACATCCCGGGCAAGCCGAAGGTCTTCATGCCCTATGTCGGCGCCGGCTACCGGCATGCCTGCAGCCGGATCGCAGCGGACGGTTACACAGGATTCCAGTTCGACGGTGCGGCCGACGGGAGTTCTCGAATTCCTCCCAGCGCGGCGCGCAGAGAGGAATTTGACTCTGCAGACATGGCCGGACCTGAAGGGATATCGAGATGACCAATCGCGTCGAAGGGAAGATCGCCGTCGTCGTCGGCGCCGGGCAGACCGACGGAGAGACTGTCGGCAACGGCCGGGCCACCGCCCTGCTGCTGGCGCGCGAAGGCGCGACCGTGCTCTGCGTCGACCGGATCGGCGAGCGGGCGCGCGAGACGGCCGACATGATCGCCGGCGAAGGGAACGCGAGCGGCCGGCGCACCGCCGCTGCGGCCTCCTCGATGGCCGCCGACGTGACGGTCGCGGCGGACTGCGCCCGTATCGTCGCCGAGGCGCGCACGCGCTACGGCCGGCTGGACATACTGGTCAACAACGTCGGCATCGGCGGCGGCGGGGATGCGCCCGCGCACCGGCTGGAAGAGGATGTCTTCGACCGCATCATGGCGGTGAACCTGAAGGGCATGT
>JADMIO010854520.1_pt1 | contig 13227 bp, 10 predicted proteins | sample 8958161 | NCBI WGS metagenome assembly JADMIO01 (sample SAMN16585339, study PRJNA669376) | soil metagenome | isolation source: Crop rotation soil | place: USA: Cullars Rotation, Alabama | collected 2011 | reverse complement strand
GATGTCGAGCACGGTGTCGGTGGACGTAAGCCCGGCGTGGTCCTTCAGGTTGCGCAGCAACTGCGCGCCGACCGCCTCGAAGTCGCCGTCGCCGACATTGTGCAGCACCGCCCAGGGTTCGGCGCGCCGCGCCGGGTCGGCCAGCCGCGCCGGCAGGCTGCGCACATCGGTGATCGCGCCCAGCGCCGCCTGCCTCAGCCGCGGCGGCGCCAGCCGGGCCAGCCGGCGAAGGAAAGCCGGCGCCACGGCCGGCTCAGCCGGCGCGGCCGCGCAGACGCCAGAGCAGCGGCCGCACGAGCGCGGCGCCCACCACCAGCGGCGAGATCGCCCAGGCCGCCACCCGGCCCGGCCCCCGCGCGCGCTTCCTGAAATAGCGCGCCAGGCCCACGCCCTTGTGGAACTCCACGCGCAGCGGGCTCACGTGGCTGGTGTGGCCCAGGTGGACCACCTCGGCCTTCGGGTGGAAGAGCACCTCGCCGCCGGCCTTGCGCACCCGCCAGCACAGGTCGACGTCCTCGACGTGCAGGAAGTACCTCTCGTCGAACCCCTGCACGGCCTCGAAGTCCTCGCGGCGCATGGCGAAACAGGCGCCGGAGATGGTCGGGACCTCCACGGCGGCGTCCGGCAGGCGCTCGGCCTCCCAGTGCACCTCGAAGCGCCGCAGCGCCCGCTGGCGCGCCAGCCCCGACAGCGACAAGAGCGCGTTGAACGGGGTGATGTCGCCGCGCCGCGCGCCGCGTTGCTCGGTGCCGTCGGTGTTCAGCACCCGCGCGCCCACGATGCACGGCGACGGGCGCGCCTCGATCTCGGCGACCAGGCGGGCCACGCAGTCCGGCTGCAGGAAGGCGTCGGGGTTGAGGAACACCAGCACGTCGCCGCTGGCGCTGCGCGCACCCAGGTTGGCGGCGCGGGCGAAACCGACGTTGCCGTGGCCGCTCAGCACCACCACGCGGGCGTCGCGCTCGGCCAGCTGGCGCAGGTAAAGCATGTCCTCGGGCGTCGAGCCGTTGTCGACGACCAGCAGCTCGTGGACGCCGGCGTCCTTCAGCGCCCAGGCCAGGCTTTCGCCCAGCGCCGCCCCGGTCATGTAGACGACCATCACCACCGACACGCGGGCCGGCCCGTCGCGCCGCGGCCGGGCGACCGGCTGGTCGTGCGCGCCGATCGCGGCGGCCGATCGGTTCATCGAGCCTCCCCAAGAGCCTTGGCCCGGCGCTGAAGATCGGGTGCGTCGGCTTCGCGGGCAAGCGCACTCGCCGCAGATGCGAGCTCGGCGATCTCCTGCCCGTCCGAGCCCAGCCGGCGCAGCGCCACCTTGCCCTCCTCCGCCTCGCGGCGGCCGACGACGGCGATCACCGGGACCTTGGCGAGCGAGTGCTCGCGGACCTTGTAGTTGATCTTCTCGTTGCGCAGATCCGTCTCCACCCGCAGCCCCGCCGCGCGCAGCGTTTCGGCCACGCGCCGCGCGTAGTCGTCGGCGTCGGACGTGATCGTGGCGACCACGACCTGAACGGGAGCCAACCACAGCGGGAAGGCGCCGGCGTAATGCTCGATCAGCACGCCGATGAAGCGCTCCAGCGAGCCGCAGATCGCGCGGTGCAGCATCACCGGCTTGTGCTTGGCGCCGTCCTCGCCGACGAACTCGGCGCCCAGGCGGTCCGGCAGGACGTAGTCGTTCTGGATCGTGCCGCACGTCCACGTCCGGCCGATGGCGTCCTTCAGCTGGAAGTCGAGCTTCGGCGCGTAGAAGGCGCCGTCACCCTCGGCGATCACCGGCTCGACGCCGGCCTTGCGCGCCGCGTCCAGCAGCTGCGCTTCGGCCATGTCCCAGAACGCGTCCGTGCCTGCGCGCGGCGTCGGCCGCGTGCCCAGCGTGATGTGGTCGCGCGTCAGCCCGAAGTCCTCGTGGATCGACGAGGCGAGCTCGATGAAGGCCGCCACCTCTTCGACGATCTGGTCCTCGCGGCAGAAGATGTGCGCATCGTCCTGCGTGAAGGCGCGCACCCGCATCAGGCCGTGCAGCGCGCCGGACGGCTCATAGCGATGGCAGGCCCCGAACTCGGCCATGCGCAGCGGCAGGTCGCGGTAGGACCGCTGGCCGAACTTGAAGATCTGCACGTGGCCCGGGCAGTTCATCGGCTTCAGCGCCAGTTCCTCGCCCTCTTCCGTCTCGCAGACGAACATGTTGGGCCGGTAGTTCTCCCAGTGACCCGACCGTTCCCAGAAGACGCGGTCGAGCACCTGCGGCGTGCGCACCTCGACGTAGCCGGCCGCGTCCAGACGCCGGCGCATGTAGGCTTCGATCGTGCGCCAGAGCGTCAGGCCCTTCTCGTGCCAGAAGACCATGCCCTTGCCCTCTTCCTGCATGTGGAAGAGGTCCATGGCCCGGCCGATCCGGCGGTGGTCGCGCTTCTCGGCTTCCTCGATTCGGTGGATGTAGGCCTCAAGGTCGGCCTCGGACGCCCAGGCCGTGCCGTAGATCCGCTGCAGCTGGGCGTTGCGGTGGTCGCCGCGCCAGTAGGCGCCGGCCAGCTTCGTCAGCTTGAACGCCTTGCCGACGAACTTCGTCGACGGGAAGTGCGGGCCGCGGCAGAGGTCCTTCCAGCTCCCCTGGCGGTAGACGCTGACCTCCTCGCCGGCCGGGATGCCCTCGATGATCTCGGCCTTGTAGGCCTCGCCGATCGACTTGAAGTGGGCCACCGCCTCGTCGCGCTTCCAGACCTCGCGGCTAATTGGCTCGTCGCGGTCGACGATCTCCTTCATGCGCGCTTCGATCTTGGCGAGGTCGTCCAGGCTGAACGGCTCGTTGCGGGCGAAGTCGTAGTAGAAACCGTCCTCGATCGAAGGCCCGATCGTGACCTGCGTGCCGGGAAACAGCTCCTGCACCGCCTCGGCCATGATGTGGCTGGCGTCGTGGCGCAGCGTCTCCAGCGCCTCGGGCGAGTCGCGCATCAGGATCTCGAACTTGCCGCCCTTGGGCAGCGGACGGGCGACGTCCAGGAGCTCGCCGTCCAGCTTGACCAGGGCGGCGCGCTTGGCGAGCGACGGGGCGATGGAGGCCGCCACGTCCTTGCCCGAGACGCCGTCGTCGTACTGGCGTTTCGAGCCGTCGGGGAAGATCAGGTCGATCATGTCTCACAGGTCCAGTTCCGCGCCGCGGGCGGGCCCTTCGGGGCGTCACGCGGGCGGCGCGGGGGCGGGACCGGGTCGAAGCCCGAACCGCCGCCCCAGGGATGGCAACGGCACAGCCGCTTGACGGCGAGGGCGCTCCCCCGCCAGGGGCTGTGGCCGATCAGGGCGTCGGCGGCGTATTCCGAGCAGGTCGGAACGAACCGGCACGACCGCCCGATCAGCGGCGAAAGCGTCAGCTTGTAGGCGCGCAGCGCGCCCCTGACGCATCTCTCGTAGAAGCTCATGCCGGCGCTTGAAGGCTTTGGGATCAGGTCCCGTGCCTACGACGGGACCCCGAGAGGTTCAAGCCGCGCCGGCGGGCGTAGTTCGCGCAGCCGCAGTCGCCGGCGCGAACGTCCGGGCGGAGGAAACGGCGATGTCCGACAGGCGGGGCATCAGGTTTTCCAAACGGCTAGAGGCGCGCCCAGTATCACAGATGGGCGGTGAACGGAACCTTGCCGCCGGCTCAGGCGGCCTGGCCCATCGCGTCCCGGACCGCCTGGGTCACCGCCTCGAAGGCCAGCATCGTGGAGGCATGGCGGGCCGGATAGTCCTTCACCGGCGCAAGGACGGCCAGGTCGGCGAAGCGGCCTTCCGGCGCCGGGCCGCCCGTCTTCAGCATGGCCTTCAGGCCGCTGCGGGCGGCTTCCAGCTCCGGCAGGGTGGCGCCGATCACGTGCGCGCCCAGCACCGCGGCCGAGGCCTGGCCCAAGGCGCAGGCCTTCACCTCCTGGGCGAAGTCGGCGACGCGGCCGTCCGCCACCTTCACGTCCACCAGCACCCGGCTGCCGCACAGCTTGGAGATCTTCTCGACGCTGGCGTCCGGCGCAGCAAGGCGCCCCAGCCGCGGCAGGTTCGCCGCCAGCGCCAGCAGTTTCGCCGAATAGAGGTCGTCGATCATCGCGCCTTAGATCGGGGGACGCGGCGGCCGAGTCAAACTGAGCGTCAAACCACCCGCGTCACCGGAGCAGCGCCACTGTTGCAGGCTGAAATTCTCCCACCTCTTTGTGGCCATGACGCCGCGCGAAACGCGTTTGAACTGCCGGGTGATATAATATAACAACACCGGCTGATATAACATAACAGGGCCGCCGCCGGGCGTGAGACCATTGACCAGACCTGTCGACGGCCCTTGCGCCGCAGCCGCCGCGCTGCTGCTCGGCGCCTGCGCGGTCGGGCCGAATTTCAAGACGCCGGCGCCACCTGCGATCAAGGCCTACGCCCCCGACCAGCCGTCCGTTACGGCCGCGGTCCCCGGCATGGCCGGCGGCGCGGCGCAGACGCTTTCGAGCGCCGTGGACCTGCCCGGCGACTGGTGGACGCTCTTCCACTCCCAGCCGCTCAACGACCTGATCGCCCAGGCGCTGAAGGCCAATCCCGACTTGAAGGCGGCGCAGGCCGCCCTGCGCCAGGCGCACGAGACCACGCTGGCCCAGCGCGGGGCCTTCTTCCCGCAGGTGTCCGCCAGCTTCACGGGCGCCCGCTTTCGGCAGTCCGCCGACCTTGCGCCCACGCCCGCCAACAACGCCTCGCAGTACAGCCTCTTCACGCCGCAGCTCTCTATCTCCTACGCTCCCGACGTCTTCGGCCTCGTCCGCCGCACCGTCGAGAACGCCCGCGCGCAGGAGGAGGCGTCTCGCTTCCAGATGCTGGCGGCCGACCTGACGCTGACCACCAACGTCGCCAACGCCGCCATCCAGGACGCCTCGATCAACGCCCAGATCGACGCCACCCGCGCGCTGATCGACGCCGACCAGAAGATCGTCGAGATCCTGCGGCTGCAGAACGCCAAGGGCTATGCCAACGGCCTCGACGTAGCCGCCCAGGAGAGCCAGCTCGCCCAGGCCAGGGCGACGCTGCCCCCACTGCTCAAACAGGCGGCCCAGCAGCACGACCTGATCGCCACGCTCACCGGCCGCTTCCCGGTGGAGACGCCGCAGACGCGCTTTACCCTGGAGAGCCTGACGCTGCCGGCCGACCTGCCGCTCAGCCTGCCCTCGTCGCTGGTGGCCCAACGCCCGGACGTGCGCCAAGCGCAGGCCAACCTGCATGCCGCCAGCGCCCAGATCGGCGTCGCCGAGGCCAACCGGCTGCCGAACTTCGCCCTGACCGGCGACGCCGGCTCTTCGGCCACCGCCATCCAGCGCGTGTTCCACGCCGGGACCGGCTTCTGGGACCTAGGCGCGGCGGTGACCGCGCCGATCTTCCAGGGCGGCGCCCTGCTGCACCAGGAACGTGCGGCCAAGCAAGCCTACGAGCAGTCGGCTGAGCAGTATCGCAGCGTCGTGCATGGCGCGGTGCAGAACGTCGCCGACACCCTGGCCGCCATCGACCAGGACGCCGAGGGCCTGAAGGCCGCCTCCGCAGCGGCCGATGCGGCCAAGACCACGCTGGACCTGTCGGAGCGCCAGTACCGCGCCGGCTACGCTGCCTACCTGACGCTGCTCAACGCCGAACAGGCCTACCAGCAGGCCCGCATCGCCCTGATCCAGGCCCAGGCCGCGCGGTTCTCCGACACCGTGGCGCTCTACCAGGCGCTGGGCGGCGGCTGGTGGCGCCGCGCCGATCTCGCCGACGTCGCCCGGACCAAGGTCGCCCATGCCAACTAGACCGCGCCTGCGCGCCATCGCGGCGTCCAGCCTGGCGGCGCTGGCGCTTGCGTCCCTGAGCGGCTGCGGCGCCAAGTCCGATGCGCCGGCCCAGGCCGCCGTGACCCCGCAGAACGTCACGCTCACCTCGGCCCAACTGCAGCACATCCGCCTGGTCCAGGTGAGCGAGAGTGACGTCCACAAGACCATCGAGGTCCCCGGCGTCGTCGACTTCGACAACGACCAGTCCACGACCGTGACCGCGCCGATGACCGGCCTCGTCACGCGCCTGCTGGTCGCGCCAGGCCAGCGCGTCGCCGCCGGCCAGGCGCTGGCGATGGTGGACTCCTCCGACTTCGGCGCCGCCACCGGCGCCTATGCCAAGGCGCTGGCCACCGCGAGGAACGCCCGCCAGGTAGCCGACACCGACAAGGAGCTCTTGGCCCACAACGGCGTCTCGGCCAAGGAGGCCCAGCAGGCCGAGACGGATGCGGTGAACGCCGCCGCCGACCGCGACGCAGCGCTGCAGGCGCTGCAGGCGCTGAAGGTCGATCCCGCCGCGATCCGGGCGATCCAGGCCGGCCGGCCGATCAGCCACATCGAAGGCGCGATCCGCGCGCCGATCGCCGGCACCCTGGTCGAGAAGCTGGTCACCCCCGGCCAGTTCCTGCAGGCCGGGACCACGCCGGCGTTCACCGTCGCCAACCTGTCGAAGGTCTGGGTGATGGCCCAGGTGCTTGGGTCCGACCTCGCCACCGTCCACGTCGGCGACACCGCCGAGATCGACGCCGGGGCCGGGACCGCGCCGATGAGCGGGGTCATCGACAACGTGGCCGGCGTGGTCAATCCCGACACCCGCGCGGTCAGCGCCCGCGTGGTCGTGCCCAACCCCGGCGGTGTGCTGAAGAAGCAGATGTACGTGCGCGTGCGCATCCGCTCGCTGCAGGCCAGCCACGGGCTGACCGCGCCGGCCTCGTCGATCCTGCGCGACGACGAGAACCTGCCGTTCGTCTACGTGGCCGATCCGAAGGGCGGCTTTGCGCGCCGCCGCGTGACGCTGGGCGCGCGGGCGGGCGACCAGGTCGAGATCGCCGAGGGCCTGCACGCCGGCGAGCGCATCGTCTCCGACGGCGGCCTCTTCCTGCAGTTCATGCAGAGCCAGTGAGCGATACGGCCATCCCCTCGCCGTCCGCGCCGCGCTCGGTGATCAACCGGGTGGTTGTCTTCGGCCTGCGCCAGCCGTGGCTGGTGGCGCTCCTGACCGCGATCCTCGTCGTCGCCGGCGTCTGGTCGCTGCAGCGGCTGCCGGTCGACGCCTACCCCGATCTGTCGCCGCCGATGGTCGAGCTGATCACCCAGTGGCCGGGCCACACAGCCGAAGAGGTCGAGCGGCTGATCACCGTGCCCTCCGAAGTGGAGATGAACGGCCTGCCGCACGCGACGGTGACGCGGTCCATCTCGCTCTACGGCCTCTCGGACCTCGTCGTTACCTACCAGGACGGGACCAACCGCGACGCCGCACGCCAGGAGGTGTTCAACCGCCTGGGCGACCTGTCGCTGCCGGACGGCGTCAAGCCCTCGGTGACCCCGCTGACCTCGCCCTCGGGGCTGATCTACCGCTACGTCCTGCAGAGCTCCGACCGCTCGCCGATGGAGCTGAAGACCTTCGAGGACTGGGTCGTCGCGCCGGCTTTCAAGTCCGTGCAGGGCGTCGCCGACGACTCAGGCTTCGGCGGCGGGGAGATGCAGTACCAAGTGCTGGTCGACCCGGAGAAGCTGGCCGGCGTCGGGCTGTCAGCCAACCAGGTCTCCGATGCGCTGGCCGCCAACAACGCCAACGCCGGCGGCGGCTTCTATTCGCAGGGCGGGCAGTTCTACTACATCCGCGGCGACGGCCGGCTGGCCACGCTGGAGGACATCGGCGCCGTGGTCCTGGCGGTCCACAACGGCGTCCCGGTGACGGTCAAGGACGTCGGGCGTGTGCAGATCGGCATCGCCCCGCGGCTCGGCGAATTCGGCTTCGAGAACCAGGACGACGCCGTCGAAGGCGTCATCATGCTGCGCACCGGGGAGAAGACGCAGGACGTGCTGAAACGGGTCGAGGCCAAGGCCGCCGACCTCAACGCCCACGTGCTGCCCAAGGACGTGAAGGTCGTGCCGTTCTACGACCGCACCGACCTCATCAAGCTCACCACCGACGTCGTCGCCGGCAACCTCATGCGCGGCATGCTGCTCGTCGTCGTGATGCTGATCTTCTTCCTCTACGACTTCCGTGCCGGGCTGATCGTGGCGGTGACCATCCCGCTGTCGCTGTTCTTCGCCTTCGCCTGCCTCAACGTCCAGAAGGCCTCGGCCAACTTGCTCTCCATCGGCGCGATCGACTTCGGCATCCTGGTCGACGGCGCGATCTTCATGGTCGAGAACATCTTCCGCCAGATCGCGCTGCGCCGCGGCACGCCCGCGACGATCTACGAGATCATCCGCGACGCCGCCGCGGAGGTGGACCGGCCGCTTGTCTATGCGGTCGCCGTGATCGTGGTCGGCTTCCTGCCGATCTACGTGCTTTCCGGCCCTTCGGGGGTGCTGTTCCGGCCGATGGCCGACACCATGATCTTCGGCCTGATCGGCTCGCTGATCGTCACCCTCCTGCTGCTGCCGGTGCTCTGCGCCTGGTTGATGCGCAACAACGTGCGCGAGCGCGTCAACCGCCCGTTCGAGTGGCTGAAGGACCGCTACGTCAAGGGCCTCGACTTCTGCCTCGCGCGCCGCCGCGCCACGCTCTGGGCGACCGGCGGCCTCTTGGCCGCGACCCTACTCGTCGTCCCCTTCGTGGGCGCGGAGTTCATGCCGCAGCTGGACGAGGGCGCGCTCTGGGTGCGCGCCACTATGCCCTACACCATCTCCTTCGACGAGGCGGCCAAGGTGGCCCCGAAGGTCCGCGCCGTCCTGAAGACCTTCCCGGAGGTGACCACCGTCGCCTCCGAGCTCGGCCGGCCCGACGACGGCACCGACCCGACCGGCTTCTTCAATGTCGAGTTCTTCGTGGGCCTGAAGCCCTATGCCCAGTGGCACGGCGCCTATCACGACAAGCCGCAGCTGATCGCCGCCATCAACAAGAAGCTCGAGGCCTTCCCCGGCATCACCTTCAACTACACCCAGCCGGCGCAGGACGCCGTCGACGAGGCCGAGACGGGCCTGAAGAGCGCGCTGGCGGTGAAGGTCTTCGGCCCCGACCTGAAGACGCTGGAGGCCAAGGGCAAGGCGATCAAGCAGGTGCTGGCCGGCGTGCGCGGCATCAAGGACGTGACGCTCGTCCAGGAGCTCGGCCAGCCCAGCCTGACCATCAAGGTCGATCGCGCGAAGATCGCCCGCTACGGCGTCAACGTCGCCGACATCAACAACCTGATCCAGACCGCCATCGGCGGCGGCGTCGCCACCCAGGTGGTGCAGCAGGAGAAGCAGTTCGACCTCGTCGTGCGCCTCGACGAGCCCTACCGCGACAGCCCCGAGAAGATCGGCCAGATCCTGGTCGCCACGCCCGGCGGCCAGCAGATCCCGCTGAAGGAGCTGGCCGACATCGGCGTCACCAGCGGCGCGGCCTTCATCTACCGCGAGAACAACTCGCGCTACATCGGCGTCCAGTTCTCCGTCGAGGGCCGTGGCCTGGCCGGCGCGGTCGAGGACGCCATGCACCAGGTGGAGCAGAAGGTCGCCCTGCCCCGCGGCTACCGCGCCGACTGGGGCGGCGACTACACCGAGTACACCGCCTCGCGCGACCAGCTGAAGCTGATCCTGCCGCTGACGCTGTTCCTGATCTTCCTCCTGCTCTTCACCCTCTACGGCAACTTCAAGTTCCCGTTCATCACCATCGCAGGCGTGGTGCTGTCGGCGCCCGTCGGCGGCATCCTGGCGCTCTGGCTCACCGGCACGCCGTTCTCGGTGTCCTCCGGCATCGGCTTCCTGGCGCTGTTCGGCGTCTCGGTGCAGACCGCGGTCGTCTACATCTCCTACGTCAACGAGCTGCGCCGCGACGGCGTCCCGCTCGACACCGCCGTGCGCGACGGCGCCATCCTGCGCCTGCGCCCGATCATGATGACCGCGCTGGTGGCCGCCGTCGGCCTCTTGCCGGCCGCGTTCGCCACCGGCGTCGGCACCGACAGCCAGCGCCCCTTCGCCCTGGTGATCGTCGCAGGCCTCGTCACCCGGCTGGCGATCAGCGTCTTCCTGATGCCGGTGCTCTACGCCATGGTCGCCCGCCCGGACGACCGGCTGGAGGTCTGAGGCGGTTGCCGCCGGGCGCGGCGCCGCCTAGCGTCGGGGCGAAGCCGGGGGCCGCATGACCACGATCACGGGCGAGACCGACCTCGGCGCGGCGCGGCGCGAGGTTTTCGGCCATCCGCGCGGGCTGGTCGTGCTGGCCGGCACGGAGCTCTGGGACCGTATCTCGTTCCACGGAATGCAGGCGCTGCTGACCCTCTACATGGCGCGCGAGCTCCTGCTGCCGGGCCACGTGGAGCGGATCGTGGGCTTCCCCGCGTTCCGCCGCGTCGTCGAGGCGGTCTTCGGCCACCTGACGACCCAGGGCCTCGCGACTCAGATCTTCGGGCTCTACGTCGGCCTCGTCTATTTCACCCCGATGCTGGGCGGGCTGCTTGGCGACCGCGTGCTCGGGCGGCGACGCACCGTCGCCCTGGGCGCGCTGCTGATGACGGCCGGCCACTTCTGCATGGCGTTCGATCAGTCGTTCCTGCTGGCCCTCTTGTTCCTGATCCTGGGCGCCGGCTGCCTGCGCGGCAATCTCGCGCCGCAGGTGGGCGAACTCTATGGGCCACAGGACCGACGCCGCGCGGTGGCGTTCCAGCTCTACGCCTCGATGATCAACCTGGGCGCATTCATCGCCCCGATCCTGACCGGCGGCCTGGGCCAAGCCTTCGGATGGCACGTGGCGTTTGGGTTCGCTGGCGTCGGCATGCTGCTGGGGTTGGTCATCTATCTCGTGGGCCAGCGCGATCTGCCGCCCGACATGCTGCGAGGGCCGCAGGCGGCGCCAGCCGCGCCGCTCACGGCGGCCGAGTGGCGCCGCGTCTGGGTGCTGTTGGGCCTCGTGCCGCTGGCTACCTGCTTCTGGGTCGCCCAGAGCCAAGTCTGGAACACCTACAACCTGTGGGTCGCCGACCACATCGAGCTACAGGTGGGCGGGTTCAGCGTACCCGTGCCCTGGCTGCAGGCCCTCGATGGACTGTCGCCGTTCGTCTGCCTGCCGCCCATGCTGATGCTCTGGCGCTGGCAGGCGGCGCGAGGGCGAGAGCCCAGCGAACTGATCAAGGCCGGGTTCGGGTGCCTGATCTTCGGTGTCTCGACGCTCTGGCTGGCGGGCGCCTCGCTGGTCGTGGATGCCCACGGCCGTACGCCGCTGATGTGGGCGGTGGTATTCCACCTCGCCTCCAACCTCGGCTGGCTCTACTTCACGCCGACCATGACCGCGCTCTACTCGCGGCTCGCGCCGGCGCGAGTCACAGCCACCCTGATGGGCGTCAACGTGGCCTCAGCTTTCCTGGGCAGCACGATCAGCGGCAGGATGGGCTCGCTCTACGAGACGCTCAGCGCGAGCCAATTCTGGATGCTGCACGCCGCGGTGGTCACGGCCGGCGGCCTCGTCCTGCTGTTGATCGGCGCGCGCTTCGCCAGGGCCTTCGCCCCCGCGCCGCAGGAGGCTGCGCTCGCTTAGATCTCCGGCGTGAGGCCCGCTCTTAGCGCCGCCAGCGCCAAGCCGTCGCGTTCCTCCGCTGACAGGCCCGCCAGCTGGTCGGCGATACGCCGCACCGGCCCGCCGGGCGTGACCTGTCCGTCCTTCATCAAGAGCAGGTGGTCGGCCAGCCGGGCGATCTCGCTCGTGTCGTGGCTGATGTAGAGCGCCGGCACCTTCAGCGTCCGGTGCAGCCGCTCCAGGTACGGCAGGATCTCCGCCTTGGCGCCGGCGTCGAGGCTGGAGAGCGGCTCGTCCAGCAGCACCAGCTTCGGCCGCGTCAGCAGCGCCCGGCCCAGCGCCACCCGTTGGCGCTCACCGCCGGACAGGCTGGCCGTGCCGCGGGCCAGCAGGGCGCCCAGGCCCAGCAGCTCCACGACGTCGTCGAGGCCGCCTTCGCCGCGGGCGCGCTTCGCGCCGTAGAGCAGGTTGCCGCGCACGCTCAGGTGGGCCAGCAGCGCCGCCTCCTGGAAGACCACGCCCACCGGCCGCTTGTGCGTCGGCGTGAACCGCCGCTCGTCCTGCCAGACCTCGCCGTCGACGTAGAGCCGCCCGGGCAGGCGGATCAGCCCGGCGATGCAGCGCAGCAGCGTCGTCTTGCCTGCCCCCGACGGCCCCGAAAGCGCAGTGATCCCCTCGGGCGCGAGGCGGAAATCGGCGTCCAGCCGGAACGCGCCCAGCGTTCCCTCGAACCGCCCCTCGACGCCGGCGCTCATTTCAGGCTGCGCTCCCAGCCGCGGTCGACCAGCAGCATGGCGAGCAGCGTCGCGAACGAGAAAGCCACCACGCCGGCCGCCAGCCGGTGAGCCTCGCCGTACTGCAGGGCCTCCACCAGCTGGAAGATCTTCACCGAGATCACCTCGGTCTTGCCGGGGATCGCGCCGCCGATCATCAACACCACGCCGAACTCGCCGATGGTGTGGGCGAACACGAGGATCGCGGCGGTCAGGAACCCGCGCCGCGCCTGCGGCAGGGCCACGGTGACGAAGGCGTCCAGCGGCGAGGCCCGCAGCGTCGCGGCCGCCTCCAGCGGGCGGACGCCCATCGCCTCGAAGGCGTTCCGGATCGGCTGCACCGCGAACGGCAGCGAATAGACCATCGAGCCCACCACCAGGCCCTCGAAGGTGAAGGCGAGCGTGCGGATCCCGAACGGGTGCAGGAGGCCCATCAGCGGGCTCTGCGGCGCCAGCGCGATCAGGAGGTAGAAGCCCAGCACCGAGGGCGGCAGGATGATCGGCAGGGTCGTGACCGCGCCCACGATCTCCTTCCACCACGCCGGGCGCCGCGCCAGCCACCAGGCGATCGGCGTCGCCAGCACCAGCAACAGCAGCGTCGTCAGGCCCGCGAGCCTGAGCGTCGTGAGGACGACCTCGGTCACTTCACCTCGTAGCCGTACGACTTGATGATCGCGACCGCCTGCGGCCCTTTGAGGAACGCCAGGAACGCCCTGGCCGCGGCGTTGTCCTTGCCCGGGTAGAGCAGGATCGCCTGCTGGTCGATCACCGCGTGATCCGCCGCAGGCACGACCCAGCGCGAGCCGCCGGCCACATTGATGACCTGCGACAGCGCCACGAACCCCAGCTCCGCCGCGCCGGTCTCCACGAACTGGTAGGTCTGGGCGATCGAGCCGCCCATCACGATCTTCGGCTTCACCGCGCCATAGACGCCCAGCGTCTGCATCGTCTGCACGGCGGCGGCGCCATAGGGCGCCGCGGCGGGGTC
>JADMIO011398713.1_pt1 | contig 13228 bp, 17 predicted proteins | sample 8958161 | NCBI WGS metagenome assembly JADMIO01 (sample SAMN16585339, study PRJNA669376) | soil metagenome | isolation source: Crop rotation soil | place: USA: Cullars Rotation, Alabama | collected 2011 | reverse complement strand
ACCCCGCCGTGAGCATCAATTGGCATAGAAAACCGCTTGCCGCCCGGTGATAGCCGGGCGGCTGTTAGTCAGCATTAGTAACCGGCGCGCCGACACTCCCCACGCATCGAGCGCGGGGTTTGATCGCCCAAGCCACAGTAGTAGGCGAGAGAGCGACGCTGGCCTCGTTCTTCGTAACCGTATTCGCGCTGCCGATAGCCGCGATCCTCATTATAGTTTTGCGAGCGCCGCTCGTAACCGCTTCCTCGATTGGCGCAATAAGCGCGCATTGAATTAGGCGTTTGGCTGCCCATGTTGCAGTAATCCTGGGCGTTCGCCTCGACGGAGCCTGCGGCACCAGCGAAGGCGATCAGCGCTGCTGCGATGATGTAGCGACGCCAGTGCTCAGGCTCGTTGACCGAATTGGGCATGTAGAGTTTCACGTCCTTGCCGACGCAGCCGGTGCAGTTGAGATTGAGGCTGTAGAGCGGTGCCGTTCGAGCTATGCCGCAAGGCTCAAGAGCTGGGCCGAGAATTTCTGTGGCGGTAGTAAGAAAAGGCGGCCATGAACCGTAAGGCGGCCCGGAAGGAAGCCCGCGCGAATGGGGCTCAAGTAAAGAAACCAACCAGCGCCAGCACTACGACAACAACCACTATCACCGCCATGACAAGCCGAATACTACGTAAATCATGGAGCCACGATGACGGAGCCATTTTGAGACCTCATGGAAGCCGGACGTCATCCGGCTAGTAGAGCAGTTGGTCCTGCCATTGTGTACGCATGTGCTGACCCTTGGCCCCAGAGGTAACGAACCCAGGCCGGTTTGGGCCGGGGGGCATCACTCTCGTTGTGGGAAAGTGAGACCAGCCGGAGGTCGCAGGACCACTACGCGCTTTCCAGTCCGGCGAGTCTGCTCAAGAGAGAACACTTTGCCAAAGTGTCGCGCACGGCGCCCGCACCCCAACGCCTCACACTCAAAGAGGTTCGGGTTACTCAGACACAGCCGCGCAGATATCACAACAGGTCGCTGAAGGCATATGTCGTCGCGGCCATCAATATGGCCAAGATGATCGCTGCAAAGACAGGCATGATCTTTCGGTCAAACCTACGGACGCCCTCAAGGTTAGGATCGAGCATCTATATCCTTAATTTGGTCGCTCGGCGGAAAGCCTATTCTGCGAACATTTCAGTCGGGGTATTTGGAATTTAATTTCCCGCAGCCTACGATTTTAATGGCGCGACCCAGACGACATCCAAAAGTTCATTACCGCAAATGGCATACGCGCCCATAACGGCAGTGAGGCCTTTCGCTCCTCAGTGACTGAGACGCTCGGAGACGTTCCGGGGATCGGTGAGATGGGCGCGGCGGAACGTGCGATGATCGACGGATCGTCGCTCGTCTTCGTGCGATTCAATGGGCGTATCTTGGCGGCCCTTTTGGGTGACTTCAGTGTCTTTTTCTTCGATTGGTGCTTTTTGGACATGGGGATCCAACATTTCGCAGACCCGAAGGTTCCGCCATGCGGTGCATGTAATCGAGTCCAACATTTCGTGTCGGATACGAAGCCCTCCACTGATTAGCCGCTAATCGTCGGCGCACATGGACCATTATCGGCCGCTTGTTGATGCGCCCCGACAAATCCAGAACGTAGATCTTGTATTCCACGCCGTACCCCCAGAGCGTCAAAGTCTCTGGCCGCAAGTTCGTGGTGCGATCGTTCGAGGGACGCTACCTGTCAACTTAGCACTTACCGCTACGGCACGCGCCTCCGAGCCCGTTCGATTTGAGAAGGGACCATTAAGAAATTCAGGACCATAACTCGCTGAACCGGTTCCCACCGGTGTACTGCGGAAGCTCTCAGCTTGTCGCCCGACGGGCTGGGGGTTTTCTGTTGCCTACGTTTTCGTTGCTTGCCGCAGCGTTTATTCCATCCGCCCATCGGGCAGGACGGTCGTGAGCTTTCCAGTCGCGCGATCGCGGATCTGGACCTTGGTGCGACTGTAAAGTTTGCTCTCAGTCTTCATGTAGATGGCGCTCGCGACGGCGATCTTAGCATCGTCACGGAACGACACCGGCTCTCCATTGCTCTTCGTTTCGAGCAGTACCTTAACCGCCGCTCCGTTGGCAAAATCGACAAGCACACAAACGCCAACGTTGAATTTGCATCCGAAACCAACTGATCAGAGGCCCAGCACGCGCGCAGTTATTCCCAACAATCAAGGCGTCGGTAAATCACTGCAAACGGCGACGCCCAAGACCCGGACTGAGCCGGAGAAACCGAAGCCCACAGGCTTTTCTGTTCCACAGTTTTGTAGAGACCCGCTGGGCCGCCTTTATCGTTGTTGACGCAACCAACGAAGCAGACGGAGGGGTAACGTGCAGCACCGCATCGCCATTGTTATCGGTCTTGGAGTGTTCGTTTTCGCACAAGCCGCTTCGGCAGCGACGGTCCAGCAGAAAACAATTCCCAGTCCGCCTCCGATTAAGGACCGGACGAAGGCTGCTACCACTCGATCTGTGCCGAGCAGTCCGCCAATCAAGGACAGCGGCGCGACGCAAAAGGGCATCATCGTCGTTGGTGGCAAGAGCGAGGTGCGAGGTGGTCCGCCAATCAAGACCAGCACTAAACGATCGGTACCGTCGGAAATCCGCGCCCTCGACACAAGCCAAGAAAGTTCCGGCCAGACCTCCGGTTCGGGCATGTACTGGGGGAGGAAGTAGATGCGGTATTGCGCGCGTTAGCTAACAAAAGGCGTTACTCCCTAGGGATGTACTGCCCGTTGGGATGCGTAACCATCGCGGCAATAGCCTGGTGAACACCGCGGAAATTCCGCACAGCCTATCCCAGGTTCCGGATATTCGGGAAGAGCCTACGATCTAATGACGAAGGATATGCCGATCATGAACATGAATATTGCGAACATTGTTATGATCGCCGCGAGCATCAGCCTATCGTTAAGGTACTGATCGTTGTTCATGGTTATCTAGCAAGTGCAAAATGTGCGGCCTCTACTGGCGGGGATTGAAGTTGCAATCGGAGCCGCTCGCTCGCGAATGACTGGGTTGGATCGCTCGCGGGCGCAAAAGGCCGCCAAGTCAGGCGCTATCAACTGCGTCAGAAGTTTGCAACTAGTACCAGCGTCCCCGGCCGTACCAGCCGCCGCCCACAAGCAGCACCACGACAATGATCAGCACGAGAGTTGTGGTGTCCATACCGTGCTCCTTGTTTAATTCACGCTGGTGGGAACTCCCTAGGCCGCCAAACTGAGCGGGCCTACCGGCGTGTGCGCGACCTGAGAAGTGTCGAACGTCGCGGGTCCAGTAGGCACCTCTAGCTCTCCGAGTCTGATCAAGACAGCACACATGCCAAAGTGTCGCGCACACCTATCCGTGATGACGCTGGCCCTTATGCGCGGCCGCTTCACACGGCAGCGCAACCTGATGTAGCCTCTTGGCGGGGGCCATATCATGCGTGAGTTTGTCGTGTACGGCGGCGCTATTGCCGCGACCGCATTGCTGTTTTGGGTCAACTATCTGCTGACCTCGCGGGATCGGTCAGAGCGGTGATAAAGAGGCCGCCAGCTGAGGCGGCCTATGCTTCGGTGGCGTTATACGAGCCGCACTGCTTGCAGCGGATCAGGAGGCCGTAAACTTGGCTTTCCTCGGCATGTAGAACGATCGTACCGCACTGCCCGCACGTATAATCAACCGAATGGTTGCTCGCCATGAGAACCGGCGGGGCGTGCAGAGCGTGGCCGATCTCAGGCGCAACGATAACTCTAAGGCTGATTTTTCGAGGGGCCATAGGTGCTCCGTAAACAGGCGGGAGCACTACCGAACTCTCAGTCACCGACGCCTGGGGCAAGAGCCGCAGTCAGTGATGTACGTTAACTGCTGCTAGGAACGATCGTTCCGGCGGCCTGCTCCACTATGTCAGGCCATTGCTGGGCGAAAGTCCGCCGCAGGGCGCTGCCCTAATGAGGGCGGCCTATTGCTTGTCCTTGTCGTCATCCTGTTGGGCGGTTCTGCTCGGAAGGGGGCGCCAAGTTTTGTGACCGCATTCCTTGCAGTGAAACATCTCGGCCTGCCCTCCGGTCGCGTGATCAGGGACACTAAGCGAAAGCATCACTTGCATGCCGCATCGCTCGCAACGTTCTTCCGCTTGATTCATGGTACGCCACCAGTCGTTACTCACTTTAATGCAAATGAGTAATTGGCGTTCCAGACTCGAAAGGCCATCATGTTCCTGAGGGCTTCCAAAGTCCAATGCTGCATGGTCGCAGAGCAAAAGGGGCCACTTACTCATTTCAAAAGGGGCCAGCCGCTATGGGAGGAACCCGGCGGTTTTTCACCGGCTGGCCGCAGGTAGTCTCTGTGATTTTGCCGCCCTGATTGAACACGAAAATAATACGTACCCGCTCCCCACCGAAGCCGAGATAATCGAGCACAGCCCCGTGCTCGCCGTCATAGTCGACCTTCTCGATCAAGAACCCTGTGTCGCCAGCACGTTCCATACGAGCGCGCCAGTAGTGGGCAATTTGCTGCCGTCCGCTCATGAATTCTTGCGTGCATCCGCAGTATGACGTGGCCTCTTCCGCGTAGAGGGTAACGAGATTGTCGATCCGATTGGTCCGACAATAGTCCAGCCACTCGGCCACGACCGCAGGCGCGTCGAACATTCGCTGTCACTCCAGCGAAGACGCGCCGCAAGGGTCACACCGTTCGCCCATCCCGCGCGTAGGCATTTCACTTCCCCAAAGCTCTTTATGTGGGAGCCAATAAGGGAAGTCGATCCGCTAAGGGCTGCAAATGAGCCAAGTGAGTAAGTGATGTATTGTCCCTCGAAACGCATAAGGCAGTCAGCGCAACAAATACCAACTACCCAGCCCATACCGACTGCCCCAAACGATCACAATGATGATCAGGGCCGCCAGAAGTATCGGTCGAATAGGCCCGGCATTTTCGCTTTCCCCCACCTCGTTCCGGTCTACGGCGGACACAATCCGATCAGGGCGAATTGGTTTCAATGGCAAAGTAAAGCCACGGCCCTGTTGCGAGGACCGTGGCCGTTCCCGGGGAGTACAAGGTAGTTGCGGCTAAACCTGTCGCCCCAGTGGCGGGTAGAGTGGATGCCGGTTAGAACCCGCCTTGCGTTGGCTGAAGACCTTCCATGCCCAATATTTTGATCCGTTGCCAACTCTATGTGAAGGCGGTGCCAACCGGCCTGACAACGGAAAAAATCATCTTCGCATCACTGCCGGAGGATATGACGTTCACGGTGGAGTGCCCGGCGTGCAGGAAGATGCACAAATGGACCCGTCACGACGCTTGGGTAGAAGGCGACAGGCGCCCCTCAAGCCGCAGCCAAATTTCAAAGTGAGAGGCGGGGTACGAGATCGCGATCGGAAGTCAGTACACCTCCCTTTGGAAAAATTAAGGTGGTCCCTTTTGAGTCAGTTGGTTACGATGGGTGCTCAATAACTGAGCATGTGAAAATGGTTGATAAGCTAAGGCGGTCCGTCTCGGACTTAGAGGCCCCAATCTGCCTGTCGTGCAAGGTGGAATCGGAATGGTTCTCGTCCATGCTGGTAGGGCGCTCGACAATCGAACATAGTTTCATGTGTCCCAAGTGTCGCAGGACGCTGACGTCACAATCGATGGTGCAGAAAACCATCGATCCGAATTACCCCCCTAAACTGTCGAGGCCGGCCCAACCCTCATTCCTTCACCTCGTTAGGCGCGCCGACGTGCGGACTGCTTCGCCTTCGCTTCGTATTGAAGCCGTTGTATCGCGATTTCACCCCCTCCACGGAGCGCTTAAATTTCGCAGCCAGCGCGGTCCACGACTTCCCGCTGTCGGCGAGCGATAGCAGTTCGTAATCCTCTGCCGCGATCCATGGCCGATTAAGATTGCGCCGCATTTGCTCACCCGTGTCTATCTGGGCGCGCCTAAGTAAGGGCGGGCTTTCGTGTACGTACCCCAGGATCGCACAGGTCGCCGCCTATTTAACGAGCCATCGCGACGCGCGGGTGAAGAAAAATATTGCGGTCGATGAAGCCCCGCAGCGCTACGCTGCGCTCCTGATTGGCCGTGCGCCTCCAAACCTCGCGGGCGACATCTTCCGAAACGTCACGCGCCCAGCCTTCTGCGACATTGAAAGCAACAACGCGCAGCGGCTTGCTGTATTGGCCAGCTATTAGATTTTTGAAAATTCGGCGCTATGATCGCCCGCGGCGCAACCCCGCAACGCAGCGCCTTCCTGTCCTCATTCTTCACCCTCGTCGGCTGCCACGGATTGCACGTCACCGCCGGATTGATATGGCTTGGCGTCATGATGGCACAGGTTGCGGTCCGCGGTTTTCGTGCAAACGTTAAACGGCGGCTCTTGTGTTTCGCCCTCTTCTGGCATGCCCTCGACATCATCTGGGTCTGGCTATTTACCGCGGTCTATCTGATCGGAGTTCATTCATGACCGAAGCCCCTTACGATCGCGCACCTGGCGACGTCTCGACGGCTCCCGAAGGGGAGCGGAGGACGTTATCAGACGCCAGCATCTATACGATCGGACTGGCTCTCGCCTTGATCCTAACGGCCACCTCATTCTGGGCCGCAAACACTTCGATACTATGGGCGCACGGTATTCCGATTGGCCTTGTCGTTCTAGCTATCGCCCAGATGGGAGTTCATCTGGTCTTCTTTCTGCACATCACGACAGCGCCAGACAACACCAACAATGTGTTGGCGTTGGCGTTTGGCGTGTTCATCGTCATATTGGTTGTTGCCGGGTCGCTCTGGATCATGACAAATCTGAACGAGAATATGGTGATGTCGCCGGAGTTATTAAGTTTGCAGTTACAGCACTGATGCGATGTCAGGCAGTGGTGCGTAATGGAATTGGCCCCTCACGGCTCGCTAAGTAGGCCCCACAATCAGACTGTCGTGATCCCGACACTGCAGCAGAGTTGACGATCAACGTTTCAATTGATGAACATTTGCTCGCAGAGCTTGTTCGCCGTGACACTGTTTCGCTAATCGCCACGCTCGCCAGCTATTTTGGCGCATGCCGCTAACATCTTCGCAGTTGTTGGACTGGCGACGCCGACCAACTCGCTAATCCAGCGAGTTGCTTCCCTCGGAATTTCACACTGATAAGCTTTTCGGTCTTTGCTTATCAATTGCAGAGCTCCGGTCGCACTCGATACCGCACTCAACCGATGAGCGGTCGCCTAAATGCGCGAAGCGGCCGAATCGAGACCTATGAGCCCCACAATAATCTAATCTCGCGTCTCTGATCTTCACGGAGCTTAGCAAAAGAGCGGATCGCTCCGCCGGTCAGGCGCTCGACCTCGGAACTCCAAAAACTTATCGTTGCTGCGGCTGCGTTTTTCTCTTGATCACCCTCATTTGCGGGGCTCTGAACATAGTCGCGGAGCGCCCGCTCGACAGGCGACCAGTCCGAGTAGCTGGTGAGGATCCGCCCGGCACGATCTTCGCGGTAGAACGCTAGCCCCGACGTGCAAGACTGGCTAGTTTGGATTCGTGTTCACGCGATTCAGTAGGGTTATGACGACAACGCTGATGAACCTCGTAGATTACACTAAACTCGACTGCCTTGAAATCGTTGAAGGCATTCGGAATCGTAGCCTATCCCCTGTCGATCTGGTCGACGCAGCCTTGGCTCTGATTGAGCAACTTAATCCCAAACTCAACTGCTACGCCTTTACTGGCGCTGAGGCCGCTCGCGAGCATGCCGGTTTGTTAGAGGTTGAAGCGAGGGCTGGCCAATTTCGGGGGCCGCTGCACGGTCTGCCAATTTCGGTCAAAGACAATGTCAACGTTCCTGGCCTTCCAACCGCCCGAGGCTCCAAGGCTCCGGCGAAAGTCGCCACCGAGTGGTCACTGATTGCCCAACGCCTCTACCAATCTGGGGCCATATTGCTCGGCAAAACAGCCATGCCCGAGATGGGATGGACGGTAGCGGGTAAGTCTCAGCTGACCGGTCCCACCCGAAATCCTTGGAACACGGATCTCACTTCCGGCGGATCCAGCTCCGGTTCCGCTGCCGCTGTCGCAGCACGAATAGTGCCAGCCGCGATTGGGACCGATGCAGGAGGATCTATTCGCGTACCAGCGTCGTTCTGCGGGCTGTTTGGACTGAAGCCCTCATTTGGTCGTGTTCCGGTTTGGCCCGGGTCCGTCAACGACCGCGTCCTTCATCACGGGTTTCTAACCAGGACGGTACTTGATACGGCACTGTTGCTCGACGTTGCCAAGGGGCCAGACAAGCGCGATCCGTATTCGCTGCCTGTCGACAGGCGTCAATACCTCCAACTCGCAACGAAAGAGCCCACGGGCATTCGGGTCGGCTTCGTACCATCGCCGTGGGGCGTAGCCGTAGAAGATGATGTTGGGATTGCTATCGGTCGTTGCGTGGCTGTCGTCAGTAAAGACTGGCCAATAATCGAGATGCAGCTGGACGGCTCTCCCGGGCGTGACGCCTATGAGATTCTTTGGAGCGCTGCCCGCCTTGGCGTGGCAACTGCAAGCTGCCAGGACGTCGATCCTGGTTTTTCGACCGCAACGCAGCGCGCGAGAAGATATGCATCGCTTGCCGACTACCTGCGCGCAAATTCGGAGCGGCGGGCACTCTCCGAGCGCATCGAAGGTCTATTTGACGACGTTGACGTGATCATCATGCCTACGATGCCGATCACACCCTTCGGCGCAACAGCCTCTGATCCCGGCCCTGAAAATCCCGACCGTGTTTTGCCTTGGCTTGAATGGGCGCCACTAGCCTTTCCATTTAATCTGACGGGTCATCCCGCGGCGTCGCTGCCCTGTGGCTTCACGGCAGCCGGACTGCCAGTGGGACTTCAGGTGATCGGCCCTCGCTTTTCCGATGGGCTGATATTGAGCCTTTGCCACGCCATCGAGAAGAGACTGGATCTTAATATCGGAATACCAGCGATAACCCAGAGCAAGCTGTAAAAAAGCTACGCAACGTGTGCGCTGTCGTGAGTCCGCACGAGAAACCAATAGCTAACTAGCATCAGAGCACAGACAAACAAACCGACCCAAGGGAGAAAAGCCGACGAAAACCCTCCGGCGGTGATAAAGCCAACCGCTTGCACCACGATGGCTCCCGTAGCCATCATGGCGCTTCCCGCGAACCCGGAAGCTGCCCCCGCGACCTGGGGCCTCACGCTGAGTGCGCCAGACAGAGCGCATGGCAGCGCCAATCCGTTCCCTACATTGCTGATCATCTGCGGAATGACAACGGCCCACGGACCCGCGGACGGCCAGACATGAAAGATCAGGATGCCGGCGATGGGGCCAGCCGCGGCCAAAACTCCGCCATAGCGAATCATTCCGTCGACGCCGACGCGAGGGGTAAGTTTTGCGGAGAGTAAGTTTCCCATGAGATAGGCAAACGAGACCGTAGCAGACCAGAAGCCATACTCCGCTGAGCTCCGGCCAAGGGAGATGATGATGTAGTGTGGCGCGCCACTCAGAAAGACAAAATGCGGTCCAGACACAAAAGCCCCGCAGCCCACATACCCGAGAAAGCGCGGGTTCAAGATCAGTGTAGCCATGTCGCGAAAGTTGCCACGCTCCCCCGCTTGGCCAACATCGATCGATTTTGTTTCTCGCAGGGTCGTGTAGATCCAAACGATCATTGCGATGCTGATTAGCGCAAGGATCAGAAAAATCGATTCCCATCCCAGCCAACTGTCGATCAACCCTCCCAGCAGTGGCGAGAGCATAGGACTCAACATCATTCCCGATGTGACAAGCGCGATCATGACCGCCGAGCGATCGCGATCAAACACATCTCGGATTATTGCATTGCAGACTACCGCGCCGGCTGCCACGCCCAACGCCTGAACCCACCGCGCGACGATTAGTACCTCAATGAAGGGAAAAAGCCATACTGCGAGGCTGGAAATGCAGGCAAACGCCAAGCCAATCATCATCACCGGCTTGCGGCCGTATCGATCGGATAGCGGGCCAGCGATAATTTGAGAGACCGCAAGCCCAAAAAGAAAAAGCGATATCGTGAGCTGGGCCGTTGCGAGCGACACCGTGAGTGTCGCCGCAAGCCGAGGCACCGCAGGTATCAGAATATTGAGAAAGCCGGGTCCTAGGGCCGTGACACCTATAAGCAGTACAAGGTGCACATTCGGCGTGTGCTTCGCCGCATCCTGACGTCCGTTTCGCAATTGCATGTACCTGCACCTGGCTGTACGGAAAGGAGCCCTGCCGAGGAACATGCCTACCCTCCCGGAACTGACCTTCTCACCGAGACGAGGCTGCATCCGCGATTGGTTCTGTCATAGAGGCCGTGTTACATTTCGACGTCCATTTTCAGATTGCGGTAGAGGAATAGCGTGACGACTGTCATCGACGTCGCCCGGATCGCTGGGGTCTCTGCTGCAACAGTCTCGCGGGTTCTTAGTGGGAACGGTCAGGTTTCTGCCAAGATGCGAGCGCGGGTGCTCGCAGTCGTCCATGAGCTCGATTTCCGCCTTAACCCAATGGCACAAGGACTGCGTCGCGGTCATAACGCCACCGTGGCGTTGCTTGTCGGCGATATAGAACAGAACCACTTCTCTGCCACGACGAAGAACGTTCAGGCGGCACTCACCGGCATCGGGCTCGATCTCCTCCTCTATAACCTGGACCATAGCGAGAATCGTTTGTGCGAGATCCTCGATCGAGCGGTCGGCATGCACTTGCGGGGTGTCATCATCGCAAGTTCGGACAAGATCCCCATGCGAGCGGCTCGTCCTCTCATAACGAACTTGGAAAGACGTGGTGTTGCCATCATCTGTCTTGGACAACGATTGGAGAGAACGGGCATCCCTTCGGTTGCGCATGACGAGCGCACCGCGGCCCGACGCTCGGTGGAGTATCTCATTGGGCTGGGGCGACGAAAGATCGCCTACGTTGGCCGAGTCAAAGGGTCGGTCATCGGCACGCAGCGCGTCATGGGCTATAAAGATGCCCTTCGCGCGGCTGGAATGAACGTCGATGAAAGCTTGATCTGGGATGTCTCGTTCCGTTATTCGGCCGGACGCGAGGCGGTGATAACGGCGTTGAAAGTGGGAATTCATATCGATGGCCTTCAAGCCGGCAGTGACGAGCTGGCGCTTGGAGCGATCTCCGCATTTCAAGATCATAAGATCCAAGTCCCACAGGAAGTGTCGGTCATTGGATTCGGGGATATTGTCTGGAGCGACTATTTGCGTCCTGCCCTTACGACGCTTAGCTCGCACCCCGAAATCGAAGCACAATCCATCATTAACATTTTCAATTGCTTGGACAAAGGCGAGCCTGTTCCATCCATTACGTTGATCGATCGCCATCTCATCCGCCGGCAATCTGCCTGACGGCCTCACTTTTGCTTTTGATTTGCAGGCAGAACCATGTCCAACCCGACGAGTTTCTGAACTGCGACGATAAGCACGATCGAGATTGCCGAGACGAGCGTCGACAGCGCCAGAAGACTGGGATGGAAGTCGAAGAGCATGTCCTGAAAGATTTGCACCGGCAACGTCATGGTGTCCGCCGTTACAAGAAACACAGCGATCGGCACATCGCCGAAGGAACTGATGAAAGCATAGAAGGCCCCTGCGACGAGGCCTGGCCGAAGCATCGGAAATGTGACCTGCCAGAACGTTCCCCACCTGGTCGCGCCCAAGCTCTCGGCGGCGTCCTCTACAGTTCGATCCATGCGCAGCAGCATGCTAACTGACGCACTTACCGTGTACGGGATCGAGACGAACAGATGCGCCAACGTTAGGCCAAGAAGACTACTCATCGGATTCAAATTCAGAACTGCCACGACTTGATAATAAAATTGCAGGAACACAGCGCCCGTGACCACTAATGGAATCTGCACAGGCAACCTGAAAAACGCTTGTAGCACTTCCGCGGCAATCCAACGCCCCCGCACGATCCCGAGGGCAGCTGCGAGACCGAGCACGGTCGCCAAAAATGCAACGATAACACCGACAATGAGACTGATTTTGAACGCAGAAAAATACTTTGGAGCGATGCTGAGATACTTGTCGAAAGTGATGCCGTGTGGGGGGAACCGGATATGAAATGCGTTGCCAGTGTCGAATGAGCCACCCACCACGACGATGAAGGGCGCAACAAGGAAAAGGATTGCCAAGACCGCAACGACGTCCGTTATCCTGATGCGCATCGCCACTTATCCTCTGCGATAGGCCGGTTGTCGCGCGGCGCGCAATAGAAAGCCGCCGATGAGCACATTGATCAAGAAAACGATGATAAGCAGAAGCATGGAGAGTGTGGCACCGACTCCATACTCTGTGTCAGCAATCATCTTTTGTTGAATGAGGACCGGCACGGTGAGGACCCGCCCGCCACCTAAAATCAAGGGCGAGGTGAACGCCCCCATGCACATGTTGAATGCAATCAGACCTCCACTGACGAGCCCTTGTTTCGCGAGAGGCACGATAATTTGAAAAAATGTCGCAAACCGCGTCGCTCCGTGAATTTCGGCGGCCTCCTCCAATTGGACTGGAATGGTTTGTGCCACGCCAAAGAGCAACAAAATCAGAATCGGCAGCGTATATTGAACAAGGCCGATGAGGACGCCGGTTCGGTTGTTCACGAACTCGATCGGCGTATTCACAAGGCCGACGGCAAGCAGGAGCTGATTGAGGATTCCTGATGGACCGAGGATGAGGTTCAAGCCCATCAACTTAATCACGATCGTGATCAGGGAGGTGGCGAGGATCAGGCTGAGGCAGAGCGTCGCAACCCACGTCCCCCATCTCGCCAGTGAATAAGCTGTCGGGAACGCAATAAGGACGCCGATGAGGGTTGCTGCGCCCGCCAGATAGGTCGTTAGCCACATGGATCGCAAATAAAAGGGATCCGTTGCGAGCGTCACATAGTTGGCAAGCGTGAAATGCTCCGAAACCTGGCCCATGCCCAGATCACGGTGAAAGCTCATCCATACAAAGGCGGCTTGTGGCAGAATGAGCAGCGCTGCGGATAGAATCAGAGGAATCCAGAGGAGCCGTCCCCACATGCGGGCAGGATCCGCGCCCCTCTGTGCAGCCAGCGGCGCGGGCAGGCTGTTCTCTTTTGTGAGCTTGGTTGACCGCATCATTCAGTGTCGGGCGGCGGTGTAAACGTGGTGGCGTGTTGCGGCTCCTTTCCAGCACATTGGGATCCTAAGCTTAGAATTCCACGTGGACAAGTTGTCGCG
>JADMIO011276648.1_pt1 | contig 13231 bp, 10 predicted proteins | sample 8958161 | NCBI WGS metagenome assembly JADMIO01 (sample SAMN16585339, study PRJNA669376) | soil metagenome | isolation source: Crop rotation soil | place: USA: Cullars Rotation, Alabama | collected 2011 | reverse complement strand
CGCGTGGGGAACGGCGTAATGGACGTGAAGAATGTCGAGATGATGGTCGCGGCTGATTTCGGCCATCCGAACTGAGAGCGGCAAGGTGTAGTCCGGATATTTGAAGAGCTCATATTCGTTGACCACAACGGGATGAAAATGAATCCGTGGCGCGTCCGAAGGAAGACGAAATGGACGTTCGTAACTGATGAAATGAATTTCGTGTCCGCGGCGGGCCAATTCTTCGCCCAAAGCCGACGCCAGGACGCCGCTTCCACCGACGGTGGGATAACAGGTGATGCCAATTTTCAGTGATTCGGCGGCGCTCATTTCAAAACGTGCGAGCGCCGCGGCTGACAGTCCGCAGGGAATCGATGACGATGGGATCGTTGGGGTAAAGAGCCATCGCGTATTGGACACCCGCGCGAGCGCCCAGCAATCGCGCCCGGAGAAGTTGAAGTTCAACGTAGTTTCGCGTCCGGGCCTGGGAGGCATGGGCTTCCATGGATTGGGTCCAGGCTCGGATCACGTCCGGTTCGGAGAGATCGATCAGCACCGGGGTGATATCGCGCGGTTCCGCGGTGGAAATGGCGTAGTAAAAAAGTTGGCCGATGGTGTGAGGGGGAAGTTTTTTCAATTCCGTGACGCCGCCGTAGCGCGCCAGGCGAGCCGCGTCACAAACCATTTGCCCAAGCTTCGAGTGATCAGGATGCTGGTTGGCAAGCCGACTCGGCGCGAAAATCACCCCGGGACGAACGCGCCTGATGATTTCGGCCAACCGAATCACGTGAGCGGATTTGATCTCTAAATGCGCGTCGCCATCCAGATCAACAAATTCGTGAGTCGCGCCGAGAATTTTGGCGGCGCGGGAGGCTTCCCGAGATCGCTCTTTTGGAGTTCCGTTGGTGGCCGCTTCGCCGCGCGAACAAATTGCGAAATGGGCAGGACTGCCATTTCGAGATTCCAGAGCAATGACTCCGCCGCAACCGAATTCGATATCGTCGGGATGCGCGCCGAAAGCCAGGATCGGCGCGCTATTGGTTTGAGATTTCGACATAGGCCTCATCGGATCGATCAATCGGGTCGCGGCAAATGAATGTAATCTCAGGAGCTTCCTCCTGTTTCAAGTACGCTTGCTCGCCCGCGCCCGCGATGTAATGGGTGCAATGCAAAACAGATTGCATCCAGCGCAGGCGGGAGTCACGCGTGGGAGTGATTTGCGTTTTATCGAAGTTTGTCACCGGCAAGTCGATAAAAGAATCGCCGCCTTCATGAAGCCGCAACTGGTCGTTCGCAAAACGCGCGCGGACAATTTCGCCTTGATGCGGGACATCGACGAAAAAGTCGGAAATGTCACAAGCCGCCGACCGGACGGCGGGATCGCCCGAACGCACAACGCGAATGTTCTCCAAAAGACCCATGCGACGATACATCTCCAAACAGAAGGCGGAGACAAGATCGGCCGATGTTTGCTCGAACAATTCGAGCAGCGGCCGTTCGATGTAATTTGGCAACTGAAGGGCGGTCCTAGCTTTCCAGTCGGGAGCGATTTTTTTCAGGAACAGCGGCGAGAATTTTCGCTGGATTTTGTTTTCCACTGCGAAGTTCAAGTGGGCGAGTTCGTTGGTTTTGCGATGGCGCAGGATGGTCCGTGTTTCGCGCGGATCATGATCGCTGTCGTGATAGAAAAAAACGATTTGGCCGCCGATTTCCGATTGCAGGCGCCGGGCGGTTTGGAATTTTGCGAAGAGAAAACGGCGCGGGAAAAATCCGCACGGCTGCTGGCCAAAGGCGATGACGGGCGTGGCGCTCACGCGGCTTTCGCGTTCCTTTCCGCTGGGAGAATGGCCTGCAAGAGGAGACCGAACAGAATGCAGGCGGCGCATCCGATGACGTTATACCAGAGGTAGCCGATGCGGAAATTGAAGTACATGACGATTACGAGCGCCTGCGCGGCCACGGCGCCAAAGAAAACGGCGGTGCCGCCAACGCGCTTGAGAAAGAAAGCGACCAGGAAAATGCCAAGCAGCACGCCGTAAAAAATGGAAGCGATGATATTCAAAGCCTCGATGAGATTTTCCGAAAAGCTGGCGAAGAGAGCAAATCCAATGGCGAAGAGGCCCCAGAAAGCGGTGAACCATTTGGCCGCGCGCACATTTCTGCTTTCATCATGGGCCGCCATCGGTCGGAACTGGCGCCAAAGATCGATGGTCGTGGTGGTGCCAAGCGCGTTCAACTCGCTCGCCTTGGAGGATAATGTCGAAGCAAACATGACAGCGAGGAGCAATCCGATCAGGCCATGGGGCAGTTGGGCGAGGATGAACGTGATGAAAATATAATCTGAGTCTTTGGTTTTTGCCTTTGGATCAGACGCGATCAGCGCGGCTTTTGCTTCCTGGCGCAAGTCGTCCACTGCTTTTTGGGCGGCCAGCATTTCGGCCTTTTCGGCGGGTCGGGGAGAAGCCAGCCAGGCTCGAATTTTTTCCTGCTGGACGGCGTGCTTTTGGGCGTGTTTCGACTCAATGGCTTTGAAGGTTGCGCCGTTGGGACCTTGCGCGTGGCGCTGCCACTCGACGCGGTTAAAGAAGACAGGGGTGTTCGCCTGGAATTGGAAAAAGACAAAAAGGAGCGCGCCCACAATCACGATGAAAAATTGCATCGGAATTTTCATGACCGCGTTGAACATCAATCCAAGGCGGCCCTCTCGAATGCTGGCGCCGCCGAGGTACCGCTGCACTTGCGATTGATCCGTGCCGAAATAAGAAACCGAAAGGAAGAGGCCGCCCAGCAGTCCGCTCCAAAGTGTGTAGCGCTTGTTCGGGTCAATCGAAAAATCGACGGCTTGAAGTTTCCCCATCGCGCCGGCGATCCAGAGCGCGCCCGGCGGCAATTTGGCAAGGAGGATGGCAAAGGCGGCAATCATGCCCGCGAAGATCACGCTCATCTGCCATTTTTGCGTGAGGCTCACCGCGGCGCTCCCGCCCGTGACCGTATAAACGATGACGACCAGGCCGGCGCATATAATGGTCAGATTCAGTTCCCATCCCATGACGGTCGAAAGAATAATCGCGGGCGCATAAACTGTGACGCCGCTTTGCACGCCGCGCTGCAAGAGAAACAAGCCCGCGCCGAGCAAACGCGTTTTTGCATCGAAGCGTTTTCCCAGATATTCGTAGGCGGTGTAAACGCCCAGCCCGCGGTAAATTGGCAGAAAGAAAACGCAGACGAGAATCAGCGCCAACGGCAGCCCGAAATAATTCTGGATGAAAGCGATTCCGCTTTCGTAAGCCTGGCCGGGCAGCGACAGGTACGTGATGGCGCTCGCTTGCGTGGCCATGATCGAGAGACCGATGGTGACCCAGCCCGTGTTGCGCGCGCCCTTTAAATAGGCGTCCAGGTGATCGGTGTGGCGCGTGCGCCAGGTTCCATAAGCGGCGATGCCGAGCATGGTTCCCAGGAGCACAACCCAATCCAGCGCGTTCATGCGAATGCGCGCGTGAACAGCGCCAGCAGAATCACCGTGACGACGAACCAAATGAAGACCGCGACATAAAGCCCCCGCCAGGTTCGAAAGCCCGGGACTTCCGGTCGCTCGTCGTCGGGCGTGCGATCAGGCGGCGCGGCCAAACTCATTTTCCCAGCGAAGCAAGGTTCGCGAAAAGCCGATACGCGCCCGGAACGCCGGCCGGCAATTGCCGGAAAAACGTGATCCCGGTGTAAACGAAGTAGCCCTTTCCATGTTTGGCGACGAGGATCGAACTATTCAGTGGCGCTTCCCCGGGATCGCTCATGGCGAGGACCGTTTCGTAATGTTCCTTATCCCAACTGCTCGGAAAGTACGAGCCGCGTTCCTGAAACCACCCGTCAAAATCCGCTGGCCCAATCCGGTTCGGCGTCGTGAGCGCCGCGTGCTTTGGCAAAAGCATTTTCACCGGCGCGGTCTCATCGGTCACGCGCAAAGCCGGCGCGGAACCCTGGATCGAAAATGGATAGGGCCCAAGTTGCCTGGCTGCCAAGCCATCTGGACGATTGTATTGCATCACCACGGTCCCGCCGCCCTCGACATAGGCAAACAGATTGGTGAGACCTTGCAGATCTTTGCGCACATTGAACGCACGCACGCCAAAAACCACCACGTCGAGGCCTTGCAGCTTCGCCGGCGTCAAATCGGCGCCGCTTAATTTCTGGACGGAGTAACCAAGCTGCTGCAGCGATTCAGCGATGCTGTCCCCCGCGCCCGCGAGATAGCCGGCAGTTTTTCCACGCACGCTTACTTCGGCGGAAACGGCGCGAGCCCGCGCCGCCGGCTGCAAAAGCATCAAGGGCAGGTGCGCGTAATTGATTTCGCTGCGCTGGTGGGAATAACGATTTCCATTGACGGTCGCGCTTGCGGTCAAACGCTCGGAGACAGTTTTGTTGGGGGCTGTCACCTCAAAAGAATAGCGCGCTTTCTCACCTTCCTTGGTCAACGCGAAGCGCTGGTCGCTCGGGGTGGCTTTCCAGCCGTCCGGCGTCTCCAGTTTCAAACTTCCCGAAACTCCTTTTCGGGCGCCGATGACTTCGATCTCCACCATGCGCTTTGAACCCGGTTGGAACAATGTCACATCCGAAAGAAATCGGAGCGTGACTGGTGGAATCACATCCACCCGCCGCCGCCGTTCTTTGCCCGCCCTGTTTCCAACAAAGACAGGCTCATCCTTCACGACCAGCTTTTGTCCGCCGACTTCGAACGTGTGTTCGAGCGGAAAGGATGGCGCGTTTTCCGGAGTTCCAATCAAGCTCGGATCATCCACGCGAAAGATGCCGCTGCGGCCGTCCTGCAGCAGCCAATAGGGCTGCGTCACCGGCGCTCGGCCTGAAGTCGCCGCCTTTCTGCTGCGAGTCTGCGGTTCGCCCGCTTTCAAATCCACGGGCGACGTGAGGGCGCCTGCCAAATTCGTCTTGGCCGCGACGCCGATCCATCGCACCGGGATCGCCGCTTTGATGGACGCGGTATGCTTCAATTCCAACTCCTCGCCAGGAACAACTTCCGGGACATTGGCGATTGTCTCCACGTGCAAGCCGAGACACGCCTGCAGAATCCGATCCAACTGCGCGCGTTTGTCGTCGATGACGGGATCGGCATTGAGCGCCGCCAACTTGGCGCGAATCGCCAGCACCGCCGGCACGCTTGCGGAAGGATCGTCCTTTTTGAAATCGGCGATCGCTTTCTCCGTCAAAGCGCCGATCTCAGCGCCACCCGCAAACCGACCCCAGGTGGTATCGACGCCATCAAACAAATCATTGGTCGCGGCGTCCCCGCCCAGAACGGTAAACGTTTGCACGTTCGGACCTCCGCCGCCACGTCCGCCGAAGTTGCCGAAGCCTTGCGTAACATGCTGGCCACGGCTTCTTGAAGCAATTGCGCCGAAAGCCTCGCCACTGGCCGGATCATTGCCGCCAATATCAACCTTCACCATCGGCCCCGCCGGCGCGGAACCGCCGCGTCCCCCTGCCCCGCCGTTCCAAGCCACTCGTTTCGGTTGCCACACCTTAAGTCCCTGCGCAAGCTGCTCCGGATAAGCTTTCGGATCACCCGCCAGCTTGAACGCCTCCACGCCGAGAATCCCCGACGCCGTATGATGCCCATGCCCGCCGCTGCCCGGCGGAATCGGAAATCGCGTGACAATCACATCCGGCCGAAATTGCCGAATGATCCTCACCACGTCCCCAAGCACCTGGTCCCGATCCCAAATCCGCAATGTTTCCTCCGGCGTTTTGGAAAAGCCGAAATCGATCGCGCGCGTGAAAAATTGCCGCCCGCCATCGATTCTGCGCGCGGCCAGCAATTCCTGCGTGCGCGCCACGCCGAGCTTCTCGTCAAACTCCGGCCCGATCTCATTTTGCCCGCCGTCCCCGCGCGTCAACGACAGATACGCCGTCCGATAACCGCGCCCACGCGCGAAATAAGTGATCAACGCCGTATTTTCATCATCCGGATGGGCGGCCACGTGCAGGATCGTCGCGACCGTTCCGAAACTGCGCAATTCCTGAAGAATTTCAGCGGGAGAATCAGGAACCACTTCCGTGGCGTTGACATTGACATTGAGAAAGCCCGCGAGGCAAAGCATCCCCAGTTTCAAACGAGCCACCTTCAGCGAGCTTCTCATCGAACAGGCGCGACAAAGTTGGGGGACTACTTCTTAACGGTGAACGGGACGGAATATTCCGTGTTCTCCCACGACATCTTGATCAGTCCGCCGCCGCTCGGATTCTTTTCCACCTTCATGGTGAATTGGTCAACGGGCGACGCCGCAGCGGCCTTCGTCAAATCAACACGCGCCAAATCATTCTTCTCATCCACCGGAATGCCCCAACCGCCCAGCTTCTTGCTGATCGCCAGTTTGGCGCCCGATTCCTCCGGAACCATATAGAGCGTGTAGGCGCCGGCTGGAACTTCGACGCCGCCGAGCATAATGGGTTGCTGAGTGATTAATAACGTCGCCTCGTCGGAACCGAGCCGCCAAGCCTTGCCATAAGGAACCAGTTCACCCCAAATCTTTCGGAGCTCGCCGGTCTTCGGCGCCTTGGTATAGGGCCGGCCGTACGTGATCGTGACGCGATTGCCATCGATCACGGCGCTGGTGGTTTCGTGCGGGCTGTTGCCGCCGCTGGAGTTGACGCGGGCCGGCTGTTGGGCGTTGGCGGGAAAGGCAGTCCCAGCAATCAATAGAATCGCGAAGATGGAGATCAGTTTTTTCATGAATTCAGTTTCTCGTGGATAGTTCAATTTCCTCTGTAAGGATTTTTCATCAATACCGAAATATCGCCGACTCGGCCATAAAATGATTTGAACTGACGCGAACCTTGAATGGGCTTGGGCTCGATTGCAAGAGAGATGCGCCGGAAAGCCCTGGTCAATTCCCCGCTCTGCTTCCATTTGAACGGCAATGCGGCAAGATTTTCGAGATCAAATAGCGCCCCCGAAGCAGGGAACTTGCAGATATCTTAACTCGACTCCATACTCTGACCGCCGCCGAAAGATAAAGTGACCGTTCCGCATGAAAAAGCCATCCAATTTGAATGATCGAGGAATTGGCGGAATGAGCGCGAATAGGCGAGGACTGCTCAAATTGAATGCCGTGTCGCTTCAGTTCGCTTTCGGGATGGCCGCGTGGCTCATGGCAGCGGAAATCTCGGAAGTTTCGGGCGCCTTGCCCCCGGCAACCAGGCCGTTCTTCGAAAAATATTGCGCCGAATGTCATGACGCCAATTTGAAGAAAGGCGGACTCGATCTGCCAAAGTTGGAATATTCGCCAGAGGACAAAGGGAATTTCGCCGCCTGGGTAAAGGTCTTCTACCGGGTGGAGGCGGGCGAAATGCCTCCGCGCAAAAAGCCGCGGCCCGATCCTGCTGATATGCGCTCGTTTCTCGATGCCCTGAAAGGAGAGCTGATGACTGCGGAGAAAGCCATCGTTGCGAGAGATGGCCGGTCGATGCGGCGTCGGCTGAATCGATACGAGTACGAGAATGCGTTGCGCGATCTTCTCCACGTCCCCTGGGCGCAAATTAAGAACCGCTTGCCCGAAGACGGGGAAACTTATCGGTATAACAAAAGCGGTGAAGCCCTGGATGTTTCCCACGTTCAGATGTCGCGTTACTTGAGCGCGTCGGATTACGCCATGCGCCAGGCGATGAGCGCGCAATTAGAGCGTCCCGCGACTACGACCAATCGGTACTACGCGCGGAATGAACCGAGCCTGACCGGGAATTTCCGACCGCGTGAAAACGGGACCCTGCCGGATCGCCATTCCTTTCCGGTCCTGGATTCGCGCGCGCAGCCCGATGTTCGAACTGGCCGCGCGCCGCTTTCCGATCCGGCGACGCGCGAGCGCGAGGCGGTGGGGCGGGTTTCCAGTATTTTCAGCGATGCGGGCGGATACAGTTGGGGACAGTTTCGCGCTCCGATTGCGGGGCGATACCGACTGCGCTTCAGCGGGTATTCCATCTGGGTGAGCGGCGGCGGCATCGGACGTTGGTTTTATGAAGGCCAGGGCGCGGAGAAGGCGCCGGTTTACCATTTGCCGCTGTGGCATCGGCCCAACGTCGATGAAGTCTGGCCGGGAAGGAATGACGAGCCAATCGGCGTGTACGCGCAAAGTTCCGGACAAAGCCGCCCGATTGGAGAGTTCGATTTCGAACCCGATCCTTCGGTTCACGAAGTCGAAGCTCTGCTCGCCGCGGGCGAAGTGATTCAAACCGATGGCATGCGCCTTTTCCGCGCGCGCGTCAACGGCACCGACGAGCAATACGTCAATCCGCTTGCGCAAAAAGATGGGATGCCCGGCTACGCAGTGCAATGGATGGAAGTTGAAGGACCGCTCTACGACAACTCGACTGGCGCCGGCTATCGCTTGCTCTTTGGTGACTTGCCCTTGAAGCGTTTGGAGGACGGAAAGAAAGGCGTGCTGGTGGAGGTGGGCGCGCCGCCCGCGCAAGGTTTCGGGGCGGGCCAGCGGGGAGGCCGCGGCGGCCGTTTTGGCGCGCGCACACGGCAAGTCACTGTCGAAGTTGTTTCGGAACACGCATCTGAGGACGCCGAACGGTTGCTACGCCAATTTATGAAACAGGCCTATCGAGGCCCGATTGAGGAAGCCCATGTGCAACGTTTTTTAGCTCTGTTTAAAGACCAGTTCGAAAAAGGCTTTGGCTTTGCGAAGTCTATGCTCTCCGCCTACACCGCTGTGCTTTCGTCTCCGGCGTTTCTTTTCACCGATGAGAAGCCGGGACGCCTGGACGATTACGCGCTGGCCGCGCGGCTCTCCTTTTTTCTTTGGAACTCTGCTCCTGACGAAACCCTGCGTTCCCTGGCGGCCCGCGGCGAACTGCGCAATCCCGAAACTCTGCGCGCGCAAACCGAACGCCTGCTGGATGATCCCAAATCGAGCCGCTTCGTTGAAGCGTTTACCGATTACTGGCTGGACCTGCGCAAGGTCGATGACACCTCGCCTTCCACCACGCTCTATAACGATTACGAATTGGACGACCCTTTAAAACTGGCCGCCATCGAGGAGACGCGTTTGTTTGTCGCGGAAATGCTGCGTGCCAATCTTCCGGCACGGAATATCGTCCAATCTGATTTCACATTCCTCAACGGGCGGCTGGCGGCCCATTACGGAGTGCCTGGGGTGAAGGGCGCGAAGATGCGCAAAGTCGCTTTGCCGAAGGATTCCGTGCGCGGCGGCTTGATGACGCAGGCCAGTGTATTGAAAGTCACAGCCAATGGCACGACGACCTCGCCGGTCTTGCGCGGCTATTGGATCACCGAACGCGTGATGGGAAAGCAGATCCCACCGCCGCCGCCGGTCGCCGCGGTCGAGCCAGATATTCGCGGAGCGGTGACGCTTCGTCAGCAATTGGAAAAGCATCGTAATGACGCGAGTTGCGCGTCCTGCCACAGCAAAATGGACCCGCCCGGTTTCGCTTTGGAAAGTTTCGATGTCATGGGCGGATGGCGGGACCGCTATCGCGCCGTCAAAGAAGGCGCCACGCCTGAAACCGGCGTCGGTTTGAATGGGCAGGCGTTCGCATTTTATTATGCGCTGCCGGTTGATTGCGCGGGCGAATTGCCGGATGGCCGCGCCTTCCGAGATATCCGCGAGTTCAAACGTCTGTTATTGCGCGATGAAATTCCCGTGGCTCGCAACCTGGCGAAGCAACTCAGCATTTATGCCACCGGCGCGCCGGTTCGCTTTTCGGACCGCGAGGAAATTGAAAAGATTGTCCAACGCGCCGCCGCGAGCGAGTACGGATTGCGAACGATCATCCGCGAACTCGTCCAGAGCGATTTGTTCCAAATGAAATGATTAACCTACTCATGAAGCCACTCAATGGGTCGCCCAGCGTGTCGCGCCGGCGCTTCCTCAAAAGCGCGGGCATCGCTCTGTCGCTTCCGTTTCTGGACTCGATGACACCCAGCCGAGCCGCCTCACAGGAGCCGCCTCGCCGAATGTTCGGCATCTGCAACAACCTCGGCTTGTTGCCTGAGCATTTCTTTCCGAAAGGCGCGGGCCGAGATTACATCCCATCCCAATACCTTCAATTGCTCCAGGAACATCGCAACGACTTCACCGTCTTCAGCGGCGTCTCCCATCCCAACGTCGATGGCGGCCATCCGTCGGACATCAGTTTCCTGACCGCGGCGCCACACCCCGCGAGCAGTTCCTTTCGCAACACTATCTCGCTCGATCAGCACATCGCCGAACGCATCGGAACGTTAACTCGTTTTCCATCCATCACGCTGGCGGTAAACGGGGGCCGCGGCTTGTCCTGCACCGGCTCGGGCGTGGCCATCCCGCCGGAGCAAAGCGCTGCCGGCGTCTTCAAACAGCTTTTTTTGCAGGGGACCGCGGATGAGGTGGAGGCGCAAATCCGCGAGATCGACACCGGGCGCAGCATCCTCGACGCCGTTGCGGACCAAGCCAGGGACTTGCAACGAAAAGTGGGGGCCAGTGATCGCGACCGGCTCGATCAATATTTCACAAGTGTTCGCGATCTGGAAGGCCGTCTGCAGGCCGCGCGCGGTTGGGAAAACAAACCCAAGCCCGTGATCAAAGCCGCCGAGCCGGTTGATCCCGCGAGCCCGGCGCTATACATGGCCAAGGTCAAGCTCATGTATGATCTGGCGCGCCTTGCTTTCGAAACCGATTCCACGCGCGCCATCACGCTCATGTTGAACAGTGTCGGGACGCCCGTCCTGCAAATCCAGGGCGAGACGATTACTGACAGTTACCACAACCTTTCGCACCACGGAAAAGCGCCGGACAAGCTCGCCCAACTGAAGGTCATTGATGAATGGCACATGAAACTCCTGGCGGGACTCTTCCAAGACCTGAAATCTGTGCGCGAAGGCGGCGAAAGGTTGCTGGATCGAACGATGATTCTCTATGGCTCCAATCTTGGCGATGCGAACGCGCATTCGACCTCCAATATGCCAACTATTTTTGCCGGGGGCGGTTTTCGGCACGGCCAGCATTTGGAATTCGACGCCAAGCAGAATTATCCGCTCCCCAATTTGTTCGTCTCGATGCTGCAACGGATGGGCATTGAGGAAGGGCGCTTCGCTTCTTCAACTGGCACGATGCGAGGCCTGGAGGCGCGATCCTGACGCATGAAATCCGCCCCTTCCCTTCTCTTCTTAGCGGCGAGCATTCTTTCCGCCATCTCCGCCGAGACGATACTCGACTTCGAGCAAGCGGAGATTGGAAAGCCTTCAACGAATTGGGTGGAAAAGGGCGTGACCTTTGCGCTGGCGCATCCGCTCAAACAGAGCAAAGCACTTGGCCGCATCATGTTCTTTCCTCATCTGGCCTCCGGCCACAAGGGCCTTCTCTGCGCGATGGCTACCGAGCAAATTCCGGTGCAGGCCACGTTTCCGAATCCTGTTACAAGTGTCACACTTGTCCTGTGGGGTTCAACCGGTTGCCCCGCGGTCCTGGAAGCTTATGATTCGAAGGGCGCCCTTGTCGATAAAGCCTCCGTGGCTTCAGTCCCAGGCCGTGCCAAACCAGGCGATCCCATTCCCACTTTCGAACTAAAAGTGCAATCCTCCGAAATCTCGTACATTCGCTTCAGTGGTCCGCGGGTCGGAGAATTCCTGGCCGCGGACGAGCTGCGCTTCCTTCCCAAGCGGGCCGACTGAGGGAAAATTCAACTCGTCTTCTCCACCTCGTCCTTAATGGTACGAAAAAATGATTCGGCGGCGGGTGAAAGTGACCGGCCGGGTTTGCTCAGAATTCCGAGTTCCCTGGTGATCGACGGGTGAGAGATCGGTCGGGTGACCAATCCGGCAAGTTCTCCCATTTGAATAGCGGAGGACGGCAGAATAGTTACGCCCAGGCCGGCCTTCACCATCCCGGCGGCGGTGGACATGTAGGTGGCTTCATAGGCGGGTTTGATCAATTGGCCGATGGAGGCAAAGGCCGCATCAACGAGTTTCCGTACGCTGCTGTCAGCCGCGGTGAGGACGAGGGGAAGGGAAATAAGTTCGCGCAGTCGCACGGATTTGGCTTGTTGGAAGGGATGTCTCGACGGAAACCCCACGACCATGCGGTCAGACAACAGCGCGGAAAACCGAATGTCCGCGCCGCCGCCAGGCCGAGTTCCAAAGCCAAAATCCACTTCCTCGGCTTTCACCAGGCTGACGACGCGTTCGGCAACAACATCCCGCAGCGCCACGGAGATTCCGGGATGAATTTTGCGAAAATGGGCAACCGCTACTGGAAGAACGGTGGCGCAGAGCGAGGGCAGCGCCGCCACGCGAATGAATCCGCGACTTTTCGCGGCCACTTCCCTTGTGTTGAAAACCACGCCCTCGATTTCGTGCAGCAACTGGCTGATCACCGGGCTAAGTTCCTTTCCGATCCCGGTCAGCGCCACGGTTCGCGTGTCGCGGTCGAAGACGCGGATTCCCAAGGACTCTTCGAATTGCCTCACCTGTTTGGTGAGGGCGGGTTGCGAGAGATTCAAAGCTTTGGCCGCGCGAGTGAAGCTATTCAGTCGGGCAACGGTGATGAACGCTTGCAGATGCCGAAAATTCAGATCGAAGCGATTCATTCCATACGGCTATCAATCCTATATCAAAGATTCAATTCTTAAAACGGACGGAAGTTGTTACGAGTGGAATAATGTCCAGCAACAACGTGCGGCGGCTCGTCCTGCTTTGCCTCGTGTCCGTGTTTCCAATTGCGGCATGGTCGGCGGCTCCGCGCATCCAGTTAAAGATTACGAGCACGGAGCGCCTGGATGGAAATAGTTACGGTCAAATCGGGGCGTACGAAAAGGTCACGGGCGTGATTTGGGGTGAAGTCGATCCTTTGGATCGCCACAACTCGGTGATCGTGGACTTGGACCTGGCGCCAACGAATTCGAACGGGATGGTTGAATACAGCGCTGATTTCGTGCTGCTCAAACCTGCGGACATGACCAAGGCGAACGGCATTTTAAAGTACGACGCGCCGAACCGCGGCAACATGCTGACGATGCCGCCGGACGCCGCGCTGCTGAAGCGCGGATATTCAATACTTCATGCGGCATGGCAAGGCGACGTGCCGAAAAGCAGCCCTAATCGCCTGACGCTCACTGTCCCGGTGGCCAGAAACCGTGATGGTTCCGCGCTCACTGGCCTCTACAAAACCGAACTCATCGCCAATCGACACGTGAGCGAGATCTCGCTGCCCAGCAGTGTTTTTAACGGCTCGATGATTCCGTACCC
>JADMIO011054814.1_pt1 | contig 13231 bp, 8 predicted proteins | sample 8958161 | NCBI WGS metagenome assembly JADMIO01 (sample SAMN16585339, study PRJNA669376) | soil metagenome | isolation source: Crop rotation soil | place: USA: Cullars Rotation, Alabama | collected 2011 | reverse complement strand
ACAACTTGTCCACGTGGAATTCTAAGCTTAGGATCCCAATGTGCTGGAAAGATCTGACTGAAGGTCGTCTCCACACGTTTTCGGATGACCTGACATAAATAACCGATATGCCCCAGATGCGGACGCTTACTGTTACTCCTGCGCGCTGCCGTCAACTCGACATTCTGGATCGAAAGCAAGAGGTCTTCCCACGCATAATCGGTGTAGCCTTTGTCTCCATACAGGTCGGCTCCTTCGGGCAGATCCAAAAACAGACTGCGTAAACCGGGCATATCGTGCACGGATCCGGGAAGGAGGACGACCTCTACGGGCTTTCCGGTCGCGCTAAGGAGCAAGTGGGCTTTGAGACCATAGAAATAACGGCGTTTGCTCGCACAATAGCCGCGGAATTCCTTGCCCTGGTAGATTTTACAGCGCCTTATACGCAGATTATCGCAGACGGCCACCGGACAACTATCGACGATGTAGTCTTGCTCGGTGTTGGCCTGTCGATGGATCGCCCCCAACAGAGAAAACAAGGCTTGCCAGAGCGTATCTGGGATCTGATGTGGCCCGCGATTGAGCCGACTTTTGGAGAGCATCTTAGGAATGTAGCCATGCTATTTAAGAAACAGACGGGCGTACTCCTGGTTTCCCAGGAAATACCAGGTCGCCACCAGGACGGTGGTCATGACCCCGGTGGTGCTCATCTTTGCTTGTGGATCGTCTTTTTGTCCATAGACGATTAAAAAGTCGGCACAAAGGCAGTAAATTGTGATAATCTTGCTCTTGCATGGTTGATCTTTTGGTATAGTGGAAGCGCCAGCTACCACTTACCGAGGGATCAACCATGCAATTCAACAACGAACAAACGGACTACCTGGTAGGGTAGCAACTTGAGTTATTTATTATGGTGAGCCAGCCTTGGTGAAATGCTTACTGTGGATTATTACAGGCCGGATGTTTATTATTTGCTGGCGGATAGGCGACCGAGCGACTATAGTTTGGACAGTTGGGACAACAGTTCCATGTGCTGTGGGCAAAGTGGAAAGTGGGACTTTCATTTCCCATACCAATTGGCGGATTCGTCCACCACGGAGGGTCTTTTTGTCCCTTGCATGGTAAACATGAACCAACAACCGATTTGATGCCGTCGGGATCTTTCACACATGTGTTAGAAGGTGAAAAGCCGTATTTGCTACCTTCCAAGTCTCGCGTGAAGATATTGCATAGCAGTTTAACCTCGGCGAATTGACTTACCATTCTATTCTTTTTACTCGGAGCATTGAGGCCAAAATGATCGCCGGCATTGGACGGGTAACCTGCTCTTACGTCTTTTATGATCTCATACCAGCAACTGTTCAATACAGATGCTGGCGACGTCGGGCATGATCGCAGAGTCCAACTTTTTGTTGCCTTCTGGACGAGAACCCCGCTGCATGGTGCCAGGCCATACGTATTAATGTTATCCTTAGCGTTATCGAAGGTTATTGCCCAAAAGGCATTGTACTGTCCGCAACACAATTTCGCATCGGGCGGACGGCTGGTGCTGCCAATTTCCCAGGGAAAACGCTGGTCCGTTTCCCAGGGGATGTCTTGAAGAGCGCCAGTAGGATCGATAAAGGTGAAGGGATTGCCGCCAGCATAGAGATAGGGACTTACGCTCTCTTGCGGTACTGGATCTCTGCTCATCCAGCCTCCAAGGTCCACTCGCAAATACCTGCGGCGCACATACGTGCTCGTTAGTAGATCTCGGTAATAGCCGTACTGCCCAATATAGCGATAGGGATTGGTCGTGTATTCGGCTTGTGGTGCAGTACCCTGCGCCAGTTCCAACCCATATGCCTTGTAGCTGTAACTGTCGGTAATCGTCCCTCCCATGTTCACTAGGATGCGTATGCTCTTCTGGCTGTCAATGCCGTAAAAGCTGCTGGCACTGCCTTGACATCCAGAAACTAGACCACCCCACATGCCAGGAGCCGCAGTGTACTGGGCAAGCCTTACATTCGATACGTTGCGCTCCTGCAAAACGTTGGCCCCGTCCCAGATTATGTTGTTCGTCTGTGCGGACGTCACCTTCTGCCTGCGCATTCCATCGCTGGCATAAGTATAGGTTTCGATCCCGTTCAGGCCGTTCGCCACACTGAGCAATCGGTTCTCACTATCCCAGGTGTAAGTCGTTGTTCCCATCCAGTTGGTCGCGGTGCGGAGATTGCCATTGGGATCGAAGGTGTTGGTCGTCAGTTGGGTAGAGCTTCCTCCCAGCACTTCAACGGCGTTGATCTGAGGATTGTTGGTGATGGCAGTGAAGTTGAGGCTGATGTTCCCGCTTCCATCCGCCGTCGCTGTGAACTGCTCCACAATCGCCTGGTTGGCACTTCCTGCGGCGGCGAAGATGTCGAAACTGGAAAGGACGGTCGCTCCATTGAGGGCGACATCGAACACTCTCTGTCCGGTGCTGGTGAAGAAGATCTCGGCAAAATGCAGGCGAACGGTGTAGTTCTGTCCCGGATTGAGACCGGGGATGGTGTAGGAGAAAGCGCCGAAACGCACTGTCTGATAGACCGCCATCGGAGCCGGATCGGTGACGCCGGTGAGGCTGATGGTGCTGGCCGTGCTGAAGGTGCTGCCTCCGCTGAAGTCGATGTCGGCCACAAAGGGAGAGGAGGCCGGTCCCCCGCTGTTGATGTCGATGGAGATGGGACTGTTGCCCAACACTTCCAGAGCATTGAGGAAAGCGCTGACGATGGGGAAGCCGGTGTCTGCGGTGATGGCGACCACGAGATTGCCTGCTCCATCGGCGATGCCGCCGAACTCGCGCACGATCGCCTTCAGATCTCCGCCTGCCGCCGCGAAGACATCGAAATGGCTGAGGACAGGAGCGCCATTGATGAGCACATTGATCGAGCGCTGCCCCGTGCCGCTGTCGCCGAAAGTAGCCCAATGCAGACGGATCTTGTAGGTAGCTCCCGGAGTGAGACCGGGGAGGATGTAGAAGAGAGGCGTGCTCGAGCCGTTGTTGAGGAAGCGCATGCTCTGGTAGCAAGCCACGGGAGCCGGGTTGAGCACGCCGGTGGTGGAGACAGGCGTGCTGGTGGAGACGGTGGACATGGTGCTGGCGCTGCTGAAGAAGTTATCGGCAACAAAGGGAGAGGAGGCCGATCCGCCGCTGTCGATCTGGTAGAAGGTGGAAGCAATGTTGATCTGGCTGGTGAGCAGTTCGTTGGCAGCGTTGAAGGTGTTGGTGGTGAGCACGCCGGTGTCGTTCTGGAGGGTGCAGTTAGCCATGCTGTCGTACACGAAAGTCGTGTTGTAGGGCGTGGTGCCGCTTCTCTGCTCGTTCGTCAACTGGTAGGACGCATCATAGAGATAGGTCACCCGGCTGCCGTCAAGTTCGAGCACACTGAGGCGATTTCCAGTTGCATCGTAGGTGTTGGTGAAGACGGCCCAGGCGGTTCCTGCCGAACTGGTGTTGGAGAGTACAGTTTCGCGTCCTACGGCATCGAAAGTATGGCTGACGTTCAGGCCATTGCCGAGCACACGGTGCTGCTCCCTATCCAGAGCATCATATTGGATGGTCGTAAGCTCCGCGAGCGGATTGGTGATGCCGACCAGGCGGTTCCGGCTATCCCAAGAGTACGTCGTAAGACCGTTATCGGGATCAGTGAGAAGGACGCGGTTTCCGACAGCATCCAGGGAATAGGTAAGTGCGTTTCCCGAAGGATAGACCACACCGATCTGGCGTCCATCCAGATCAAAACTGAAGGAGGTAATGCCGGTGACATCCTGCTCGATGATCGGCTGACCAGCGGCATCGAAGGTATTGGTGACCCGAGTGCCATCCGTATAGAGTGTGCCGACTGGGCGGTTGAGAGTATCCAGTGTATAGGTGGTTGCCAAGTTGCGGGCATCAATGCGCAAGATGGTATTGCCGACGGCGTCGAATTGATAGGTAGTAAAAGCTCCCAGAGGGTCTTGATTGCCGGTCATTAAACCGCGCTGATCATAAACACTGGTCAAGATGCCACCATTGGCGGTGACTACAGCGGTTTGCTGGCCTGCTAGGTCGTAAACAAAGCTCGTTATATATCCTCGTGCGTCCTGCTTTGCCAGCACCCGTCCGATCGCATCGAACGCTGTACTCGTCTGATGACCGAGCGCATCTAACTGACTGATGGGGTGTCCAATACTATCCAACACGCTTGTGCTTCGATAACCGAGCGGACTAACATAACTGACAGGGCGACCAACGGAATCGAAAACGCTTGTTCGGAGGAAGCCGAGGCTGTCCTGGCTGGCAACCATGCGTGCAGCTGCGTCATAGAATGTAGTAGATCGGAAACCGAGCGGACCCACGGAGGCGATTTGACGTGAAGTCACATCGAAAACGTTTGTCGATAGCCTTCCAAGCGCATCCTGATGGCTTATCATGCGCCCTGCTGCATCGAAATTGGTTGTACTAACGAAGCCCAGCGGTGATATGGAAGCGATAGTGCGGCCCAGAGCATCGAAGATCGTGCTGGAGGCTCGGTTCAGCGGATCGACCGTCGAGGTGGCCCGACCAGCGGCATCATAGTTGATCGTACTTCGATGATTGAGAGCATCTATCTGAGCGATGGTGCGATCCGCCGCATCGAAAACATTTGTCGAAAGCCTTCCAAGCGCATCCTGATGGCTTATCATGCGCCCTGCTGCATCGAAATTGGTTGTACTAACGAAGCCCAGCGCATCTATTGAGGCAATCGATCTGCTCGCCTGATCGAATACCGTCGTGTTGATGCGGCCAAGTGGATCGACCCGGCTAATCGCTTGCCCCATCTTGTCGAAGACGGTGCTATAGCGTGCCCCGACCGCATCTTCGGTAGCGATTTGGCGTCCTGCGAGATCAAAGACCGTTGTACTAAAGAAGCCCAGAGCGTTCTGACTGGCAACTGATCGGTTCATATTATCGAAGATCGTCGTGGAAATGTTGCCTAGCGAATCGATGCTGGCAATCGCCCTGTCTGCATTATCGTAGACAGTCGTACTGAAGAAACCGAGAGCATTTTTGCTGCCAATCGGCCTGTTCATGAAATCGAACATGGTCGTGGAAACGTTGCCTAACGCATCGACGCTCGCAACCACTCTGCCTGCATTATCGTAGATCGTCGTGCTAATATTGCCCAACGGATCGATGGAAGCAACCGTTCGTCCGAGATTGTCAAAAACGGTCGTGCTGACATTTCCAAGTGCATCCGTTGTTGCGATGGGCATATCGAAGACGTTGAAACTGTAACTCGTGCGGTATCCCAACGGATTGATCTCCACGACCCTGTTTCCCACCGAATCATAGCCTGTTGTGGATATGTTGCCTAGTGGGTCTTGTTGGGTGAGCGGTCTTCCCTGGTTGTCGAAGGTCGTGCTCCAGGTCGCTCCCAGCGGATTGGTGCTGGCGATCACATTCCCCGCCAGATCAAAACTGCTTGTCCACACATTGCCCAGAGGATCTTGCCGGCTCGTCGGGTTGCCAAAACTGTCATAGCCTGTCGTCGTGATGAAACCCAACGGGCTTATTTCCGCCGTGACCTGTCCCCTGGTGTTGAGCGTGTAGGAGGTGATGAAACCCAACTGATTGACTTGCGCCTGAAGCCTTCTCTTGGCTCCCGTGGTGTCGAAACTGCTACCCCCGTATCCGTAGATGTTGGTGACGATCGCTCCATCGGGTGTCTGGATGCTGGTGAGGTTGTTGAAGGCGTCGTGGGTGTAGGTCGTCTGGAAACCGAGCGGGTTGACCTGCCCGGAGATGTTGCCCGCTCCATCATAACTCGTGGACCACACTGCGCCAAGAGGCGTCTGCGAACTCGTCGCCTGGTTGTTGGCGTTCCGGGTGAAGGTGACCATCGCCCCCAGCGCGTTCTGCCCACCCATCGTCACGTTGCCTGCGCTGGTGAGTTGGGTGGTGATCTGCCCGAGCGCATCCTGGGTCACCATCGTGCCGGTGCCATAGGTGTAACTCGTTACTCCCGCTCCTGCAATCGTCCTTGTCGCCACTCTGGCACTGCTGTCATAGGTGTAGGACGTGCCAAACCCGTTCGGGTCCACGATGCCCGTCAGCAGCCAGTCGTGGCTGATGCCGAGTGTCAGAAACGCATACTGATAGACCGTCTGGCAGCCCGTCGGTCCGGTGATGGTCGTCAGCAGGTTCAGCGGAGCGGCGCTGGTGGTGTTATACTGGAACGTCGTGCGTCGGTCCGCCCAGTCCTGAATGCTCGACAGCAGTCCGCCCGAATAGCTGAAGGAGACCAATCGACCGACCGTATCCTCGATGGTGGTGAGCAGACCGCTGGAATAGGAGTAGCTGTGGCGGTTGCCCACGGCGTCTTCGACATAGGTAATACTGGTGGGATGACCGGTGGCGTCGAGGGGATAGGCGGTGATGGTGCCGTCGGTGGCGATCTCCTTCCACAAGCCGTTGCCGGTGTCGGTGATGACCTTGCTGAGCACGCCGGGAGTGCCTGGGGTGTAGGTGCCGGTGTGGGTGCCGTCGTCCTGGAAGGTGACGACGGCGCCGTTGCCGCGGGCGATAATCAGGTTGGTGAGGGGGCTGCCGTAGAGTTGGGCGGATTTGGCGGGGCTGAGGGTGCGTTTGTAGCCGTAGGGACCGTTGGTGGTGGGCGAGCCGGTGACGGCGGCGGAGTTGTAGTAGTAGGCGATGTCGATGTCCATGCCGGGGGAGGGCAGATGGATCTCGGGATCGACCTGGAGGTTGCCGGTGAGTTGGGGAGCGGGACGGAAGGCGTCGCAGCGGTGGCAGGAGGAGGGGCGTGCGCCGTTGTCCTCGGCAGGCAAAAGGATGGTCGGTATGCCCAAGGCTTCCACATCGATGATCTCTATCATGCTCCAATCCTCCCAGGCTCTCCCCTTCCGAAGAGCCTCCTGCCAATGCGGTCACGTCATCCCTGCGGCCTGCCTCTCAGACCGCTCTTCCCTCTTGCTGGTCCGCTTCCAGAGCCTCAACGGTTGTGCTCCGGCAAAGCGTTCTACTCGCTCTCCTCTTTCTTGTGGCAGCGCCCCAGGTTCTTATCGTAGACATAAGTGACGGGGGCCGATCTGCCGACAACGATGGCGAGGAGTTTAATGTCTCGGTCATTGTTTTCAGGATCCGTCTGAGTGTGCTGTCGTTGGGCAGGTCGCGTGATCGGTCCCGAATAGGTGCAGGTTGTTATCGTGCTGACGGGAGGGAGGGGCCGTTGTGGCTGGTCGTTCCTCGGTTCCATGCGTTCCTGCTTTCTCTCCTCAGCGGGAGAAGGTGGGCGCTCCTCCACTAATCGTGTCCGTCCGGCGGCGGGACGGGCCAGGCGATACCGATCTTGTTGTGGCTCCAGAGACCTTCGCTGAGGTAGAGGTGCTCAGGACCGCTCAAAGAGATCTGGATCACCGGGCCGTCGGCTTGGGGGGTGATCTTGCGGAGGGCGACGGGAGTTCCGTCTTCCTGGAGCAGGCGGTCCTCCATAGTTAATTCGGAGGCGACCCTGCGTCTGCCCTGGGGCAGAGTGGGATCGGCCACCATAATCTCGTGGGAGAGGGAGCAGTGCAGTCGGTGCCCCGCCTTCGTCTCCAGCAAAAGGCCCGCTTGGTTGCTCCTTCGCACGGCCGTCACCACTTCCCCGGCGAGCGTTCCATCCGCTCGGCGCGTCTTCAGGAGGTCGCCTGACTGCACCTCGGCGGCGGCCAGGCAGCCTTCGGGAAACAGAGCGATCCGGCTTTCCGGCGACACACAGAATGCGTCTAACCCGGTGGGCGCATCCACGGAACCATCCTGGCACGGTTTTCCAAGGGGCAGGATAATCCTATCCCAGTGTTTGCACATATCCCCCGGCCCTGGAAAGAACGGAAAGCCCGGCTTTATGGGACGGATGACCGGCAGGTTGTCAGCAGTGACCACCGAGTTACCGTTTCCTGCGGAACCACTCAGCGGCAGAATGAGGCGGTCTATGACCGGCCCACAACCACACGAGTCGCAGGTGCCGCCCCCTCCTGTACCCCCTCCATCACCGCCACCTCCACTACCGTCTCCCAGACAGGGATTGCAACCTCCTGGCGTGTTGGTGCTGTCGAGCCGTAGTGAAGCCGTATTGTTGTTGGCGTTCATAAAGAGGGTGCCTACCGACGTGGGTCCTGGTCCGTAACTCATGCGTCTGCTCCTTCCATCCTTGCCTGCCGCTCCTGCCGCAGTCCGTCTTTGAGCGCGTTCACCGCGAGATCCGCGCAGTGCTCCTTGCCCGGAGGGACGCCGCCCAATATCCTCCGCAGAGCGTCCGCGTCCAACAGCCCTGCCTGCTCTGGCGTTCTGCCCGCCACCCACTGCGTCACCCAACTTCCGCAGGCAATCGCCACCGGGCAACCGTATGTCTCGAAGCGGGCAGTCTCAATCCGCTCACCTGCGAACTTCAGGTGGATATACAGGAACGGTCCTTCTCCCTGAACGCCTGCCCGACCGGTCACATCGGCGTCGGGGAGGGAGTCCAGAGTTTTGGGATCGTTGAACAGTTGTGGGATCAGCGCATCGCTCATGTTATCCGCTCGCTTGAAAAGCCGTTCCACTCCGTCGTGACGTGGAAACGAAAATTTGCCGCTAGAATCGCCAGAAAAGCGCCTTCTACCTATATTAACCCCGCCCGAAGCCGATCTGTTAGGGGTATTTTCAAAATAGATATATTTTCTTTGGGCCACCTCTTCTGAGGCAGCAATAGAGTGTGTCTCTGGCTTTCTGGTGATTGGGTCGCTTTCAGCTTACCGCAAGACAATCACGCTGCTGCTAGCTCGGTCATCTCAAATGATACAGACCCAAGCGATCCTTTTACACCATTCCCATAGCGCCTTTGTCGAAGGACCAGAGCCCTCATCCTGAAACAGTTTCGGTATTGGTTGGCATTTCGCGTAGCCCACGTGCCGACATCGTTTCTGAACGACACCTCATCCGGCAGGCGTTGTAATCAAGACAGCAGTCTTTTGAACCAGGATCTCGATATGAGCTTCCGCGGCCCCTCCGGTTCTGTCCCACACCCCGCCGAAGTAGTCGTAGCCGAAATCACAGGTACGCACCCAGAGGATTTTATGGTTCGGCAGGTCGGTGAAGAGGTCGATCAAATTGACGCTTGCCTGACACCAACTCGCCGATTTGTGAATGGTGAAGGTTGCCTGATGGCCCCCGTTGTAACGACTGGGCCACTGGCCTTGCTCGTAGAGATCCTCGTCGGGAACCACAACGAGCAATTTGCCTCCTGGCTTAAGCACATCCCACCAGCGCTGGATGGCAGATCGGGGATCGGGAAGGTGCTCCAGGCAGTGGCTCGAATAGACCCAGTCGAACGACTCTGGAGAAAGCCCGCTTAGCGTCTGCGCGTCGCCTTGTGCCTGGTCCCAGTGGACGCAGTCCGGCGTCACCGGGTCATCTCCGCATCCGATGTCGATACCTTTCCCCTGAAAAATGGTCTGGAAATACCCCTCCGCCATCCGTCGGGCATACGCCTTGCTCGTCTCCTTCCCCATATCCCTGTTTCTCCTGTTTCTTATGAATCACTTTCCGATGTGCCAGTTATCTGCTCCAAGCGGCGGCGCAGGCCGGCAGCGTCTGTCGGTGCCAGTTGGTCGATGCGCTGGATGATGCCGCGTACCTCGTCAAAGCGCTGCTGTCGGAGGTAGAGTTCTCCCAAGCCCTGCAAGGAGGGCGAGAAATCGGGACTGTATGTCAATCCCGCCTTCCATTGCGCCTCCGCTTCGGGCAGTCTGCCCATATCCAGAAAGAGCAGCGCCAGGTTGTGGTGTGCCTTGTAAGTGGTCATGGAGACATCAAGGCTATCGATATGTCCACTCTCCCTGTGGTTCAGCAGATGCAGGTAGCTTTTCTCGGCTGCTTCCAGCTCTCCCAGTTCCCGGTAGAGGATGCCTGCTCGAAATAGGAGTTCTGGATCGTGGGGGAAGCGAGCAAGCCCTGTCTCCAGGCGCTCCTTCGCCTTCTCCCGCTCGCCGTGCTCCAGGTACGAGTTGGCAAGCATCGCAAAGACCTTGCGCACCGTCGATTCGTGCGCCTTAGAGAGTTCCAAGCTGCGCTCCAGGGCATGGATCGCCTTCGGCCAGTCCTTGAGATGGTGAGCCGTCATCCCGATGTTGAACCAGACGAACGGGTGATCGGGCCGATCCGCCAGATCTAACTCCAGGATCGTCAGATCCCTCTCTCGTTTGCGCTGCTGCCCTTCAGGACTGTAGTCGTAGCCGGAATGCACTACGTAGAGGTTGGTGCGCTCAATGGTGCCGCCATGCCGATAGATCGGCTCCAGGATCTGCTCGTGGATGCGCCCTTCAAAGCGATGGTAGGGCTTGTTGCGGAAGAGCTTCACATGATCGACGATCGTAAAGCCGTGCTCGCCCTGCGCAGGCGGGATATGCACCTGCATCAGGAAGCCCGTCACCCGGTCCTCCGCCAAAAGCACCAACTCCCGCAGCTTTTGGCCGCACTCGGCAGGTAGGGTGTCGTCACAGTCCATCCAAAACAGCCAGTCCCCGGTCGCGTGCTCCAGCGAGACATTGCGGGCGGCGGAGAAATCGTTGATCCAGGGGAAGTGATGCAGTTTCGCCCCATGCGCCTCAGCGATCTCCACCGTCCGGTCGGTCGAGCCAGTATCCACCAGGATAATCTCATCGACAAAGGGCTTTACACTCGTCAGGCAGGCGTCCAGAACTCGCTCCTCATTTTTAGCGATCATGCAGAGCGAGATCGTCGGCATTTTCCGCACGGGACGGGAGCCAGGAGCCGAACTGCGCCGGTCCACAATCAAGATCCCGTTCTCCTGCGTCTCATCCTTCTCCCGCTTTCGTCCCCGTCCTCGCTTCACTTCCGTCTGCGGCAGAGGGAGAACAGAGGTGGCTGGTGCTCTCGGCGGAGGCGTGGGCCGCGCCTGGAGTACCTGCATCCGTTCCAGCATCCGGTCACCTGTGTGCTGCCAGGTCCAACTCTCCCGCACGCGCTCAGCCGCCGTCTGCCCTTTACGCTTCGCCTCATCCGGATGGAGGAAGGCCGCCCGCATCTGTCGTGCGAGGTCCGCGACCGCCACCTCAAACATCCAGATCGGCCCCACGCACTCCCAGTCGCCGATCCGATTGCCGCCGAGCGGATGTTTCTGTGCCGGAACCCGCCAGCCGACGGTATCGTCCACAAAGTCGTCGGTCGGTCCTCCCTCCGGCACGATCACCGGAATGCCGCAGGCCATCGCCTCCAGCGCCGGCAGGCAGAACCCCTCGCCCCGGTAGGGCTGCACTAGTGCATCCTTAGCGAGGATGGCGTGTAACGCTTCCTATGAGGTATGCTTTCTTTTATGAAAGCTCCTCTCTTCGTTCGGGAACTGACACCCGAAGAACGCACCCAACTCGAAGCCGGTCTGCGTAGCAAACAGGCATTCACTCTCAAGCGAGCCCAGATCCTGCTCGCCAGCGCCAACCAACAGACGGCCACGCAGATCGCGGCACAACTCTCTTGCGGACGCCAGACCGTCCGAGAAGCCATCCATGCCTTCCATGAGCGAGGTCTCGCCTGCTTGCAGGAAGGGTCGCATGTACCGACTTCGGTCCAACCGGTTCTGGACGCCGACAAACGCCGGCGTCTCTTGGAGATCCTGCATCAGTCGCCGCGTCTGTTTGGGAAGGAGCGCACTACCTGGACGCTGGATCTTCTGGCAGAGGTTGCTCAGCAAGAGGGTCTTTCGGAGACCGTTCTTTCGGCGCCAACGATGTTGGATGCGGTCCGACGCCTGGGAGCTTCCTGGAAGCGCGCCAAGCACTGGATTACCAGTCCCGATCCCGCCTACACGCGCAAAAAAACAGACGCAGCCGAATAATCCGCTTGCTCGCCAGACATCCGGACTGGCAACTCGCCTTCGAGGACGAGGTCTGGTGGAGTCGGCTCGCTCAACCCAACGGCCATGCCTGGACACAAGACAAGCCGTTGCGCCTGCTGCAGAAGGAGATCGCCAAAACGGATGCGGAGCCCAAAGCCCTCGCCTGTTACGGAGTGCTGTTAGCCGACAGCGGTCAGATGCTCCTGCGCTTTGTGTCGGGCCGCCCGATCAGTGCCCTGACCTGCACCTTCCTGGGCTGGCTGACCGAGCGGATGCAGGCGGCGGGCAAGCGGGCGTTGGTGCTGATCTGGGACAATGCGAGTTGGCACCTGAGCAAGGAGGTGAAGACCTGGCTGAAGGCGCACAACCGGCGTGCCAAGCAAGAAGGCACCTGTCGTTTGTTAGTCTGCTTTCTGCCCAGCAAGAGCCCCTGGCTCAACAACATCGAACCGAAGTGGGTGCATGGCAAGCGGGCGATTACCGAGCCAGCCAGCACCCTCACTGCCACCCAACTCAAGGAGCGCGTTTGCGCTTACTACCGATGCGAGATCGAACCGACCCTCGCACTGGAACCTTGTTAAAGATGCACTAGGCAGTCAGCGGCGGTGTAGAGCCCGGCTAGTTGATGTGCCGATAGATCGTCTTCCAGGTATACCAAGGGCGCATGGAACTCGTCTCCCACCTTCGCCAGGATCTTCTCCTGGTCGTTCTGCCCCCGGTAGACCGTCTTGGTGCAGGTGTCCTTGATGATGAGCGCCACTTCGTCGAAGGCGGAGAAGGCCTTGAGGTACGCTTCCAGCAAAATGTCAATTCCCTTACGATCAAGCGTCCCGCCGACGAACAGGAACGTGAACCGCTTTGGCCCCTCCGGCGTGAGCATCGCCGCTCCCGGCTCGGTGGTAAAGACATAGGGCGGCGCCTCGGGACGAAAGACTGTGGTATCAACGCCCAGCGGCACGACCTGGAGCTTCTCTGCCGCAATGCCGCTTGCCAGGTAGACCTGCCGAACATACTGGCTGTAGCACCAGACCTCGTCCACGTTCTGTTGGATCGCCTCTATCCAGCGCGTCGGCAAAAAGCCGTACTCCCAGGGCTGCATCAGCACAAACTTACCGTCGTCGGGCTTCTCCAGGCGCGGCGGAAAGAAGTGGCGCACATGGATGTCGGCAGGGCCGGAGAGGCGGGCGAAGCAGAGCGGGGCTAAATCCACGCCAACAGGCTCCTGGGTAGGATCGAACTCGTTACGGTCGGTGGGGATCAGCGCCAACTCCACCCCCGGATGCATCCAAAGTGCCCGGCAGGCCTCTCGGTTCACGTGCGCCAGGCTATGCCACTGGAACGGCACGCCCTCCCAGCGCACGCGCAAGTGGCGCTGCTCG
>JADMIO010950820.1_pt1 | contig 13232 bp, 14 predicted proteins | sample 8958161 | NCBI WGS metagenome assembly JADMIO01 (sample SAMN16585339, study PRJNA669376) | soil metagenome | isolation source: Crop rotation soil | place: USA: Cullars Rotation, Alabama | collected 2011 | reverse complement strand
GGGATCGGCTCGCGGAGAGCCCAATCCATTTTGAAAACGCCGGGACCATATCGAAACGAACTCAATTGCCTTGAATAAGTCCGGGGCAACTCATCCCCGGCGATTTCTAAGAATTGCTTCGGCGTAATATCGAGCAAAACAAAAGCCGCGTTCCTGAATTCGCGCAGACTCCGAACTCGAGTGTTCAACACGATCTCACCACCGAGTGATCGGAAATAAGAACCTAATGCATTTGCAACTTGTTGCGATCCGCCTTTTGCGAATGGCCATCCGATCGCATGTCCTGCAATTGCCAAGACCCATGCAAACGCGCTCGACGCGGCCGCTTCTAACGGAAGAACCGAATGAGCTGCAATCCCGGCGAAAAGGGCTCTCGCCCGCTCATGCTGAAACAATGTCCGTCCCGAGACTGCGGCAGGAGCAATCGCTCGAATACCAAATCTCGCCAGGAGACCTGGATGCGTGGGAAAGTGAACTGGCCCGAGAATTTCTTGAGTAAGTTCGGACCAGTGTTCAACAAACTGTTCCACAATGCTGCGGTATCGAGGTCCATCAGGATTTCCAAGGTGCTCACGGGTCACATCGATGGATCGGTAAAGAGCCGCCGCGGATCCGTCGTCGAGTGGATGTGAGAGCGGAATATCCGGCTGCACCCATTCGAGTCCGTGTTCAGCAAGAGGGAATGAGTCAAAAGCGGGCGAACTCGCCGCCAAAGGATACACGGACGAGCAAATATCGTGGACGAAACCGGGGAGCGTCAGTTCGGCTGAGCGTGCGCCGCCTCCGACCACGGGCTCCGCTTCGAGCACTGTTGTATGCAGACCCGCTTTCGCTAACATGATCGCCGCAGTGAGTCCATTCGGCCCCGAGCCGACGACATAGGCTTGTTGAGAATGATTTGCGGAGTTAATGGGAATACTCTCTTTCGAGCCATCCTTGGCTCTCGAGCATTTCTTTGAAATCCTGCATTCGAAGCGAAACAGGCGGGAAGTAGGTCGCGGCGAAATCGCGCGTCCACCATCTGCCTGTTCGAGCGCGTTCGGCTGGGCTACTGAAGTGATATTCGGCCAAACGAGCGCGTACGAAATTCGGCGGCTTGTTCGGAAAGGGATTTGTCCTTAAGAGTGAAAGCGTATCACGATCTTCCTCCAGGAGCTTCGCGATAAAGTGTACGAACCAGGGATGGCTCTGGTATGAAGAGAGCGCAGCAAACCACATCAGCCAATCGAGGCGGAGATGATATGGAGCAATCTGCGGAGGAAGTCTCGATGGATCGCCCGGCTTGCCCTTAAATTCGTATTCGCGCCACTTGGTCGACTGCGTAAGTACAGTGTCGTCGGTCCCTTCAACAACCACCTCATAACGGGGACGTGTGATCGAGCCGAAAGCACCATAAGTCCCGATAAAATGAAACTGGTTATAAATCGTATTCATCACCTGCCGAGGCGACAGCAGATTACGAATCGGCTTGATGCTCAGAACAACAACCAGAGCAGTGAGGGCGAACGTAACAATTCGGAAGGTTAATGCGGGGGTATGTGTTTCCGGTGCCCGGATGGCGAGGAAAGCCGATAATCTGCGATCATCGATCGCGCTAATCGCGATGACAGCCGTAAGAACGTTAAGCCACGATAAATTGCCGCTGATAAAAATCGAGAGCTGAAAAAGAATCGTCAAAATACCTGCGATCGAGGCGATCGGCTGAGGAAGAAACAAGGCGAATGGGACAATCAGCTCGACCAAATGATTCACGAGAACTCCGCCTTTATGGGTCCATTCCGGTCCCCAATGGAAATACCAGCTCAGCGGATTTGGCATCGGCTGAGTCTCGTAGTAATAGTCGAGGCAAGTGAGATCACGCCAACAGGAATCGCCGCGCAATTTGATGAGCCCCGCACCGAACATGACTCGAAAGACGAGCCATCGAAACATCCAGATCACCACAGCCTGTGGACTGGTCGAAGCGTTTCCCAGAAACACCGCGTAGACGCACGCCTCAAGCAGAATCGATTCCCATCCGAATGCATAGAACGTCTGCCCAACGTTGACGAAAGAGATGTAGAGAACCCAAAGCGCTGCCCAAATGCTCATCGAAAGCCAAAGAGAATATCGATCGGCGACTCCCAGGAGAGCGATAGCGGATAATGCCACGCCTAGCCATGCCGCAAGCGTGAATGCAAAATCTTTGGGAAGGAAGAATAATAGACTCGGCGAGTCACGGAAGGGGACTCTCGCTACGAACTGCGGAACCGGAAGGAGTCCGCGCTCGCCGAGCAGAGGTTTGAACTGATTGACAGCGTTCAGAAAGGCGATCAAGAAAATGAGCGCCAATCCGCGCTGCAAAACGATCCGCGTTAGCCAGTAATCCTCTGCATTGAGCGAAATCATAGAGAGGAGCTAACTGGCTGCGGAATTAACGCAGCGTGTATACCAGATCTTCGGTGAACGGCACTGCCTCGGCTTCCGCGCACGAAAGCGACTGAACCAAAACGTGCTGGCCTTCCGCTAACCGCTGAAGCAGAATCTCCTGATTGTTAGCGAATCGGACGCCGTCGCGATGTTGTCCAGCATTCGCGCTCGTCTGAACGAACACAACAGATTCCGTTTCGTGTAATCCGAATTGTGTCTGGAGCCGCTTGGGGATTTCATGCAGCATAAGCTGTGCGCCTGGAGGAATACAGACGGCACACGGCGGCTCGAAAGGAGTGAACCAAGAAAACCAGCCGCGATGACGTTTCTTTTGACGCTCCAACTCTGCAGGCGATGCCAAACCAATAGTCCCCGATGGGAAACGGTATGTGACCAATTCTTCACCTTCCGCGGCGAGCCGGGTCCTTAAGGCAGCGAGAGAATAATCGCACATGATGCGCTCCTTTATTAACTTCCACTTCTACGATTCCTGGCACGTGATAGCTGTTTCAGAATCCAAACTCGATTTGGCATAATTGCTGTGTTTACAACGTAAGTTGAAGCGCTTCCTATCATGTAGCTGCGAAGTTGGGTCCCATCCGCAAATGAACCGTCCTGTGGCTTTCCGATTCAAAATTTGCCATATGGAATCTTCGAGCGCAAGGATACCCGCGCAGCCGGAATTGCCATAGGTAATTTCATACTCGATTTGAAATCGTGTGCGGAGAGGGATCTTCTCACGGGCCTCGACGCGAATGTCGTCGAAGCGTGCCGAGAAGAAGTACTGAACTCGTTGATGTCGCTTGGACCGGCTCACTGGACGGCACTTCGGGCGCGCGTTGTGGATCTCTTGAAGGAACACTCGCCAGAACAGGTACGAGTGGCTCCGTTTCTTGTTCCCCAGTCTGAAGCAGCCATGTGTATGCCGGTAAAAATCGGCGATTACACCGATTTCTTCTCGTCCATTCATCACGCAACCAACGCGGGCCGATTGTTTAGTCCAGACCGCCCATTGCCGCCAAATTATCGCTATCTTCCGATCGGCTATCATGGCCGCGCTTCGTCTGTTGTGCTGAGCGGGACTACGGTACGGCGCCCACGCGGGCAGTTTAAGGATGTTGCCGATCCTACTCCTCACTTCGCTCCCACGAATGCGCTCGATTATGAATTAGAACTGGGCGTATTCATCGGCACGGGCAATGTCCTCGGCGAGCCCATTCCGATTGAACAGGCGGAATCGCACATTTTCGGATTGTGTTTGTTGAACGATTGGTCCGCACGGGATATTCAATTTTGGGAATCGCAGCCGCTCGGACCCTTTTTGGCGAAGAGTTTCGCAACGACGATTTCTCCTTGGATCGTTCCTTTGGAAGCCTTTCAACCCTTTCGTATACGAGCGGCAGAGCGGCCCGCGGGAGATCCTGCGCCGCTTGATTATTTAAATTCGACACGCGATCAAGAATGTGGCGGAATCGATCTCGAGTTAGAGGTACATCTCGTCTCGCAAAAAATGCGGGATGCGGGCATTCCGCCAATGCTTGTAAGCCGCTCCAATTTTCGCGATCAGTATTGGACCATAGCGCAGTTAGTCGCACACCACACCAGTAACGGGTGTAATCTTAGGCCCGGCGATTTGTTGGGAAGCGGCACAGTCTCGGGACCTTCCGACGGATCGAGGGGCTGCTTGCTAGAGATTACTGAAGGCGGGAAGAAGGCGATCCAACTCCCGACGGGCGAGGAGCGAACATTTCTGGAAGACGGGGATGAAGTAATCCTGCGCGGCGCGTGCACTCGCGACGAGTTACGTATCGGCCTGAGCGAGTGCCGAGGAACGATTTCCGTTAATCGGCGAGGCCGCTGATGCACGGCCGTTATACTTGTGGACAGCGGTGACCAAAGACGAAATCCTGCTCGCTAACCAAGAATGTCTGTTTCCGGCGGTTTTTCACTATTTCCGTGAACCGCTGGTTCTCACCCGAGCCAAGAATCAGTTCATTTGGGATGCTGACGGCAATCAATACCTTGATTTCTTTGGTGGAATTCTAACCGTCAGTGTGGGGCATTGCAACGACAGAATCGATCAGGCGATTCACGCCCAAGTAGATCGACTGCAACATGTCTCTACTGTGTTCGCGACCGAACCTCAGGCCGCGCTGGCCCGCAAGATCGCCGATATTGCTCCGGGGAACGGCTGGAAATCGTTCTTTACGACCAGCGGTACGGAAGCGAACGAGACCGCAATTCTGGCGGCGCGCTGCTACACAGGATCGTCAGAAATTATTGCCCTGCGTTATTCCTATCACGGTCGATCTTCGCTCGCGATGGGCTTGACCGGCCAGGCGAATTGGAGAGTCGGACCAACAGTACAGCCTGGTATTGTGTTCGCCCATAACGCCTACTGCTATCGCTGTCCATTCGGTTTGAAATATCCCGATTGCGAAGTCGCATGCGCGCGCGATGTCGAAAATGTGATCCGCACTACGACATCCGGCAAGATCGCCGGAATGATCGCCGAGCCGATCCAGGGCGTTGGCGGGTTCATTACACCTCCGAAGGAATATTTCCCAATCGTGGCCGACATTGTTCGCAAATACGGTGGAATCTTCATCAGCGACGAAGTGCAGACCGGCTGGGGGCGCACAGGAAACCGGTGGTGGGGAATCGAGCAATGGGGCGTCAAACCGGATGTGGTCACGAGCGCCAAAGGATTAGCGAACGGACTGCCCATTGGGCTCACCGCAGCGCGGCCCGAAGTGGCAGACAGCGTGAAAGGATTGACGATCTCGACTTTTGGGGGCGGACCAATTCCGACTGCTGCGGCCAAGGTAGTTATTGATTTAATTGAGCAAGAAAACCTTGCGGCGAATGCAGCAGAAACCGGCGCTTATCTCCGCGAGCGACTCGAAGAGATTAGATTAAAACATTCTGTAATCGGGGACGTTCGCGGAATGGGCTTGATGCAAGCGATCGAGCTTGTGAAGGATCGTACCTCGAAAGAACCCGCGAAAGAGGAAACATTACAACTGATGGAAGCGGCTCGTGAAAATCGAATCTTGATCGGACGCGGGGGCTTGGATGGAAATGTGATTCGGATCTCGCCACCACTGAACATAAGCAAATCCGACGTGGATGAATTTGCCCATTTGCTCGATGTCAGCCTCGCCGATGTAGACGCGCTCAAATTCACGAGCGCTCGTTAAGCCGCATGGACGAAACTCTTCCGCAGATTCCCGCACCTCCCAAGGTGAGCGTTATTTTGGTGTCGCACAATCACGCGAGCGAGTTACTCCGAGCCGTGGACGCTGTAAAGCGCTCTTCCAATCGGGAAGAAATTGAGATTATCGTTGTCGATTGTGGCAGTACCGATGAAACTGGCTCGCTTGAGTTCGATTCGGTAAACATTCTGCGCTTGCCACAGAATTTCGGGGCGACGAAAGCGATGAATATCGGAACCCGCACCGCAAGAGCCGATTTACTGTTTTTCCTCTCGCCGGAGGTGGAGATCCAGCCCGATACGATTGCTCGACTATGCGCTCGCCTCGAGCAGGAGAGTTCGATGAGTGCGATCTGTCCACAAATCGTCGATTCAGCGGGGAATCCGGTTCCGCGAGTCGAGCCGAAGCTGAGTCAAGAAATCATCGATTCTCAGTGTTACGGCGATTCCAGACTCTCCTTGCGCGCAGCGTTGATGGTCCGGCGACAATTCGTCCTCGGGATGAATTATTTGGACGAGCGGTTCGGTGAATATTGGGCAGATATGGACCTTGCCACCAGAATCTCCCGAGCTCAACGGAAGATCGGAGTCGGTCCGGAAATTCGAGTGACTCTGATTTCTCACCGATCTAGCCCGAGTGACACCGAACATAGAGCAGATCGGATTCTGGGTGCGGCGCTATTACTGCGGAAGTATCGGGGATTCTTCGCTGGACTGGGGTTTCGCTTAAGCGCGATCCTGAAAGCGCTGGGGAAGTTCGATTTCGGGCTCTTAGGCGCGCTGCTTTCGGGACGCAAAATCGGCTCCGAGGCGCAAACTTCCCGGCCTCTTTAGCCATCGCATAAGTTTTTCACCTTACGCTCCTAACTTTCTTCCCATCTCCGCCCGATAAACAGAATTAGAACTAGGTATGCAGATCGAAGCCTTTCTCTGGATGTTTCTTCCGTTGTTTGTTGCCGGCGGAACGGCTTTGCTTTCGTATTATGTGATGCAGGCGAGGATGGAAGTAGCGCTCGCCAAAGAACGCGAAAATCTGGCGGAAGCGCGTGCCGCGATCAATTCTCATAAAGTAACTCTGGAAGAACGGGTTCGGGCGACTGAAGAAGCCTGCAAACGCCAGGCTCTAGACGATTTCATGCAGGATATCCGCGTGGAAGAACGCAGTTATGTGCGCGAATCCAAGGGCTTAAACTCCTCAAAAAAAATGATGGTCATGCAGGAGCGTATTTTCTTTCGCAACATCCCTCTTTCCAACTGGATCGAGCACGAAATGCTGATCGAAGAAGGCAAAGATCTGGATCAACTCGCGAAGGCCTCGGTATTTATGAACGGATCACTTCCGGCAGCGTCGCCAGCGGTAGCCGAGCCATCGGCTCAAGCGATTGAAACAACGGCCGCGATTTCACGGCTGCTCGACGAAGTCAAAAACAGCCAGAACCCCGTCAGGGTTCCCGGACATCAACCCGTGCTTTTAACCCGCCACGCCGCCACCTTCGGCGCTCAATAGCCCTCACGGAATGGCTAAGTGGTAAACCTGCCCGCAATTTCCTCGTCTCTTTAAGAGTATGATGAGGCTGATGGCCCAGCCTTTCGTCTTCGCCTCGCAAAGCAAAGCTGAGGCAGGATTGGTGCGGGATTTCGGAAGCTGGATGACAGCCGAGCAGCGGCGCGTGTATGCATTATGCTACCGCCTCCTGAACGATCCCGATGAGGCCGATTCGGCGACTCAGGACGTTTTTCTCAAGGCCTATCAAGCGGTTCAGGGCGAAACCGGCAAGGAACTGGATGATCCGGCCCGGTGGCTTTCTAAAATCGCCGTAAATACCTGTTTGGATCGATTGCGATCGCGGAAATGGCAGCTATGGCGCCGCCGCCCGCATCCAGATGATGAAGCCATGATCCTCGCCATGACGGCTTCTAAATCGCCTGAGGCGGAAGATCACTGTTTCGCTGGAGAAATTGGAGCCAGGTTGAAGGCCGCCTTGGAGCGGCTTTCGGTAAGGCAGCGAGCTGTTTTCATGCTACGGCATTTCGAAGATATGAGCCTGGAAGAGATTGGAAGCATTCTGGGCCTCGATACTGGGACAGTGAAGGCCCATATGTTCCGGGCGGTTAGCAAACTCCGCCAGGAACTGCGGGACCTTTATGAGGGAACAAAATGAGCGAGCATCGACATTTGAGTGACGACGCTCTGCTGGATTATCTATACGGTCTGGCAGAGCACCAGACAAAATTGGAAGCGTGCCCGGTCTGCCGGACGCGTTATCGATCTTTCGAAAGCAAGCGGGCCGAATGCGCTGAAGGGTTCGAAGTCTCAACCGAGTTCTTGGCTGCGCAACGGCGAAGGATCTACGAACGGATCGAACAACGCGATCGTAAGCATCTTCGATGGGCTCCGGTTTTCGCGGCCGCGTGTCTTTTCGTCGCGGGCGTGTTCGTTTATCATCCACAGCACCGAGCGCTATTGCACAGCAACGCAGATGACGCGCAGCTTTTTTCGGAGGCTTACTCGATGGAACTGACCGCTGAGCCAAGCGCAGCAGCTCCGATCCAAGCGCTCTTTGAGGAGGGGAACTGAGATGTGCAGCCGATTCTGGCTTACATTCTTCTTCACTGCCTCAATCACAGTGTCGGCGCAGAATCCGCAATCTCCACAACGTCCATCCCCGGGCGGTAATTTCGCTTGGTGGGAGCGTCCCTGGTGGAGCGGCCGTCTCGTGCAGGACCTCAATTTGAGCGATACGCAGAAGGAAGATATTCGGGCAGTTGTGAGCGACTATCGTGCTCGGATCGCGGACATTCGCTCAACGATCCGCAAAGCAGATGCCGATTTAGCTGCCTCGTTTGCGGAAAACCCGGTCGATCAGAAGAAGGCGAATGACGCAATCGACCGTTTAGCGGCTGCTCGTGCAGATTTGACGCGTTCGCTTTCTCAAATGAGCCTTCGGATGCGCACCGTGCTTACCGCGGATCAGTGGCAAGAACTGCAGCGCCGCATGCCGCAACCTGGGCAGGACGGCCGAGGCCGAAGGGTGCCTAGCGGGCCTTAGTTCGATCGACAATCGATTCTTTAAATAACAGTAATTTGACAGCGGACCTTTAAGCACGCTATCAGTGGATTAGCCTCGAATTGATCGGCGCGGTAGCCAAGTGGTAAGGCAGAGGTCTGCAAAACCTTTATTCACCGGTTCGACTCCGGTCCGCGCCTCCAACACTTTCCGAACCAAAGCCCCCCAGTTCAGCAACTTGAAGATTAATCCTGAATCACCTTGGACCACGTCAGATCAATCAAAATCACGTCGTTGTGTCCGAAACCGGACGGACAAAGTGGCACGTTTGACCGGACAAAATCTATCACCGTCGTGCATAAGCGCCGCGGGTTCGACAAGATTTCGAGGTGCCTGGAATCAGCGTGAAACCCGTAATCTACGTTGCAGTTTTGTTGGTTCCCATTGTCGGTGCGCAAGGACAGATGTACACGGTCAGAACCGGTGCGATGGAACCAACGCTCCTAATCGGAGACCACATCTGGGTGGAAAATCCAAAAACATACCTACGCGGAGACATTATCGTATGTCGTTTTTCCAAAGATCCAAATGTCACGGTCCCGAAGCGTCTGATTGGATTGCCGGGTGATCGCCTACGAATTTTGAATAAAGTTCTGATGCTCAATTCCCATCCTGTAAATGAAAGTTACGCGATCTACCGAGGTCCAGCGAGCATTGCGGATGACTTCTACTACTTCCGAAACTTTCCTAACGGAGCGGAACGGCAATCGTCATCAATACCGATTAGTTCTGCTGGACGAGAAATGCTTCGCAAATACGTTCGAAACGGGGAGCTGGTTGTGCCAGATGGCACGTACTTCGTCTTGGAAGATAATCGCGATTATTCCCTCGATAGCCGGATGCAGGGCCTCGTGCCAGCTTCGATGATGGTCGGTGTTGTACGACAGATCATCTCATCCGATGACCCGAATACAAAACAACTCCGACCTGGTCGCCAAAAGATCTCCATGCCACAGGGAGGGCTGCAATAGCTCGCGTCTTAAGGATTCGATCGATTCCCGAGCGAAACAGAAGGGGTTTCGCACACTTCAGTTGAATTGGCCGAAAATCGACTCGCTCGTTCCCTCCGGAAACTACCACGGTTGATCTCGCAATCGAGTTTACACGTGGCCCACAATTCACTTTCGGTGAACTACAGATTTCCGGTTTGCCAGATGAGCTTCGCTCGCAGGTTCTGGCTCGATTTAAACTCTCATCTGGAACTCCGTTAGACCCGTACTACATCGACGATTACCTAAAATCGATAGTGCAGTTTTTAGCTGACCGTATTCGAGGAGTTTCTCAGGAACTAAAGGCTCGATCGGGTACCCATACGGTCGATGTGCTCATTACTTTTAAATAAATCCTGGTTTAGTTTTGGATAAGCTTACCCGGAGGCTTGTTTAGATTGGATATCGCAAAAGTCCTCACGGTTTTTTATAATCAAGCTTGATCGTGCCGTTACGGTAATCGACGGTCACCGCTAAGTTACCAAGCACTGGCATTCCGAGTATTCCTCCAAAACCGACACCCATGGAATCGCCCATTTTTTCCAGGCTGATCGCTACAAGATTTGGATTCTCTTGACGGAATCCTGCGAAGGTGAGCGAGACGCGAGTGGCCTGTGATGTCTTATTTACGTTGCCCTGCAAACCCCTGATGATCGTCCGAGGGTCGTCGCTGATTCCGGTGACCGCCTTTGCTGTCTCCGTGTCGATCAAGTTCAACGAGCCTCCGGAGTCCAATAGAAACAACGCCGTATGCACCTCCGAATTGCCGCCGCTAATTCTTGTGGGAATTGCTAAATGATCTCCAAATCGGAAGACGCGGGAAAACCCAGGTGTGGGATCATCTGCGTCAACAGGCGAAGTGTCGTCCTCTTTCTCCATATCAGACGCGGCTCTAGGCTCCAAAGACAATTCCATTCGAGGGAAATCGATTTTTACCAGAAAACGCCCGAAGACATCAGCGCCAATAATTCCGTCAAAATCCGCAGTTTGCGCCGACCGGAAGACCGAAATTGGGTAGTCAGCAAAAATGATATCTCCTGCACGTACTTCTGAAGCGAGATATCGGAGAGCCGCTGAAGGCTTCTGATCGCCGATTCCCTTTGCTTCCGACGCCTCGGTGCTGATCACTTTAAGGCCGGCCTTCTCCGCGACTTTTTGTGAAACGGCGATGCCGGAGCCATCCGTGTTTAACAGTAACGTGACGGTCTCTTTTTGATTTAATGTCAACCGTAGGGCCAACCCTCGTGGTCGCCCTGGGCTACTGAGAATCTGCAAGAGTTTTACCCGGCTGCTTTGATAAGGGCTCACCAATCGTCGTAGCTTTCGATCACCTAACGCCTGATCGTTTGCGATGTGAATTCTCAAATTCCTCGCCAGCTCGGTTCCTGAGTCTACTTTCGACAATGCCGCTTGGAGGGCTGCGATGTGTTCCGTTCCTTTTAGGGTGTTGGCGTATGTCAGCATCAATTCTGGATCGTCGGGTGATTGCTGAAAGGCTTTCAATCGGAGATCCCGCGCGGTCTTTGGTTTCGACACAGCGGAATAAATGGAAGCCAGTCCTCTCAGTGCGCCCGGGTAATTTGGGTCTATTTTTAACGCCGTCCGGAAATGCTCTTCCGCTTTTCCAAGATCACCACGCCGGTACATCGCAAGCCCAGCAACTGTTTCAGCGCCTGCCGATCCCGGAGCCTTGGCGATAGCCTGTTCTGCCGCAGCGTAGACCTGCCGCGAATGATGCATTTCGAGTTCGGCTCGAACAAGGCCATACCAAGCATCTCCATCGTTTGGCTTTTCGGCGAGAATCTTCGAATACAATGACGATGCGCGTTCATACCGCCCAGCGAAAAGTTCGCTCCGGGCATCAATTGCTGGATCGGGTCCGGCTTCATCGAACGCAATCGCGGAAGATGCAAAAAAGAAACAGCCAACAACGACAACTGAAAGCATTATCCACTCAGCGAGCCGTTGACTTATTTTCATTAACCGCTAATATTATCGAATACTCAAGACCTCTGCACCCGGTACTTCCTTGATTCAAATGTTGATTGTCGAACTAATATGTCCGCGAATAGGGCATTATAACGGCCAAGTGAGAATCACAATTCAACAACGCGGGCGTCCGAAGCTTGGTTTACGATCCGAGTAGGTTTTTAGGGCGAATAGAGAACTTTGCATAAGCGCAACCGATCGGATGAAACGGTATGGAATTATTCGAGACTTTGATCGAGTAACGCCAGATACGCGAGTACAAGCCGGTACGTACGATAGTATTCGTCCTTGCGGATTACTTCGATGCGATCTTTCGTGCTGTGCAACACGGGCAGTGTTGCTGAAGTCAGCGAATGAATTGTGATCACGGGAATTTTCTTCTCTCGAAAGGATTCCGAGTCCGTGCTGCCAACCTGATCGACATTCATCGCTGAAACCGGAAGCTTCATTGTTGCCGCAGTCACCTCCATGAGCTTTACTAAGTTAGGTCAGCGTGATTCACCCAAACTTCGGTCTCTGTCAGCCCAAGTGTATCCATATTCACCATTGCGACTACGTGTTCGTGAGTTTTCTTAATTTGGTTGACATAAGCCCTCGATCCGATAAGCCCTTTCTCTTCCCCGCTGAAAGCAACGAAGCGGAACGTATGATTTCGAGGTATTCCAGCAATACCTTGGTAGAGGCTCGGCAGCAAACTTGCACCACTCCAGTTATCGACGACTCCGTCGCCTTCTTCAACCAAGTCAAAATGCGCACCAACGATGATTACGGAGTCATTTGCTCCCCGCAAACTGCATACCAGATTGGGAGCTTTTGAGCTTTTAACCGGCTGTTCAGTAAGTTTGTCTCCGTCACAACCGGAGTCCTCGAAAATCTGCCGGATGGCAGGTTCACGCTTATTGTTCTTATTCACATAAGCGCCGAGGCGTTTTTCGATGGTGTCTTGGGAAACCTCCGAAAACTGGATAGTTTGAGCGACGGCGGCAATGGATAGACAGAGGACCAGTAAACGAATCACAAAAATATCCTACCCGACTTAATATTGCAGCGATACTGAACTGGGTCTGATATCTTCAAAGCGGGTTACGTCACTGGAAAATGCCTTTGTCATGCGAATTTCACCCAGCATCACCATTTGAACAGCTTGGGCGGTTTTTCGGCAAATGTAAACAAATGGCGTTGCTCTTCTAGCTCAGCTCTAATTCAAGTTGACGTATAGTCGCCGTCTCGCACATGTGTCCACCAAATAAACTCCCGTATGACCGGCAATTCGTAAATTGACAGCGGCAGGAAACGATATTCAGAGTTTCGTAACAACAAACGCGTAGATGATTCTGTAGTGCACACGCGCATAAGAGCACAATAAATCTCCACATGTTTCAACGAAGGCATCGCAACTTTTTGAATCTTAGGCGCTAAAAAATACAGCATTTCTTCTTCAGCACTTGTTCAGTTTGGGGTGCAGGAGGTCCCAGGTTCAAATCCCGGCGGCCCGACCATTCACAACGTGTCCATTCCGGACACATAGGTAACAGATTGTTCCTAAGACATAGGTAACACTTT
>JADMIO010792867.1_pt1 | contig 13232 bp, 12 predicted proteins | sample 8958161 | NCBI WGS metagenome assembly JADMIO01 (sample SAMN16585339, study PRJNA669376) | soil metagenome | isolation source: Crop rotation soil | place: USA: Cullars Rotation, Alabama | collected 2011 | reverse complement strand
CTTTCCCCCTGGCGCTCGGCCTCGGCAACCGCGCTCATCACCGTGACGCCGCGCAGTTCGGCCAGCACCTGGGTGAGGCGATCCGCGGCCACCGCGTCGGCCGCGCGGTCGGCGGCCTGGGCGGCCTGCAGGACCACCAGCACCGCCGGCGTCTCTACCGCCGCTTCGGCCGCGGCGAGGGTCTGGGCGGACCAGGCCTCGTAGTCGAAGGCCGGGAAGGACGGCTCGACGGGCTCGTCGATTTCGGTCGCGGTGACGGGCTCGTCGGCGTCCGTGACGGCGAGGGGCTCGTCCGGTTCGGCCAGGGCCAGGAAGATCGGCGCGGGCTCGGCGAGCTGGGCCACCGGCGGGATTTCGTTGCCGGCCGAATTGAGCGTTCCGGGTTCATCGTCGGGCGAGGCGGCGAGCGGCCGCGACAGGCCCTGGCAGCGCATGACGCCGAGGTCCGGCAACTCCCCCGGAACCGGATTGAAGGCGAAGGCCGCCGTGCAGGTGGCGCCGTCGGGCAAGGTGACGGTGATCCGGTTGCGGGGGGTCAGATCCTCCAGATAGGCCTCGCCGTCGTAGCCAACCGGGAAGGGGGTTTCCGCGCCGTCCAGCGCCACCATCGAGCCCAGGGGCAGGTCCTTGCCGGACTCGTCGGTCAGCCGCACCCGCGCCGCCGTGCCGCGGTGCATCTCGAAGCGCACCATCACGCCCGAGCGGTCGGCCGGGCGCACCACGCGGCGGGCGTCGATGAACTCGACGTCCAGCGGCAGGTCTTCCGGGCTGAGGCTCAGCCGGTTGATCTCATAGGCGCGCAGGTCCGGCACCAGGAGGCGCCCGCGCTGGTCGGTGCGCCCGATCGGCCGGTTGTCGGACAGCACCTGCACGCCGGTAACGCCCGGCGTTTCCACCAGGGCGAAACTGTCGTTGATGGTGTTGGCCGTCATCACCTGGCCGTCCATCACCACCAGTGAGCCGCGCGCCCCGGCCCGGAAAGCGGTGTTGGAGCCGGTCTGGTCGGCGCCGGCGGAAAACTGGCCGATGGGCGAGCGATAGGCGATCTCGCCGGTGTAGCGATCCACCGGACCGTCGCTGGCGAGCAGCCGCCAGCCGACGTCGCCGTCGGCGTACGCCGACTTCGACGCCGAGCCGGTAATCACCGTGTCGCCGCCGGAAACGTGAGCGTTGAGGCTGGCCGTGCCGTGGCCGCCCAGCCGCATGGTCAGGCCGGCCATGACGCCGGTGGTCTTCGTGCCCGTGGTCGTCTGGAACGCGTTCACGAACAGGTTGGCCGAATGCGGCAACGGTCTTGTGAACGACAGCGAGGCTACGGTGACGTGGGAATCCGGCGGCGGCGGTCCGGGACCGGCCGCTTGGGTGAACGGGCTCGGCGCGCGGGTGACGTCGGTATAGGCCAGCGCGGCCGTGCCCAGCTCGCCCAGGCGCGTCGAGGCGCTGGCCTGGAACATTTCGCGGGTGACGCTGTCGCCATAGAGCGCGGCGACGTCGGCGAACTGGCGGCTGGCGTGCTCGTAGAGGCCCGAAAGGGCATAGGTGGGCGTCGAGCGCTCCAGGCTGACGAACACCTGGTCGCCATTGCCCAGGTTCGAGTTGCTGCGGGCCGCCGCGACGGTCATCGTCGCTGCCTCGCCCAGGGTCGCCTGCACGCCGATGCCGCCCATGGTCAGGCCCGGGGCGCTCTCGCCGTGGGCCTCGAAGGTGAGGTTGTCGGTGATGCCGCGCCGGTAGACGCCCGAGGCGATAACATCGCCGTAGTCGTTGCTGATCGAGCCGTAGTTGCGGCGCAGCGCCCCCAGCTCCAGGGTGTAGGACGACAGCCCCGGCTTGAGCAGCGTCGGGCTGGAATAGAACGGCAGGGTGTCGATCACCTGGCGGCCGGTGGGCGTGTCCAGCACCACCGAAACCGTGCCCGCGCCGGTGAACAGCGGCAGGTTCTGCACCGAGAACGGGCCGGGCGAGACCGGCTGCGACATCTGCTGGGCGCCGTTGACCAGCACGTCCACGGTCGAGGGCACCGCCGTCTCGCCCGCGATCTTCGGCAGTGGGAAGGTGATCAGATCCGGACGCAGGGCAAAGTCGGTGCTGATCTGCACCCCGCCCAGCCGCTCCGAGCGGCTCCAGTCCAGGCTGCCCGAGATGACATCGCCGACGCGGATGCGGCGCAGCGTGTTCGGGTCTGACCAGGTGTAGGTCGTATCCAGCCGCCGGATTTCAGACGTTCCACCCGTTGTGGCCAGGAAGGTGGAGGCGGCCACGCCCCACGAGCCGAACACGCGGGTGTCCAGCAGCGCGTTGGCGCTGAAGCCGCTGTTGTCCGTGGTCGCCAACAGGTCGTAGTTGACCAGCCCGCCCAGCCGCACCTGTTCGAGCGGCGGCAGGGGCTCGCCTGCGCGTCCGTCGAGGACCGTCGTCGCCTGGGTGGATGTCGGCGCGCTGATCGTCACACGCTGGTTGCGAATGTCGATCAGATAGGTGACGCCCGGAATCGACGAGAGCGGGATCAACTCATCGGGATTGCCGTCCGTGCCGGCGACGAAGCCCAGCTCGCGCAGTTCCCCGCGCGTCGCCCACAGCTGGTCGCCGCGCTGGACGAACTCGCCCACCTTGTCGAGAGGATAGCCGTTGACCTGCACGTCGAGCAGGGCCGGGATGTCTTCGGGCGGGGCCTGGGCCTGACCCCAGGCATGGGGCGCGGCGCTGATCGCCAGGGCGACCGCGCAGGCGCCCGCCAGCAGCCTGGCGCGCCTAAGGCGATGCGAAGGCGGGTCGGGCATTGATCGGGCCATCGTCGGAAGCGGCAGTCAACCGAAGGACTGTGCCCGCCCGGACCTGGGCGGTGTCGCCCGTCAGGGTCCAGCGCCGCTCGGCGCCCGGCAGGATGTAGGGGTTCGCGTTCTGCTTGACCTGCAGCGGCTTGCCGTCGCTGCTGACCACCATGTTGTAGACGCGCGCGCGCTTGCCGCCGCGATTGTTCCCAACCAGCTCCAGCTCGCCCTTGTTGTTGCGCACCGCGCGCCACTGGACCTGCGCATTGATCCGCTGTTTCGGCTCGGCGAACACCGGCAGCGATACACGCAGCATCAGCTTGACGTTGCCGGGGGTGTCCGGCGGCGGAATCTCGTCGATCAGGATGCGGTAGGACAGTTCCTTGTTGTCGACGCTCTTGCGCAGCACGATCCGCACGACCTGGGTCTCGCCGGCCGGCAGGGTGACGAACGGCGGCGAGATCGCCATGTCGCGCGTCGCCTTCAGGTGATCGTCCGTCCCGTCCTGATCCCAGGCGAAGATACGGATCTGGATCGTCGCCTTCTGCTTGTCGCGATTGGTCAGCGTCAGGGTGGCGGTCTTCTGTCCGGCCGGCAGTTCAACCGTGATCGGCGAGACTTCAATGGGCTTGGCTGGAGAGGCGAGGGTCAGGACCGCCAAGGCGGCAAACGCAGCGCGCCACCGCCCTCCCGTCCCGCGATCGGAACGCGAGCGGTGATCCGCCCCAGGACTTGTTCCTCTCGACAAGGTCTCGCGCCAGTATAGCCGACGACAATACGTCCCCAACTGGCTAAAGCGATTCGTGGTTAAAGGTTAGTTAACGGCGTGCGCGGCGGAGGAAAGCCGGCGGGTCAGTATATCAACGTCAGGATGCGGTAGCCGGTGAAATTCGTCACGGTTGCACCCGACAGTCCATTCGAAGGTTCGGCCAACCCCAGGGTATAGGACCACGGCTGCGATCCGGCCGAGCAGATAGTCCCCAGATCCAGGCGCTCGGGGTTCAGGCTGGCGGCCGACAGCGAGCAGCGCGCCGGGACAAAGGCGGTGACGGCCATGTTGGCGGTGGCCACGGCGGCCGACGCCTCAGCCCCCGCCATCAGCGTCAGGGCCGTGAGCAAGGGGACCAGCAACCCATTGCGGGTCATGCGCGCCTGCCAAAAAGGGCGCCGCCGGATTGGCGACGCCCTGACTGTTAGGCGGTTTACTTTTCGTTAACTACCGGCTGCGCCTGCCACGCGAACTCTGTACACAGGAAAAACCCTGCGAGGCGACCGGCGCCCTCAGTAGGTGAGAGTGGCCACCACCGTATCCGTGTACGAGCCCGGATCGACATACTGGCCCGCGGTGATCCGGCCGTAGACGTTGATCGTCTGGGCCGCGCCGTTGCCGGTGCCGGCCACGGTGTCGGTGCCGGTGTTGGTGCCCCAGTTGGTGGTGCGGCCGGCGTTGCTGTACAGCGCATAGGCCAGGCTCGTGCCGCCCACCGACCCGGTCATCTTGCGGGTGGAGGTGGTGGCGCCCGCAAAGGTGCCCGCATCCAGCGCGATGGTATAGGGCGTGGTGTTGGTGCAGGTGACGCTGAGCGTCGTGGCGCCGTCCAGTTGCGTGGCGGTATAGGTGCCGAACGCCAGGGTGTTGGCGGACATGATGCACGTGGCCTGGACCGTAGCCGTTACGCTCATATTGGCCGTGGCCGTGGCGGCGGACGAGGCGGATGTCTGCAACGCAAACAAGCCCCCCGCGGCGACGACGCCGAATGCGAACTTTTTGATAGACATGCTCTCAAATCCCCGAAGTTGGATGATGCATGTCTAGGGCGTTGAGCTTTAAGTGAGGTTACCGGTTACGGTTTACAACCTCTTACCAAACCCTGGGTATGCGGGCAAAAACCCTTTAAATTCCAAGGGTCACTATCAGGGGTTGTAAGTTAAACATCGACTCCAAATCGGATTCTGGGCGAAAAATCGTTTTCCAAAATAACCTGGATACGCGAGGCCGCGGTGGCGGATCAGGCCGCGGCGCGCGCCTCCAGCGGCTCGGCGGCAAATGACTGCCGCACCAGTTCGCCCTGGCCATAGATGCTCATGAAGGCGATGTCGGCGGCGTCTCGCCCGGTGGCGACACGCACCAGCCCGGCCAGCGGCGCCTTGCCGGTCGGATCGATCAGCCGCCAGCTGCCGTCGAGATAGAGCTCGGCCACGGCATGCATGTCCGGCGGGTCAAGCTCGCAGGCAAAGGCGCTGACCGCCCGCGCCGGAATGCCCACCGCCCGGCAGAGGGAAATCGCCAGGTGGGCGAAGTCGCGGCACACCCCCGCCCGGTCGACGAAGGTGTCGAGCGCCGTGGTCTGGCTGTCGCTGACGCAGGCCCGGTAGTCGATGTTTTGGGCGATCCAGCTCAGGATCGCCGCGGCCGCATCGCCGCCGCGCAGGTTCCCGAACTCGCGCAGCACGAACGACTGGAACCGGATCGAGGGACAATAGTAGCTGGCGTTGAGGTAGGGCAGGACTTCGGCCGGCAGCACGTGAACCGCCATCTGGGTCAGGCCGGCCAGGGGCGCCACGGTGTCGGAGCGCGCGACTTCGGCCTCATAGGCGATCTCAACCAGGCCTTGGGCGGCGAACATCACCCGCCGCTCGCCGGTATAAAGGTCATCCTTGCGATGCAGCGCCAGGCCGGGCGATATCGTCAGCGCCTCGCGCATCACCGTCTGGATCGGCGTGCGCGCCGCCTCGATCTGCAGCAGCACCTCGCTGGGAACGTCGAACCGGTAGGCCATGTCGGCCTTTACGAGGATGCGCATGGGGAGAACCTCTTCCACCTTGACAACGCAGCTCGGCCTGCCCGGTTGCGGTGAACTTTTGCTGGCGGCCGCCAGCAAAAAACCCCTCTCCGCGAGGAGAGGGGTTTAAGGCGGTTTGCCGTCTGGTCGTCAGATCAGGACAGGCCGATCCAGCGGCCGCCGGCCCCGACCGTCACCCAGGCCAGGATGGTGGCGTAGGCGATCATGCGGGAGAAGTTGTTGGATCCCGGCGCCGCGGCCGTGCCGAAGATATTGGCCAGGGCCAGACCGAAGGTGAACACGCCGGTCCCATACATGAAGACCTTGTTGACCAGCATGTATTTTTCGTCCTCCACCGGGACGACCACGTGGGTCATCACCTGCCAGGCGATCACCAGGACCAGGCCGACAATGATATAGAGATTGCGCACCTTGCCCTGCAGGGCGACCAGCAGGATCAGAGAACAGCCCCAAATCATGTGGAACCATCCCACATTCGCCGTCGGACGCACCGCGAAGATGGTCAGCGCCAGGATCCAGAGCGCCATGCCGATGGCGCCGCCAACCTTGGTGCCCGTGGTGGCCACGCCGTCGCGCTTGGCGACGGGAACCATGACGAAGTAGCTGAAGATCAAACCGGCGACCATGGCGATCATCTTGGCCGTGAAGATCTCACTGGCGTAGAGCTTGCCCGAGTTGCCGACGCCCATCATCAGGCCGGTGCCGAGGGCCATGATGGCGCCGATGTGCAGGAACACGCGGGTGTTCTTGTCGACGGTCGAGATGGACTCTTCCTTGATTCCGCCGCCCATCATGCGAAGGCCGGTCAGGATCACATAGGCCCCGATCAGGAACATGCCGATGAAGTGGAAGATTTCGATCTCGGCGAAGTAGGAGTTGGTGAACTTGCCCAGCGACGTGTTCTTGAGGGTGTCGACCCACTCTTTCACACCGTGGACGTTCGCGAAAATCTGGTCCGGCGCGCCGGGCAGCATTTTTCCGAGTTGAGCGAGGAACATAATTACTTGGCCTCCGTCTTGGCGGCGCCTTGGGGCGCGGCGGCGGCTTTAGGGTCAGCGGGCGGTGCGGCGGCTGCGGCTGCCGCCGCGGCGTCTTCTTCGGCCTTCTGATCGGCGAGCTGTTTGGCATACTCAGCCGGCGTCAGCGAACCGAGCGGCGAGGTCTTGCACTCGGCGACCCAGTTGATCCACGCCGGGTGCGGCTTTCCGCAGTCCAGGAAGTTGTAGGCGATCATCCGGCCAAAACCCATGACCAGCACCCAGCTGGCCAGAGAGATGGCGCCCGACAGCCTGGCCTTGCCCGGTGGGGTCTCGGCGTTGTCCCATTCGGCCTGGTTCTTCTGCACCATCTTGTGGAAGACGTAGACGTTCAGGATGGCGATGATCAGGAAGAACAGCTTCGCGCGGAACCAGAAGTTGTGAAAATATTCCGCGGGCTTGGAGAAGAACAGGACCGGCCCGGTGATCATGGCGATAACCATGGCGGCCACCGTCAGCGGCAACAGCCGGTCCGAGACCACCGACACCGGCGTCTTGCGGAAGGTCCAGCCCAACAGCCGTGAATCGACCACCACGATGGTGCCGAAAAACAGCATCAGGCTGAGGAGGTGCGTTCCCTCCAGCAGGCCCCAGAAATTGAGCGAGCCCAGCAGCGTCTGGCTGTAGGACGACGAAACGTCGCTTTCCCCCCAGTGGAATTGAACCCACTCGAAGAAAGTGTTCAGCGGACTGGTGGCCGCTAGGAAATCGTGGACCAAGTTAAGCTCCCTCCCTGGCAGTGGTTCTCGCCCTTGCCGTCATTGTCGCCGCGGGTCGAACGGTCCCGCGGGCGCACCCAGCGATTAGCGCACCCGATGGGAGGCGCCAAGTCCGGTACGGTTACCCATTGTTCGTAACGGTTACGCCGGCATTTCCCAGCGGCCTCATTGATACGGATCAAAGACTCCAAAGGCCAGCGCGCAACTGGCGGTGGAACGGCGCTGACAGGAACGCAAACGGGGTTTATGTCGAGCGCCATGCGCCGTCTGATCCTCATCCTCGCCGTCTTGGCCCTGGCCACGCCCGCCGTCGCCCAGACCCGCAGCGCCGCCGACCGCGAAGTCCTCACCGAGCTTGCCCGCACGCTCGGCGAATCCCACGCCCTGCGTCAGGCCTGCAAGGGCGCGGAAGACCAGTACTGGCGCGAGCGGATGAAAACCATGATGGCCGCCGAACAGCCCGATCCCGCCTTTCAGGACCGGCTCGAGGCCGCCTTCAATTCCGGCTTCGACATGCGCCAGCGTCAGTTCACCAGCTGTTCGGCCGACTCCCGCAAGGCCGAAACCCAGGTTTCCGCCCGCGGCCAGTCGCTCGCTCGCCGCCTGTCAAAGTGAAACTGCGCGATCTTCCGTTGAAGTTGAGGAGGTAGCGCCCCACATCAGGTCAAGCTAGGGTCGCGTTCCGCGATCCGTCTGGGGAGGCTAAACGTGGTACCGAGCGCCATTCTGGTAATCCTGCTTGTCTTCGCCCTCTTCATTGTCATGGGGGCCATCAAGATCGTGCCGCAAGGCTACGAATATACGGTCCAGCGTTTCGGCCGCTACACCCGCACCCTGAAGCCGGGCCTCACCTTCCTGATGCCCTTCTACGAAGGCGTCGGCCGCAAGGTAAACATGATGGAACAGGTGCTGGAGGTCCCGCGCCAGGACGTCATCACCAAGGACAACGTCACGGTCCAGGTCGACGGCATCGTCTTCATCCAGGTGATCGACGCGGCCCAGGCCGCCTACCGGGTCAACAACCTCAACTTCGCCATCGCCCAGCTGACCATGACCAACCTGCGCACCGTCGTCGGCTCCATGGACCTCGACGAGGTGCTGTCCCAGCGCGACCAGATCAATACGCGCCTGCTATCGACCATCGACCAGGCGACCCATCCGTGGGGCGTCAAATGCATGCGCATCGAGATCAAGGATCTGGCCCCGCCGCCCGATATCACCAACGCCATGGCCCGCCAGATGAAGGCCGAACGGGAAAAGCGCTCGGTGATCATCGAGGCCGAGGGCGAGCGTCAGGCCGCCATCACCCGCGCCGACGGCTCCAAACAGTCCGCCATCCTTGAGGCCGAGGGCCGCAAGGAAGCCGCCTTCCGCGACGCCGAGGCGCGCGAGCGCTCGGCAGAGGCCGAGGGCAAGGCGACCACGGCGGTGTCCGACGCCATCGCCAAGGGTAGCGTCAACGCGGTGAACTACTTCATCGCTCAGAAATACGTTGAAGCCTTCGGCAAGCTGGCGGAATCGCCCCAGGCCAAGACCATCATCGTTCCGGCCGACATGGCCGGCCTGCTGGGCTCCATCGCCGGTGTCGGCGAGATGCTGAAATCCGGCGTCTCCGCCTCGCCGCCGCGCGGCCCCGCCCCGGCCAAGACGAGCGTTCCCAAGGGAGGCTAGCGCCATGTTCATCGCCGACTTCTACGCCCTGCACCCGATGTGGACCTGGCTGGCGGTCGCTTTGGTGCTGCTGACCGCCGAGATCATCACCGGCACCGGCTGGCTGCTCTGGCCCGCCGCCTGCGCCGCCGTCGTCGCCATCCTGGCGGTCGCCACCCGCTCGCTCGGCCTGCCGGGCGAGATCATCGTGTTTTGTCTGCTCTCGGTCGCGTCCAGCCTGACCGCGCGACGCTATCTCAAGAAGGATGACGTCCAGCCAGGGCAGAACATCAACGACCGCGGCCACAGTATCGTCGGCAAGACCGGCCAGGTGATGAGCCTGAACGCCGGCCACGCCCGCGTCCTGGTCGAGGGCGCCGAATGGGAAGCCGAGGGCGAGGGCCTGGAAACCGGCGCCAAGGTCGAAGTGGTCCGGGTGCTGGGCGGCGCGCGGCTCGCGGTGCGGACGGTCTGACCGCCTTCAACCCAGTATTTGTTCAATTCTAAACTATCTGGATTCCGCCAGCCAGCCGCGCAGCGCATTGAGGAACGGCAGGGCGTCCTGAAATTCGCCGGCGGTGAAGGCTTCGCGCAGGGATTCCATCATCGGCCTCAGTCCGACCACCGACCGTTCCCAGGCCGCCCGGCCGTCCGGGGTGATCGTCACCTTGCGGCGGCGCGCGTCGGTCGGATCGGGCGTAATCGAGATCAGCGCCCGGCTTTCCAGCCGCTGCAGGATATTGGTCATCGCCCCTTTGGTGACCATAAAGGCGTTGGTCAGCGAGGCGTGGGTCTCTTCGCGCCCGTGTGTCGCCAGGTGATTGAGCACCGAAAACTGCGCGCTGGTCAGGCCGGTGGGCAACAGCCGGTCGATCATGGTGGTGGCCAGCTGATCGATCAGTCCGATCTCGGCAAAGACCTCGACGTCCGGACGGTGAGATAGCGCGCGCGGCATGGTTCAACAATAAACCAATTGCGATCGGGCTTCAATTCAAAGCATTAAACTATTTTTCCCTCCCGCGAAGTCGGGAGGGGGGACCGCCGAAGGCGGTGGGTGGGTTGCCGGCCGTGGACCCCTCCGTCTTGCCGCTACGCGGCAATCCACCTTCCCGACAAGCGGGAAGGAAATATTAGTTTATAACTAAACTAAATCTCGATCTTGCCGCCTTCCACCAGGCCCGCCAGCATCTCTTCCATGCCCCGGCGGGCCAGTTCATCGGCCCGTTCGTTCAGCTCATGGCCGGCATGGCCCTTCACCCAGCGCCAGGCGACCTCGTGCCGCGCCCGGGCGAGGTCCAGCCGCTGCCAAAGGTCGACATTCTTGACCGCCCCCTTAGAATGCGTCCGCCAGCCCCGCGACTTCCAGCTCGACAGCCACTCGCTGATGCCCTGTTGCACATATTTGCTGTCGGTGTGCAGCTCGACCTTGCAGGGTTTTTTCAGGCTCTCCAGCGCCTCGCAGGCGGCGGTCAGTTCCATACGGTTGTTGGTGGTGTCGGGCTCGCCCCCGCAGATGTCCTTCTCGTGCTCGCCATAGATCAGCACCGCGCCCCAGCCGCCTGGCCCGGGATTCCCCCGGCAGGCGCCGTCCGTGTAGATGATGACCTTGGGGGTCACGAAAAACCGAACAGCGACACGCCCGCCCGGTGCACGGCAAGCTTCCGCTCATATTCCAGCGGATCCTTCGGCGTGATCAGCGCGTCCTTGGCCGGATTGGCCCAGTCCTGCAGCCGCGTCAGGAAAAACCTCATCGCCGCGCCGTGGGCCAGCAGGGGCAGGGCTGTCCGCTCGGCCTCTGACAACGGCCTGCGCTCCTCATAGCCGCCGATCAGCGCCTGGGCCTTGGTCACATTGAACGAGCCTTCGGCCTCGAAGCACCAGGCGTTCAAGGTCACCGCCACGTCGTAGGCCAGGGCGTCGGTGCAGGCGAAATAGAAGTCGATCGCCGCAGCGAACTCGCGGCCGCGGAAAAACACATTGTCCGGGAAGAAGTCGGCGTGGATCGTGCCCTCGGGAAGATCGGACGGCCAGTCCGACGTCAGGTGCTCGAGGTCGCCGCGGATTGTCGCCGCCAGGCCCGGCTTCAGCCGTTCAGCCGCCGTCTCAAGCGGGGCGAACATCTGCATCCAGTTATCATGTCCCAGGTCGTTGTGACGCTTATGCGGAAAGTCGCCGGCCGCCTCGTGCAGCCAGGCCAGACCCCGGCCGGCCTCCCGGCACAGCGCGGCGTCCGGCCGGGCCGCAGACATGCCCGACAGAAACGTCGATAGCGCCGCCGGCTTGCCGCAGATCTCGCGCAGCGCCGCCCCGTCGCGCCCCATCGCCGGCGCGGCTGACGGAAAGCCCTTGTCGGCCAGCCAGCGCATCAGCCCCAGGAAATAGGGCAGGTCCCCGGCGTCCACCCGGGCCTCGTAGACCGTCAGGATGAAACGGCCCTTTTCGGTCTCCAGCAGATAGTTTGAATTCGACACCCCTTCGGCGATCCCCTTGAACGCCAGCGGCCGCCCAAGGTCGTACTGGGCGAGGAAGTCTTCCAGCGCCTCGTCGGTGATGTGGGTATAGACGGCCATGGCCCGTAGTCGCGGATGGGAAAGGGCCGGTCAAGCGTGGGGAACAGAGAGGCTAGCCATCCTCGCCCCGACAAGACTAATCTTCAGCCAAACATGATCCTGGGGAGGACATCCATGACCATCAAAATCGGCAAGGCCGTGCGCCTGAGCGGCGCCGGCGCTGCGCTGGCCATTCTCGCGGCCTGGGGCGGGTCCGCGTTCACGGCCGACACCAAGCTCGCCATCAATGTGCTCTCCTCGCGGCCAGACATGGTCAGCGGCGGCGACACCCTCGTCGAAGTGACCGCCCCCGCCGGAACCAGCGCCGTCACCGTCATGGCCAATGGGCGCGATGTAACGTCCGCCTTCAGCGCCGGTCCCAATCCCGGTAGCTGGCGGGGTCTCGTCGACGGTCTCAACATCGGCAGGAACGACATCGTCGCCAAGGCCGGCGGCAAGAGCGCCAGGCTGAGGATCACCGACTATCCGATCACCGGCCCGATCCTCTCCGGCCCGCATATGAAGCCCTATGAGTGCAAGACCGAAGCCTCGGGCCTCGGCAAAGCGCTTGACGCCGATTGCTCGGTGCGCACCAGGACCGACTATTTCTACCGGGCCAGCGACAACACCTTCAAACCCTGGCCGGCCACGGGCCGTCCCGCCGACCTGAAGACCACCACGACCATCGACGGCAAGACCGTGCCCTACATCGTCAAGGTCGAGAGCGGCACCATCAACCGCACCATCTACCGCCTGGCGATCCTCGATGATCCGGCCACGCCCGCCAAACAGGACGGCTGGAACGGCCGCCTCGGCGTCACCTTCGGCGGGGGCTCGGGCACCAACTACAACCAGGGCTCCAACCAGGTGAACGCGGCGACCAACGACCTCTATCTGTCGCGCGGCTTTGCCTTCCTCGCGGCCACCGAACTGGTCAACGGCCTGCACGGCAACGCCGTGCTGCAGGGCGAGACGCTGGCCATGCTCAAGGAGCACTTCATCGAGGAGTATGGCCCGCCGAAGTGGACGGTCGGCACCGGCGGTTCAGGCGGCGCGATCCAGCAGCTGCTGCTCACCGAACTCTTCCCGGGCCTGCTTGACGGCCTGCAGCCGTCGCTGTCTTTCCCGGACTCGTCCATGCACACCGCCGACTGCGGCGTCCTGCAGAACTATTTCGAATCCCGCCCGCAATGGACGGTCGAAAAGCAGCAGGCGGCCACCGGCTTTACGCCCGGCACCTGCAACGCCTGGAAGAACAGCTTCGTCAACGTCTCCAAGGCCAACTACAAGCCCGGCTGCGGCCTGACCGACCTGTCGCTGACCTATGACGCGCAAACCAATCCCCGGGGCGCCCGCTGCGCCTCGCAGGAAATGCGCATCAACATCTACGGCAAGGACCCCAAGACCGGCTTTGCCTTCAAGGGCATCGACAACATCGGCCTACAGTACGGCCTGAAGGGCCTTAACGACGGCAAGCTGACCGTCGATGAATTCCTCGACCTCAATGAAAAGGTCGGCGGCTATGATCTCGACGGCAGCTTCGTCGCGGCCCGCTCCAAAGCCGATCTTCCGGCGATCAAGGCGATGTACAAGTCAGGACTGATGAACTCAGGGGGAGGGGGCCTGGGCAATGTGCCGATCATCCACTCGCGCACCTACAACGACGCGCGCGGCGATATCCATGACCGCCACCGCGGGAAAG
>JADMIO011664303.1_pt1 | contig 13233 bp, 12 predicted proteins | sample 8958161 | NCBI WGS metagenome assembly JADMIO01 (sample SAMN16585339, study PRJNA669376) | soil metagenome | isolation source: Crop rotation soil | place: USA: Cullars Rotation, Alabama | collected 2011 | reverse complement strand
CATTAAATTCTGTAGTCGCCATATCCTTCCTTTTTTTTAACAAATTTATTAATAAAGTCCTGTGTTTCCCAACTCAATGTCCGAACATCGATCAGCCGGGTTGCATACAAGGAAGTTCGCAAAAAGTTTACCGGAAATAACGAGTGCCAAATTGCTATAGCCGCGGATTCAGCAGCTGGCCGGATTCGACAAGCCTTTTCACAGTGTCCGGCATTTCAATCCCCTGTAACCCTTCGAGGTGGCCCAAATGGTGGAGATCGGTGCCGAGGAGGTTGTAGTAGTTATTTTTAAGCAGATATTGTGACAATTCCGTAACTGACCGGCCATAATGTCCGCCCAGCGAGAGAATATTGAGCTGGAAAAGGCAGCCAATATCTTTCAATTCCTGGTAGAAGGCCTTGTTTCTTTCCAGGTAAACATATCTTTCCGGGTGGGCTATAATTGGTTGATAACCCTGCATTTCCATCTCAAAAAGGAGTTCCTTGATATTCATTGAAGGAAAGGCCATGGAAAATTCAACCAGGACCATATTATCTTTTATTGTCAAAAGTCGCTCCTTGTTGCGAAGCAGCTCTTCCACATGTTCGTCGAGGAAGTATTCGGCAGCCGCATTGATCTCTACGTCGATCCCGGCATTCTTTACGGCCTCCCTGACTAGCACCAGCTTTTCCAGGATGATCTCATGGGTGTTTTTATACATGTCCCACAACACATGTGGCGTGGTGATCAATTTCTTGTAGCCTAACGCATTCATTCCCCTTATCAGCTCAAGAGAATTTTCCATGTCGGTAGCTCCATCATCGATTCCCGGCAGCAGGTGAGAATGCATATCGGCATTCAACAGCGAGAAATCAAATGGTCGTCTCTTCGGTTTGGATTTGGAGAAAAGATTTAGCATAACAGGTGATAACCTTCCGAAATTACTTATTATTTATTACCAAAATTCACTCTTTCTCCCGGACGTTATATGTCCCTTCCACGGCTTTCGGCGGACGATTTCCGAAGCGCAATCAGATGGCCATACTATATAATTCCCGTTTCGGCAAAGACGGAAAGATCTTATTCACAAGATCGCTGTTCGGGGAAATAATGTACCACGCCGTGAGGAAAATGATCATGAAGTCGGTATAAAAAGAAACATGCTGCTGGTACCAAACCTCGAGGGCTCCCTTATACGGAAGGATCATGGTGCGATAGGTCTCATGGGGAGGCAGGTTACTTTTTGTAATTATCATTTCTTCGTCGCGAAAAACAATGCTGCCAATGCCGGTAAGTCCCGGCTTTACCCGGTACACTTTCTCCTTCATTTCATCCGTATACCTGTCAAACCCAACTTTCATTAAAGGCCTTGGTCCCACCAGCGACATGTCGCCCGTGAGAATATTGATGATCTGTGGCAGCTCATTCAGTTTACTAATTCGCAAAAACCGGCCAATCGGCGTGATCCGCGGGTCTTTTCTCACCGTCACATCGCCGTGCCCCATGTTGGGACTATTCTTGAGCATCGTGGCAAACTTCCAGATCCGGAATATCCTGTTTTGATATCCTACCCTGTCCTGCCGAAAAAAAACTTCGTGCTCGCCAGTAAGAAGGAGCAGGATAATGATAGGAATAAACAACGGCAACAGGATAATGAGCGCTACCGATGCAAGGACGATATCCAGTAAGCGTTTAATGATGACTTTGTACATTACGGCGATCTATATGAGTATTGCAATTGCGGCTTGAATATACGATGGATGATCTGTTTCCGCAAACGGAGAAACGGCTCTTCTACGAGCGCAGTGAACAGCACCGCCACCGAAAAGGAAAGACTTAAATAACAAACCACACCGGGTGTCGTGCTGTCAATATAACGACGAAGAATAACAGAAAGCAGTGGGTGCCAGAGATACCAGTTATAGCTATAATAGGCTATAAATCGCAGCAGCTTTAGACGGCTAAGATCCCGGTAATACAGTCCTCCAATCATCAGGGCGAAGCAAATGGGTACCAATGAATGAAAGATCACGTTTTTAAAAAAGACAGATCCGGTATTGCAAAAAATGGCGACCGCTGCAATACCCATCCCCAGTCCCAAAAGGCTGAAAAGGTAGGCTCGCCTGTGTTTCAACAGTTGGGGAAAGTACACAATGACCAGGTTTAACAGTACGCCCCAGGCCAGCGCATCGATCCGTACATGCGTACCCGCATACGTGTCCTTACTCCGGGTGAACCATAGTGCAAGAAATTTGAACACGATGCCCGACAATATCACCAGGCCCACAAAGCCAAATAACGCTCGCTTTTTATTTAGTAACCGCTGAAGAACGATGTAAGCAACAGGCAGCAGGATATAAAAATGCTCTTCTATGCAAAGGGACCAAATATGATCAAAGCTCCAGTGAAAGGGTGCACCGGTATAGTTCTGGTAAAAGAAAACATACCTTTTAATATCCCATAGAGGAATCACCTGTTCCGGCGCCAGGTAAAAAGCGATAATGGTTCCTATCCCGAGGAAAACGAAGTAGGATGGCCAGATCTTAAACCCTCTTTGAAGGAAGAACCTGGGGAAATTTATTTTCTCTCCCCGGGCGAAACTCCGGGTGAGAAGACCCCCGACAAGGAGCCCTGAAATGACAAAGAAAAGGTCAACGCCAAGATAGCCCAACGGAATGACCTCTCTAAAGTGGTACAATGCTACTGCAATAATGGCCACGCCCCGGAAAACATCTACTGTACTGTTTCTTTCGGGGGCATTCAGGATCCGGATGGAAGCTAAATTCCTGAGTCGGTCACACAGGGATACACAGATCTTACGCATGGTTTTCACAGGGCCAGGGTTTTTATGTGATACTGGATTAAGAGAGCGCTTCCTTTACAGCAGCTGCCACCGTTGCAAGCTGTTCATCGGTGATATTTGTTGAACAGGGTATGCTCAGGCAGGTATTATAAATATAGTCAGCATTGTCCTTATGCTGAATGTAAACACAATCTTTATACATCGGCAGTTTATTCATCGGCATCCAGAAACGACGGCTCAAAATTTTCTTTGAGTTAAGTTCCTTCAACAGTTGTTGCTGTTGCTCAGTTTGGATGGTAAAAAGCCACCCATTCGTTTGAACGTCGGGCAATTCTTTCTGGAAACGGATATCGGCAACCCCCGCCAGTTCATTCTTATAAAAGGCAACCGCTTCTTTTTTTCTCTGGATAAAGGAAGGAAGCAATTCCATCTGGGCAACGCCTACAGCCGCCAGGATGTTAACCAGGCGGTAATTATATCCCACCTCATCATGATAATATTCCTGTTCACTTGCCTTTGCCGTCGTGGTTAAATGCTTTGCATGCCTGGCCAGCTGTTCATCATCCGTTACCATCACGCCTCCCCCGCCGGTTGAAATAATTTTATTACCATTAAAGCTGAAACAGCCCATAGGGCTGAAAGTGCCAGCATGTTTGCCTTTATACAATGTGCCTAATGCCTCGGTGGAATCTTCAACGATCGCCAAAGGATATTTCTTTACAATAGAAAGAAACCGATCCATGTCGCACATATTGCCCAGGATATGCACCGGCATGATCGCGGCAATTCGACGTCCATCCTGGATATAGAACAATTCGCCATTTTTCTCATCCGTTTCGTTCTCCAGGAATTCTTCCAGCAGGTCAAGGTCCATCTGCCAGAGACCGGGATCGGCATCGATCAATATAGGTTCCGCTCCGACGTATTTTATTGAATTGGCAGAGGCTACAAACGTCAGATTGGGCAATATCACATAATCGTCCTGCTTTACCCCAGACAACAGCAATGCAATATGTAGCGCCGCCGTACCATTGACCGCAGCGATGCCATACCTGGCGCCGGCAAAATCAGCGACCATTTGTTCAAACTGCGTGACATAGTCTCCTACAGAAGATATCCATCCCGAGTCGAGACAATTTTTCACATATTTCCATTCATTCCCTGCCATATTAGGCACGCTAAGCGGAATCACTTTCTCGTTACTCATAGACTTTGTTTCCGGCTTCGAGATATTGATCATACCATTGTATTGTTTGTTGCAAACCTTGTTTCCACCCTACTTCGGGTTCAAATCCCAGTTGTGTTCTGGCCTTGGTAATATCGGGGCAACGACGAGATACGGAACCAGGATAGGTCGGCGCATTTTCATAACTGCCTTTAAATTCCATCAATTTGCCTGCGTAATGAATAAGATCGCCAATCGAAATTTCTTCCTGTGTCCCTATGTGATAAATCTGCCCATTTGTGTTAGGCTGCTCCATAGCCAGTACAGTTCCTTTCACTGCATCCGTTATATAGCAAAAAGCCCGGGTCTGGTCATGGCCATATACTTTAAACGGTTCTTCCCCTTTCCGGAAGCGAACTACCAGGTGCGGTATCACATGTTTGAAACCCATTCTCGGCCCATACACGTTATGATATCTTACGATAGTTGTTTCAAAACCGAGTATCCGAGAATAATTCAGGAACCCGGATTCGCCAAGCATTTTTGTTACAGCATAAGTAAATCTTGGATGGCCGATCTCTTCGATACAAAGCGGCACTTCTTCGGGTGTCGGAACTTTATACCCGAAGGCATCGATCGTTCCTGCATAGCATTCACTCGTGGATGTGAAAAGCACCTTGCCGATCTTTGACCGGCGAACCCATTCAAGCGTGTTATATATCAAAGCGGTGTTGATGCGAATGATCTCGTGCGGGATAGAGTTTGCGTTGTCAACTCCGACCACGGAAGCAAGCATATAGACCTGGTCATAACTTTCCCCCAATTGGTCAAAAGCCCGTGGATCCGTATAGTCCCCGGCAATTACTCTGATATGGTGTTTCGATACCAGTTCATTGAAAAGCTCGTCCTGTTTCCCCCGGGCAAAATTGTCTGCGATGGTTAATTCATAGTCCCGGTTCTCTGAAAGATATTTGGCGATGTTGAATCCTATAAAACCCGCACCTCCTAACAATAAAACTTTTTTACCCATAAGCGATTAATGCATTTTTGCAAGCTGTGACCAGCTTCCGTCTAAAGATCTCCTCTTCCTATTACTTTCACTACATGTTTTGATTTCAGCTGGTTTATTTCATTATCCGATAATATACCGATGGTATCATAGATAAATGCTCGTTCCTGTAACAACAGTTTATCGATCAATGCGGCATTGCTCCTGTAATCTTTGTGACCTGTTGTCACAATCACGAGATCGTATGCCTGTTTTAGTAATTCATCGAGGTCATTATTTACGCGCATTCTCTTTTCCTCCCAGTACATGACATGAGGATCATGCAGCGTCACCTGGCAACCGGCGCCGATCAATTGTTCATATATCCCCTGGACCGGAGTAAACCTGGTATCTCCCACATCGTTGAGGTAGCTGACTCCTAACAACAACACTTTTTTCCCTTCCAGTGCTCCCTGGTATTGCGATTGCAGGTATTGAAAAGCAAATACAGGCATCTGGTCATTGATATGAACGCCTGTTTCACTTTGCTCGAGTGGCTCATCGCTCCCAAACAAATTCATTCTCGCCCAGCTGGCCAGGAGCGGGTCCTTGGTCAGGCAATATCCGCCAACCCCAAGTCCCGGCAACATAAGGTTCTTATGTGTCGGCCGCATCCGGATGGCGTTTACCACCTCATAAATATTTACGCCGGCCTCTTCGGCAAACCGGCTCCATTCAACCATGAAAGCGATGTTCATCGCACGATAGGAATTCTCCAGCACTTTGGCCATTTCGGTTGCCTGCGTATTACCCAGCCTCGTGAGGGGAAACTCATCGGTGCTGATAACCGTGCGGAGGAATTTCTCCGTTGCATCCGCGCTGGCTTCGTCTGTGCCCGCATAAACGCGATAAAAATTTTGGATCGAATCGATGTATTTGGGGCCTGGCATCACTCTTTCATAAGAATGGCCCACTTTCAATTTATCAATTGCAAGACCTCTCAGTTGCAAACTTTGTTCAAGGATCGGTCTCACCACTTTTTGAGAAGTGCCGGGAGGAACGGTCGTTTCAACTAACACCAGCACCTCGGCTTTACAGAAGCTGCCGATAGCCGTGATCGCCCTCTTGAAAGGAGTGAGATCAACGGTATAGTCCTCCAGATGACCATTGTCATTGGATTGCTTTTTTACGTCGAGGTTGATATCAACAATAACAATATCGGCCTGGCTGTAAGCATAAGGATCGCAAGTGGCGTACAGGTTATTTTTTTCCCTGGCCTTCTGATAGAATTGTTCAATCTTGGGGTCATCGGCTATTACGGGGAAGGTGCCTTCATTGATCGACTGGATCTTCCAGTAGGAAAAGGGAGTAGGAAGATCGATCCCGATCACGGCATATTCTTCGGTGAGTGCATTTGCCACTACCAGGCTCATGACGGACCCTACGAAGCCTAGTCCCTGCACCACGACGACTTTTTTGCCAGTGTGCGAAGCGCAAAAAGAGTCGATTCCAGTTTTATCATCTATAGTTTCGGGGATGGGATATTGTTTGCCTGTCAGGGGACTGATTGATTCTTGTTTTGGTTTTTCTTTCACCATGTCTGGTCTCGGTTATGATTGAAGTATAAACGTTCTATTCCCGATCTTAGTGTAAGCCCAGGGCCATCGATAAGTGGTAGCCTTGATCCTTCTTTCCATTTCTTCCGGGGACATATCGGGGCTTATATAACAAAGTTCATTGAGCTCTTTCCGGGTATATGGTTTTCTTTTCCACGTTTCCGTGGCTGCTGGTAAAGGATTACCCTTCAGGACATCATCGATTATCTCATAAAACATGTCTTCGATCAATTGATAGCATTGCTGCGTAACGCCGAACACAGTATCTTCTTTTGTAATAGGAAACCTTTTCACCGCTATGATATTCCCTGTATCGACCGTTGATTTCATGTGATGACAGGTCACCCCATATTCTGTTTCCCCGTTATATATCGCAAAATTGGTACACCCGGTGCCGGGGTATTCCGGGCTGCCAGGATGAAAATTGATCGCTGCGAGCGAGGTATTTTTTAATAAAGGTTCAGGGATGATCCATGAACCGATAAACGAGACCAGGAGGTCTCCCTGCCAGTCGAGCACTTCAGGAGGGAGCTGATCGCGCCGGTCACCGAGGAAGATAACCGCATTCTTCGATCGGTGAGTCAAATAATCAGCCGCCCTTTGCGCAAAAGGATTGTCTTTTTTCGCTAAAAATAAAATCCGGGGATCTTTTTTCACAACTGGTTTTTTCGGCTTGCCTGCTGAAATACGAAGTTATTGAATTGTTTCGTCTGACAAAAGTCCGGCTGAAGATACATGTTTGGTCCCAGGGTATGACGCGCCGCGACGAATCATTCACAGACTGCGGGTCATTTTGTACTCCAGCGTAGTGCTGCGGCGAGAACAGATCTATGATCACCTTCCGAAAATGCTTCGCTTCCCCTTCGACGATCTAGCTACAGGAATAAAAAAGCACCCGGTGTTGGGTGCTATTTGAAAACAATTCCAATGAAACAATCGCCATTATGCTGCTTTCAGACTTCTGGCTGGTTTCTTCACCAGCTTCCTGGCAGGATTGCCGATTACTGTGGTGTTATCCGGTATATCTTTTACGACCACGGTGCCTGCACCGATGATCACGTTATTTCCAATAGTGATTCCCTGGCGCACCACGGAATTAGCGCCGATGAAACTGCTTTTGCCCACTTTTACATTGCCGCATAAAACAGCGCCGGGGGCTACAAATGAAAAATCCCCAATGGTACATTCGTGGTCGATGCTGCAGGAAGTATTGCAGACAACACCATTACCGATCTCTACCATGGGGTTTAATGTTGTGTTGGCGGCAATCATCACACCATTGCCCATCTTTACCGAAGCTGAAATGACAGCGCTGGGATGAATGGCGTTGATAGGATCGCCGAGATATTGGCTCAACTGCGTATGGATCTTTTCACGGATACCGTTATGACCCACGCAGGCGAAATAGTCGAAATTCTTTAACTCATTGATCACGTCCGATTCCCGGCCGAGATAATGGAGATTGTAAGGATTAGATGTTTTTAGTTCTGAGTCGCAGTAGGAAGTCACGAGGCGACCGGCATTGAGAAAGATGTCAATGATGACATATGCATGGCCTGAATAACCTACAATGGCCACTGGTTTTTTAATGGTGGTTTTCATTGGACGGATCGGATTTGGATGCTATAAAAATAATAGCCCAAACCCGCAGTCCAAAGCAAACAGCTCGTACAAAAAGGGAAAAAAGTATATCTACACCGGGGCTTTTGGTAGTTTTCCGATGGTGACATAAAAATCTACTACCCGCCGCCCTTTTATTTCCGGGCGACGCTTGTCACCCCACCCTGCATCGGGAGGATCTCGAGGCTTTTTATATTCAGTCCCTCGTGCAAGCGACGGACATCAGCCTCGCTGTAATGATAAACCGGTGTTGTATAGCGATAGCGGCGAAGGGCCATCCGCAAGCCATTCTCAGGCCAGGACACCACAAATGCCCCAGAAGTGACCGCATCCATCTTCTTCATGAACGCTGCCGTGTCTTTTACATAGTCGACAACCCCTGCGGCTACCGATACTGTAAATTTTTCCGGCCCGAAATCATAGGTAAAAAAATCGCCCTGTACAAATTTGCAGCGATCTCCCACGCCTTCGGCCTGCGCATTCTTGCGGGCATATTCATTCATTGTTTCGGCAAAATCGATACCTAATAAAAATTTCGCATTGGAGTTTTTTAGCCAGGTAACGCTATTCACACCCGGACCTGAACCAATATCGAGGACCGTCGGCTGATCAAATTCCTTAATGGTCTTCAATGCTACGGCAGTGCGGAAAAATACCGCCTTGCGAAACGTTTTGTCAAACCAGGAAGGTTTCTTGTAATAGTTGGCAAAAAGTTCACTGCGCGCATCCCAATATTGCTGGGCTGTGTGAATGGGCTTTGACATATTCGGCTTTTTTTAGACAGGTTACAAAATTATATTCTTGCAAAAGATATTTTATTTTATTGTAAATGGTACCACGAAATAAATTCCATCGGATATTGATCAAAAATGTCTTGGGTTTTGAATAGCCCTTCCCTGGTGGATAATGTGTCGAACAGCTTATCCAGCGGTTATCAAACTCGTAAGGGTGCATATAGAGCATCACATTTCTCTTCTCCTCGTCCAACTTTTTAAAGATCTTCCTGACCATGAATTTGGGAAAGGCCCTCATATATCCACCCCCGGCCACCGGCAAACGTTTATCCCTCCAGTTCATGATCGTTAGTGGCAACTCCACTATCTGTTTACCATTTGGGAGGCTATACAGCGTATCCTGGTAAGGAAAGTTTGCAATGCCGTAGTTTTTCAGCCTCACGGGAAATATACTGCTGTCATAAACCAGCCCCAGCTCACTAAGGATCTCGAGGACATACAGATTTGTTTCATTCACCGAAAAATAAGGGGCGCGGTAGCCATAAATAGGCGCACCGATGATGTCAGTGACAAGTTTATATGAATCGCTCAGGTCATTATATGCTTCTTTATAATTGAGCGTGTTCATGCGAATGTGATTCTGTCCGTGCATCCCGATCTCATGTCCTTCGGCCGCAATCTTTTTGACAAGATCAGGCCGGTACTGGCCAACCATTCCAAGAATAAAGAAGGTGGCTTTTTGGTTGGTCTCATTGAGCAGGGAAAGCATGATATCAGTTTGCCGGTCGATCGTCTTGGGCACCGCGGGCATGACTACGCCGGTATGGTCGCGGCCCAGCAACTGGCCAAACTCTTCCCAATCTATGGAAAGTGTAAAAGCATGATCATGATTTTCCATGGACGACTTCATCAATAGCCTGCAAATATATTTGTATTACTAATTTTTTATCAAACTCCCGGATCATTTTTTCCCTTCCTTTTTTTCCCATCTCGTCTCTTTGGGTGATGGGTATATTCATCATCTGCTTCATTTTTTCGGCAAGATCCTTTCCGTCTTTTACCTCACACAACAGCCCATTCATTCCGTCTTCCACAATATCACGACATCCCGTGACATTGGTCGCAATGAGAGGTCGAGCCATGCTGGCCGCTTCCAGCAACACATTGCTCATCCCTTCCCGGTACGAGGGCATCACCACACAATCGGCATCGGCAACGAAAGGGCGTATGTCTTTTTGCTTGTCGTGATAAACGATCCATTTTTTTTCGATCCACTCGTCCCGTTCTTTCGCGGTTACTGTCAGGGATCTTTTGTTGCCCGTCCACAATGGACCTATCACATGAAATTCGGCTTTAGGGAATTGAGGTTTCAGGATCGAAGCTGCCTCCACGTATTCCATGATGCCCTTATCCTTTATCAGCCGGCTGATATATAAGAAAATGAACCTCCCGTCTTCTCCCCTTGTGAAGGGCATGGGAGCAAATTTCTGGTAATTGACCCCCGAACCCGGAACCCGTTTTGCCTGTTGCCGGGTAATGTATTTTGCCCGGATAAATGCTTCGAGATCGTCGTAATTCGGGAAAAAGACAAACTTCGTTTTTTTCAGCACCCATTTGTACAACTGCCGCGCGATCCGGTATGACAGGCTCTTGCTGTCAAACAGCGGCCCCGTTCCCGTGATCGTGGAAATAGTTGGGATCTTTAAACCGCTCGTGACCATGTTGCCATAAATAGCGGGTCGGATCGTAAAGGTAAGGCACACATCCGGCTGTATCTCCTTTAATGCTTTCCGCAACCTGGCGTTGTACTTTAGTGCAGTAAGCGGGTTCATCACGCTTTTTCCAACATCGATGAATCTGACCACGGTTTCAAGATCGCCATTCTTGAACGAGTCATCAATCTCTGTCAAAACCGAAACATCGTATTTTTCGGCGATAGCCTTTACCAGGTCATACCGAATGGAGTAGATGCCCAGCTCATGATTTTCTACAATAGCGACTTTCTTCTTTTCCATGGATGAAATTTCTAATGATGCTGGATACGGGATGCCGGATGCTGTACCAACTACGACTTACCATACACCTTTTTATGCCAGACTTCAAGGGCAAATAGTGTCCAGATCATCTTGGCCCTTTTCTCATCGCCTACTTTTACTTTCCGGTTCCAAACATCATTTAAAAACGAACTGTCTATAAAATGACGGCAATAGGCATTTGCCGGCATGATATAATCACCGATCATTGTTTTCAGCTGGCCATCCACCCATTTCTTCAACGGTATCTCGAACCCCCGCTTAGGCTGATGGACCAGCTCTGCGGGAAGGTATTTGTCGGCAAGCGTCCTGAGGATATGTTTTGTTTGTTTACCTGCAATTTTATACCCGTCCGGGATCGAAGGCACATATTCCAGCAACTCTTTTGACAGCAATGGGCTTCGTCCTTCCAGGGAATGTGCCATCGTAGCAATATCCATTTTGACCAGCAGGTTACCCGCAAGAATATTATCGAAATCGAGGTTCATGATCTTTTGCAGCCCCGTGAGACGCGATGCGTTGATACAATCAAACTCCTTCTCCACCTGCTGCAGCACTGCCGGGCCGGTCTTTAAATATTTCTCGTATTCTTCAAAGATGTCAATGGTCGAAGATAAATACGTCGCCAGTCCTTTTTTGCTGGCGAGGTCCATCAAACGATACAGGAAGTTATACCTGCTTTTCTTTGAATCAGGGGCGGGCAACAAGGCGTGAACGGTCGATGCTATACCCTTTACCAGGACGCCAGGGTTGAAAAAATCATATTTCGCAAATGGAACATAACGGCGATAGCCGCCAAAAAGTTCATCGCCTCCATCCCCATTTAAAATTACGGTGACATGTTTTCTTGCTTCGCGGCTTACATAATAGCTTGGTATGGCCGAGCTATCAAAAAAAGGTTCACCATAGTTTGTCAATATGGTCTCTACGTCATTCAGCAGGTTATCAAACGATATTCTTATTTCGGTATGATGGGTTTGATAGCGCTCTGCCACCAGCCTGGCCAGGGGAGCTTCATCGTATTCTCCATCGAATGAAACGGTGAATGTCTTTAAGGTGGGGTTATAACTTTTGGCAATGGCCGTTACCAGTCCGCTATCGATTCCTCCACTCAGAAAAGAGCCCACTTCAAGATCCGAAGATTCAACCCTTCGCTTTACGGCAGCATGCAAAAAACTATCCGATTTACCGAGAGCTGTTTCAAAACTGTCGGGAGAATGCTGTTTATAGAAAGTATGGATATTCCACCACCGTTCGATATTCACCTGCGGATCCCGGAGCGAGATCCGGGCATAACTTCCAGCCGGCAGTTCCCAGACATTCTGATAAGGTGTGGATGCCTTATAAAAATAGCCCATGCGCACATATTGCTGCAGGTGCTGTTCGTTAAGTTGAAGAGAAAGCTGGTCGTTCAATGCACCTAATTCACTGGAGAAAACAAAGCGTTTCCCATCTGAAAAATAATACAAAGGCTTTTTCCCGGCCCTGTCCCTTGCGATGAAGAGCTCGTTATTCTTCCGGTCAAAAATGATAAATGCAAACATGCCATCAAAATCATCGAGGCATTTTGCCCCGAGCTTATCATAAGCGCGAAGGATCGTTTCGGTATCGGAATTAGTATGACAGTGCAGTTGATGTTTGGCCCTTACTTCGAGGTGATTGTATATTTCGCCGTTGAAAATAATGGTAAGATGCTCAAAATTCATGGGCTGTTTTCCTCCTGCAATATCGAGGATTGCCAGGCGATGATGGTGAAGCACCAGGTTGTCTTCGGTAAATGTCGTTTGCTCATCAGGTCCCCGGTGAAAGAGGTCCCTGGTCAGCAGCGGAATATCGAGGGGAAAATTAATTGAACCGGCAACGCCACACATGATGAATCAGGCTGTTTTATATCCTAAAATTCTGTTCAGCCACTTTGGATACGGTAGCTCCGCCTTTTTATACAAGAGCAGTAGCATGACCACATAAAAAGGCATCGAAGGAATTTTATATCGTGATAAGGTTCCGAAGTTAGCCGTGGCAGCACCCACACCGACGGCAAATACAACGGCAAATACAAAGCAAAATAGTATTCGTGGGTCTCTAAGTATAAGCTTGAACGGCCTGGAGATCCCTTTCTTAAAAAACAGGTTAGCCGTGAGAATTAGAAAAGCCAATGCTTCGATCGCCGACAATACCGCTGCTACCGACCGGATCTCCCATGGAAATGGCCGGAAAAATGTAGCCACAACGCTATTTAGCTTTCCAGCACAGTGGGATCCGAAGCTTGGAATTCACGTGACTTGAAGTCGCGGC